>Ga0206825_1006_pt1 | contig 68379 bp, 42 predicted proteins | sample Alteio_BWOrgCont_79_FD_152875 | JGI IMG/M metagenome (GOLD analysis project Ga0206825, IMG submission 152875) | Enriched cells from forest soil in Barre Woods Harvard Forest LTER site, Petersham, Massachusetts, United States -... | ecosystem: Environmental > Terrestrial > Soil > Temperate forest >...
CCCTGCAACCTGTGAGTTGACCTTCATTAATAATAAGTTAATAAAGCAGAAAAAGGTCATGATCACGCCCTTGCCATTCAAGCATGATTATCCTAATTTATCGGGAAGGGATGACATTCCTTTGGATTTCTGGCTAAAAGGTTGACGCTATTATGAATATCTGTTTTATCTGTCGGAATATTTTGAAGGACAGGGGTGGTATTGAGACTTATACCCTTGAATTGGCGCGTGCCCTGGGGAGCCGAGGCCACATGGTCCATATTATTGCCCAAAACAAGGGAGGGTTGTTGCAGGGATGTACGGTCAAAGGAATAAATATACATCCTATAGATTTTGTTGAACATCCTTTTGCCGGGTATTGGATGATGGACCGCTTTTTTCCGATAGAGGACTTGAGGTTTTCTATGGCAGCGGCAAGAAAAATACGTGATCTTATCAGCTGGGTAAAAATTGATATTGTGGAGGCCACTGATTATTTTCGGGTTGGATTTTGGTATTCCTTGATCAGGAAAACACCTTTTTTATTGCGCCTACATGGATGGTTTTTTAACAGGCAGGATGGCCGTATTAACCCTTTGGGGAGCTTGAGCCTCAGGGAGAGATTGTTATGGTATATGCAGCAGATAACGATCAAGAAGGCGGATATGATCTCTGCTGTTTCATCTGATTTTGTCAATTTTGCTTCTGAAATTTGGAAGATCAATAATGAGAAAACCCGGGTCATATTGAATGCCGTTGATCTTCATCGAGACCGTGTATTTCCACGACAATCGCAACTATATTCCTGTGAAATCCATCGATTATGGGGGCCAGCGTCTCCCATTCACTGCCTTCAATATCCATTTTCAATAAAATCTTTCTTTTTTTGTCCCCATGCTCTTGCAGATGATTCTCAAAAGTATCAAAACTTCCATATTTACTACCAGCGATCCCTTCTCTCTTAAAAATGAACTTTTCATTCTTTTCTGGCAACCCTATGACCGTGTGGTCATAGAATCTGACGGGTATATCTTTGTATGTAATCATGTCCTTTTCAAAACTAATGTCATTGCCGACCCCATACGTATATAAAACATCAATGAAAGGAATGATTTCCTTAGGCAGCACATATCCGCCATCACCCTGATTACCCAACCTTATTTTTTCTCCAAAGCCCTTTACGTCATACGGTATTAATTGTTTCAACAACTCTTGCCAAAAAAGAAATATGTATATTTTATTTCTTGTCAGGCGCAACAGATGGCGAATACCCGGGATGGATTTCATTTCCCCGTCACTTTCTTAACGGCAGTTAAGACATCATCAACACTCAAATCCGTCATGCACTTCATTCCAATGGGGCAGCCGATATAATTATATTTCCAAGCCTTCGGGTACTTACAGCCCCAGTGAAAACAAGGCTGGCAATCAAGATTCTTGGCAATATTATTGATAGGGGCAGCTTTTATATTCCAATAGCGAGGGTCCGTGGGGCCTGCAACAACAAAGGTAGGTACCTTCAAGGCCCCGGCAATGGACGACAGTCCGCCGTCATTACCGATAAAAAGACCTGCCTGGGCTATTAAAGAGGCTGTATCGGCCAGGGACAATTTTCCGAGATAATTTTTGACATGTTTCGCAAATTTTTGCTCATGATTATATTTTTTCCCCAACATCCGCGCCAACCTGCTCACCTTCCCATTGTATTTTAAAAATTCCTCCAGGAATTGGCTGACCACAGGAGGGAAAGAAACACTGTTGCCCAGCCATAAATCATCCATGGTGCCGACCACCGCGACATCTGTAAATTTATCTGCTAATTCATCAAATTTATCCCATCTTTTCATAGGGTATTCCTTTTTACAGCCCGGGAACAAAACTACCGTGTTCCGTGAAACTTCAGGAAAAATCCGGTTGGAATACCCGCAATAGGCCGCCATATTTAAATCCACCTTTTGATCAATCGCTTTTGCGTATTGCAGCATCAAATCAGCCTGCGAACCAAAATTGGCAAAAGCCTGTGTGTATTGGCCATGCATGATGATCGTCTGCGACGTGTTCTTTAATTCCAACGGATTATTCACCCATGACCCCATCAGGTAGTAGTCGTATATCTTTCCCACGAAATCTTCACGCCTGGATGAAACAAGATTTGGCCCTGTCCAATTATCAAAAAGTTCAATCGGTTTATACCTATCTCCCCGGACATAAACGTCTACCGCATGCCCAGTCTTTACCAGGGCATTGACGCAAGGTGTTCCCATAATAATGTCACCGATGCCACCATCGAGATGGATCAAGATCCTTTTTGCCATATGACCTTAGGTAAAAATACTGAGTTGGTTACCGCGTTTTTCTGAACAGCCGTAACACGTATGACACTGCTGTTATAAACAATGTAAGGATGGATCATGTCCTTCTCCCAAAAAGAGACCTTGGTCAGATAAATACCAGGAGCCAGGTTTAACTCTTTGAATATGACCCTGATGGAGGCGCGTCCTAAAACCCTGCCTAAGGACAGACCGGATTCTTTTGAATTTAACGAACAACATAAAAGACTGTCTGAACGGATAATTTCTACAATGACAATAGGGTCATCGATCTCCTGTTTAATGTCATAATCAATTTTGATTTCAAAATCTTCCCCTGCGGCAAACTCTTCCTTAAGTTTCAAATCCTTTCCATATAAGTCAACAGAGGTGATTTCCACAAGCAAGTCTTGCTTGACCTTGACCTTACCCTGCTCAGCCTTGACCTTGTGCCTAAATTCCTCTTCGTTCTTTTTAAAAGTGATGTTTTGATAATAGGGGATGATCTCATCCGTTGGCCCATCTTTAATTAATTCCCCGTGATTAAGCAAAAGCACCCTTTTGCAAAGGCTTTGGATCAAAGAAATTTGGTGGGAGACAAGTAAGATCGTCGCCCCACCACTCAGGATCTCCCTCATTTTCTGGGCGCATTTGGATTGAAAAGCAATGTCCCCTACGGAAAGCACCTCATCCACAATAAAAATCTCGGGATCCATATGGACAGCCACAGAAAAACCCAAACGCGAATACATCCCCGATGAATAACGCTTGACCGGTGTATCAATAAAGTCTTCCACTTCGGAAAATGCAACGATCTCATCAAATTTACGGTCTATCTCTCTTCGCTTCATCCCTAAAATAGTGCCGTTTAAATATACGTTCTCACGGCCGGTCAGCTCTGGATGAAAACCTGCTGTCACCTCAATCAAGGCGGAAAGCCGTCCGTTGATGGTCATTTTTCCCTTGGTCGGGCTCATAATGCCGGAAAGCAATTTTAAAATCGTGCTTTTACCCGCGCCATTAGGACCCATCACGCCAACAACACTGCCTTGGGGGATATTAAAATTAACATCTTTAACCGCCCAAAATTCCTGTTGGCCAAGGGCAGTGTTCTCATTTTTATGCGTTAAATTCTTAAAAAAATTAGGAATGGAGTCCCTTAGGGAATCAAACTTTTCCCCTTTTTGAAATTTTTTCCAAACTTCATAGAACTCAATGGCATTTTGCATAATATCTCTTAAATTTTTTCTGCAAAGAGCTGCTCTTTGCTGTGAAAAACAAACATGCCCACGTAAAACATAAGAACAGAAGTCATGCCTGCATAGCCCAACCAATGCAGATCAGGCATTTGTTTTAAGACTATTGACTGGTTTAAAGCTTCCAAAATGCTGCCTATGGGGTTTAAAAGCATAAATATTTTTAGCCGCCCCAGGCTTGCGGCATCATAGAAAACCGGTGTAAAAAAAATACCGAACATCAAAATGATCTCAACAATATATTTAACGTCCCGGAAAAAAAGGTTTGCGGCGGCTAAAAGAAGCCCCAGACCCGTTGTAAACAAAACCAAAAAAAATAAAATCAAGGGCGTCCAAAGAATATAGATGCTGCCCCCAAGACTTACAAAGCAAAGGATTACGCCCAAAACAAAAGCAGATATAGCCAAATCGAAAAGGCAAGCAGCTATGGATGCCAGCGGAAGGACCGCCCTTGGGAAATAAATTTTAGTCACCAAATTGCTGTTTCCAACCAAACTCTGCACCGCAAAGCGGATGGAACTGATAAAAAATGTCCACGGAAGGACCTTGACCGAAATGGACACAACACCAAGCTTATCAACCGCATGGCCTGAGACCACGGCCATGGCTTGTTTAATGAGTATGCCCGCTGCCACCGCTACAATAGGCATAAAAATGGCCCACAGGAACCCCATCACCGCTTGTTTATAACGGATCCGAATATCCCGCAAGGTCAACATATAAAAAAGATCGCGGTATTTAACTAGTTCCTTTAGCGCTTGAATCATAAAAAAATCTTTACACAGTAATAGTGACAGGTTGTTTTTTCAGAGATCCTTCGGCTTCGGCGATGGCGCCAGGATGACGTTTAACATCACCTATCCATTTTTGTTTAAAATAGTCGACGGTCAGTTTTAAACCTTCTTCAAAATTGACCAGTGGTTTGTAATTGATTTTTTGCATGATCCTGGAGATGTCCGCGCTTGTTTTAAACACATCCCCCGCCCGTAAACCTAAGAATTTCGGTTGGATATTCTTGACCATAATACGGTTGAGCGCCGCCACCAGCTCCAAGACCGTATTTTCCTGGCCAAAGGCCACATTAAATACCTCATGCTTGATACCTGGCGCTGTGGCTGAAAGGACATTGGCGGAAATGACATTTTGAATATAGGTGAAATCCCTTGATTGCAAGCCGTTTCCAAAAATCGGCGGCTGTTGGTCGTTTAAAATACAATGGATGAATTTAGGGACCACCACGGCATATTCATCATCTAAAGCCTGCTTCGGCCCGAAAACATTGAAATAACGCAAACAAACTGTTTCAACTTCGAAAAATTCAGAATAAATACGGCAATAATATTCTCCTGTCAATTTGCTTAAAGCGTAAGGAGAGATCAACAGCGGCAGGTGTTCTTCCTTTTCAGGGAATTGCTCAGTGTTTCCGTAAATGGAGCTAGATGAGGCAAAGACGAAACGTTTGACCTTATGCTTGGAGCAGGCTTTTAAAACAGTCAAAACACCCTCAATATTGACCCTGTTGTAGCTGGACGGATCCTGTAAAGATTTAGGCACTGAACGCAATGCCGCCTGGTGCAGAACATAATCCATCCCCTGGCAAGCTTTATCACAGTCTGCTGCATTAGTGATGTCCCCGCGGATAAGCTCGAATTCATCACCACCTAATCCTTTTGCAAAATCCAAATTCTCCTCCTTGCCTGAAAAGAAATTGTCTAAAACCCTTACAAAATGCCCTTCTTTTATTAAATGTTCAGCAATACTGGAGCCTATAAATCCTGCTCCACCGGTGATTAAATACTTGCTCATATTAGCCCTTTCAACTCCCCTAACCCTTCTTTGTATTAAAGAGGGGAAATATTATCTGCCCCCTCTTTTTTATAAAGAGGGGATCGGGGAGTTCATAAATAACGATAAATATATTCCGGAATGAAGTATTCGACCCCGGTTAAAACATGTCCGATGATATTGGAATGGGCCTGGGCCAAAAGCTCAACAGCACGGGAAACCATGCCGCGCTGGGTATGGCCAGCCTTAATGACCATAAGAACCCCTTCCACATTACTTCCGATAATCACCGCATCCGTGACAGGGATGACCGGTGGCGTGTCAATTAAAACAAAATTGTACTTATCGCGCAGGCTTAAGATTAACTCCCTCATAGATTTGGAGGCCAGGAGTTCTGCGGGGTTCGCCGGAACAGCCCCTGAAGCAATAAAGCTCAAATGACTGATATCATCCAAACTAAATAAAATCTCATCCAGGCTTGCCTGTCCCTGGAGAAACTCGCTTAAACCCTTGCGGGGAGGCGCGCCTAAATAATTAAGCAATTGTCCTTTGCGCAAGTCAGCATCAATCAAAATAATACGAGGTTTATGGGTCGCATGCGACATGGTGATTGCCAAATTTAAAGATGATACTGTTTTGCCTTCTGAGGCTATTGAACTGGTAATGGCAATGGTCTTTGGCGGCTTGCCTTTGTTTAAGGCAAGAATATTGGTCGTCAAGATTTTATACTGTTCCGAAATGACGGCCTTGGGATCAAAATAGGCCACTAAACGCGCATCAAGCTTGGAATCTTTAAGCTTATGAACAATCATCTGCTCGTATTCTTTGATTTTGATGATTTTCTCCATATGATGGAGACTTTCCTGTGTTGCTTTTTGTAAGGCCCGGGTGATTTTTCCCATAGAAATTCCTTTTATATTCCTTTAGTTACCGGCGACCGTGCCAGAGAGTGCCTTGCTTAACTGCCGCATCGGGGATTCGCCGATGACTTCCTGCATGATACGTTCATCAATGATCTCTAAACCATCAACATAGCCCGTCAAAAGGGCAAAATCGCAAATTTGATTAATCAAACGCGGCACACCATTAGAAAATTGATACACCAACTGCAAAGCTTCCTTAGAAAAATATACCCTGTCGCTTTGGCTTGCTATTTTAAGCCGGTGAAGTATGTACTCCTGCATCTCTTCAAAAGCAAGCGGTGAGAGATGAAAATAAATCGCCACCCTCTGGCGCAGCTGCTCTAGACGGCTTAAACCCAAATGCTGTTTTAACTCCGGCTGGCCGATTAACACAATCTGTATTAATTTCTCCGTTTCAGTTTCCAGGTTAGAAAGCATACGCACTTCTTCCAAAACAGCCGGCTTTAAATTTTGGGCCTCGTCAATGATCAAAACCACATTGTGAGCTCGATGGGCCTGGGCCAATAAGTAATCATTCAAACAGGAAAGCAGTTTGGCTTTAGAAAACCCGGGTTGAAATTCGATCTCAAGGTCTTCCAGGAGGCTCATCAATAAATCCTTGCTGTTTAAATGAGTATTGGTGATCAGGGCCACCTCCGTATTTTTATCCAATTTATTAATCAATGCCCTTGAAACCGTTGTTTTGCCAGACCCAATCTCTCCTGTGACCACAATAAAACCCTTGCGCTGATTGATGGCATAAAACAGGCTATTTAAAGCTTCCTTATGTTTATCCCCTTCAAAAAAGAATTTTGAATTAGGGGTCAGATTGAACGGAGGTTCTTTGAATTCAAAATATTCAAAATACATGGGTTCCCTTCCATAGCCTTACTATTTAATAAACGCATGAACCATAACGATGAAAGCAACCATCAATGTCCCGGCACTCAACATCCAAAATATGGTCCACTTATTCTTTTCTTTTACTTCAGATAGGGATTCTACCGTGTTAATCTTGGATATCACCCCCATGAGAGGGACACCTAAAAACTCGCTGGCTTCCTGAACGTCTAAAAATGACCTGTCCAGGAATTCGGACATTAAAATCAGGCCTACTCCAGCGACCGTCCCTAAAAAGAACCCGAACATGATGACTATCGGCACGTTAGGTTCAATGGGAGCAAGCGGGACCCGCGGGGGATCAATGACTGTATACTTGGTGCCTTCCTGGGAAGATTGCAATCTTTGTGTTATTTTGGCCGTCTCGAGCCTTTGTAAAAGAGTGTTGTAAATGGTTTCATTAACATTGACATCGCGTGCCATGACATTGTCAAGTTTATCTATAAGTGCTACTTTATAAATATCTTTGCCGTCCCCATCCACTTCAGCTTTGGCTGAGTCAGCCGCTGTTTTGTCTCCGCCAATACTATCTAAAGTTTTCTGGATCTGATCAATCAGGGGATTGGTTACGCCAACTGTAAGCTTGGCATCTTCACTGTATTGCAAATTATCTTTTTTTAACTCTTCCATCTTTTCGTTGATCTGGGCCCTTAATTCCTTGACCATGGGATGCGCTTCGGTTGAATCAATCAAAAGTGTATTAAGTTTGTCTTTCAGCTCAGCGATCTCAGCAGACTTGATCTTCCCCAAGTAAATATGCAGTTGTTCTTCAATAAAATTAATGGCATCAGAGGTCTCTTTGTTCTGGATACTGACATTACGTTCGATAAAAATGTCCGTCACATTTTGGACAACAGCTTGGGCTTTTGAAGGATCATTGCTGACGTAGGACAAATCAATAATATTAGCCTCACGCAGGTCTATGGTGATATCTTTACGCAAGCTAAGAACAATACTTTCGAACTCATGGCTATTCTTGACATTCTGCTCCAAATGAAGACGTTTGACCAATTTGACCAAGCTATCCCAGCCTAAAATGGTCTCCCGGATTTCCTGGGTCCTTTGGGTCATGGTAGAGGCAACGGCAATATTATTGAACAATGGATTGTCTGACTTACCTTCCTGGACAAGGACAGTTGTGTTGGACCTGTATATCCTAGGCAACAAAATACTGAAACAAATGCCTAAAATAAGGCCTATAAAGGCAGGGATGATCAATGTCCACTTCCTTCTAAAAAAAATCTTTAAATACCCATGTAAAGGTTGATTAAAATCATGCATTCAAAACACCTCCTTAAATTACAAAGCATGAACACTGACAGCAGTGCCTGCGGCCTGGCCGATAGGTTGAGTAATAGGATTGATAAATCGAGCCACCTTCGCCCACAAAGTTGCCGGCAGGTAAAGTGTATCGCCTGGCTTCATCACATAATTTTGCCGTAAGTCTCCCTTATAAAGCAAATCGTAAACATTGACCTTGTGAAGAACGACCTTGCCATTGTCTGCCGGCGTAAAAAGTGTTGCCTTTTCGGTTGCGGCGGTCAATTGGGGTAAATTCGCAGCCAATAAAGCATCTCTGATGGTGATGGTATTTCCCCTCATGTAAATCTTCCCCGGCACACCCACCTCACCGATGACATAGACTACCTTACTGTTATATTCAGTGATCACGACCGTCACATCAGGCCTTATAATGTATTTTTCCAAACGTTTGGTGATCACAGCTGCTGCTTGCTCCTTGGTCATGCCGGATATTAAAATATCACCTACAAATTCGAATTGGATTTTACCTTCCGTATTGATCGCATACCTGCCGCTGACTTCCGGATGGCGCTGGACTGTTATCGTCAGCACATCATTGGTGCCCAATGTATAGCGGCTGTCTTGCTCTTCATTGGCAATATAAGCCTTGGACGCTTCATAAACCTTGATTTCCGGAGACTGGTCGATCAAGGCAAGGTTTTGGGCATACGCCCCCCCGGAGCACAAAAATACAAAACTAATCCCTAGTAAGGACTTCATGCAGCTGACGTATCTGAATAAGGTCACTTTCATCATAAACCCTCCAGCTTCTCCAATTACGAAGAGGCTTTTTGATCTTTCCCATACTTTCCCATCTCATGATGGTTTTGACACTAATTCCTGCCAATTTAGCCACCTCGGTAATGGTCATGTGCTTTTTTATTTTTCTAGTGGTCATATTTTTAATACCAATGACGTGTTAATGATTGACCGATTATGGTATCAAGGAGAAGATAAATCAATTATACCTGGGTATAACAGGACGATTTACGTCAAAGCGGAATCGAATGGCCATATAGAAGAACAAACACCGTTGTCCGGGACATACTCTGACAGGAGCAAGAATAAAAAAAGCCCCGTGGGTGGGGCAAGAGGCAGGAATATACTGCAGAAGATTTTTTAGGGAAGAGTTACTTTAGTTCGATGGTATTTAGGAATTTCCTGATATCGTAAGGTTTACGGATAATACTGCTGATCATCGGCAGGAGGCCATGTTTTTTTATTTCCTTTTCAGGGAATGGTTTTCCGGAAATAAGGATGATTTTGGTCTTCAAGTCAATCTTCTTTAACCGCTTTAACAGATCCAGGCCATTAAGGGCGGGCATTTTCAAATCGAGCAAAATAATGTCATATGTGTACTTATTAATAAATCTCTCCGCCTGTAAACCATCAAAAGCAGTCTGTACTATATAACCCTCAGCAGCTAAGAAATCAGCCATTTCTTCGGACAATTCTTTGTCGTCATCAATAAGAAGTATTTTTCTTTTCATCGATCTATCTTTTTTTTGATAAGTAAACGGTGACGGTAGTACCCTGGCCTAAATCACTTTTTATGTCTAATTCACCGTTATGCAGCATGACGATCTTTTGGCAAACCGCCAGGCCCAATCCCGTACCTTTGGCCTTGGTCGTAAAAAAAGGTTCCCGTATTTTTTTGAGATTTTCTTCGCTAATGCCTATCCCGTTATCTTTGAAATAAATTTCCAGCGATGATATACCATTGGTCCTTAAGCCTACCGTTATAATGCCCTCTCTGACTGCTATTGCATCAAAAGCATTATTTAATATATTGCCGAAAAGCTCTCTCATCTGCAAAGGGTCTGCATCTATAAGGACGCTGCTTTCCCTTATTTTTTTTATAAATTTGACATTTCTTTTGCTGTGCCTTTTTTTGACAGAAACAATGCATTCATTTAGAATGCTCACGATATTGACCACTTCATAATGCGGCACCTTTAATTTTGAACAAAACAAAAGATTGCTGATGATCTGGTCACTCTCGAACACTTTTTTCTCAATATTATCAAGGTGCTTATCAATAGGCAGGTCCTGCTTTTTGCGGCGGATATTATGCATGGCAATATTAATAGCGGCCAAAGGGTTGCGCAGCTCATGGGCCACCGTTGCCGCCAGGGTCCCAATGTCCGATAAACGCTTGGATTGGGCCAATTCCACATGGGCGATGTTCATTTTGTTTTCCATATCAAACTTATCAATGCCTTCCGCGATCAGCGGTGTCAACTCTTCAATGAACTCAATTTTACTTAAATGGACCATCCCAGGCTTTTCATCAGCCAAATGGATGGCTGCTGTTATCTTGCCCTGGCTGTAGATCGGGATAATGGCCACTGACATAAACCCGTTATTAACCCGCGCTTTCAAAAATCTTGATCTTGCCTTTTTTGAAATACCAGCGAGGAACTCTTTTGTATTATCACAACGGAATGCGCCTTTTGCGGTAATCGCCGTTAAGTACCCCTCTTCTGCCTGGACTTTTAAAAGATCGATGCTGAAAATCTCTTTATTAAGCAGTGAGAGCCCATTTTCGAGCCTCCAGAATTCCGGCTCAAACCCATGAAACGAATCATAATGAAACTGTTCTTTGCCATTGATGACATGCACCCCGACACAGCTGCATTTCGACCAATACCTGAGCAATTGGACCAAGAGGTCCGAATATTGATTTTGAGAAATCCGTTTAGTCAATAGTTTCAAAAGCCTGTTACTTGCATTCACATGCCTCTCGCTGACTTGCCGGTCAAATATTTCTTGCTTTAACTCTTCATTCTTCTCGATCAACTGAAAGGTCCGTTGAGTGACCTGCACTTCCAAAGATTCGTAATATTTCTTTAGTTTTTCTTCCGTTTCTTTGCGCTCCGTAATATCACGGATATTACATTGGATGACCTTCTTACCGTTGACTTCATATACATTATTGACAAATTCCACTGGGATTTTCCTGCCATCCTTGCTTTCAAGAGGCAGGTCTTCAAAACGTATGTATTTTTTGATCTGTAATTCTTTAAACCTGGCCATGGGGACTTCCTGAAAAGGGAAGATGTCCCAAAATTCTTTTTTTACCATTTCCTTGTGGGAATAACCCAACAATTTTAGCAAAAATGGATTAGCATCATCGATTCTCCCTGTCCGGGCATTTAAAATCACTATTCCGTCCCGGGCGGTCTCAAAAAGCCTGCGGTAACGGATTTCAAAATTTTGATGGTAAGGCGTCATCAACGTCTCTTTTTCTTTTGGACTTTATTTCGATAAGCGGTAGGAGTAAGGGAGGTGATTTTCTTGAATTGGCTGCTAAAAGATTGGCTGTTTTCGTATCCTAATTTCTCTGCAACTTCATTGACATTATAATCTGATTTAACCAAAAAATTTTTGGCCCTGTCCATTTGAATATTTAGACGGTAATCACTAAAATCCATCCCTACCTGCTGCTTAAAAACCCGGCTTAAATATTTTGGACTTAATGACACCTCGGCTGCAATATCATTTAAACGGATTTTTTTATAACAATTTCTTTCCACAAAATTCTTTACCCTTTGAATTTTGTTTTTAATCCCGTGGTAATTGATTTCGCAGAGGCTTTCACCGTCTAAAAAACGCTCGACAATATCTTTTAATCTTTTTACATTGATGGGTTTCTCTATGTAATCATCCGCATGACCTTTAAGGGCCTCGATAGCTGTATCTTTTGAGCTGGTCCCGGTAACGATGATGACCACCAGCTTAGGATTATCCTTTTTTATCGCGTTTAAAACATCAAGGCCGCTGACCCCTCCCATCATGACATCCAGGATGACGACCCCGATATCGTTGACGCGGCGGAGTATATTTAAAGCTCCTTCTCCGCTTTCAGCTTCTATGACTTGCTCACCTTCAAGAAAATCACGAAGCTCGCTTCTTAATATCTCATCATCATCAACAATAAGGACTTTGCTTCTCATAAAAGCTATTCTAAAGATGTATCAAAATGAATCAATTGTACTGAGGTATAATAAGTCAGTAAGCAATATTATTTTTCCTAAACCTCATAAACCCTATCAACCCTAATCCTAAAAGATATATGCTGGCAGGTTCCGGAGCGACGGCAGGATTACCAATAGGTGTCACTACACCATTTTCACCAATCGTAAGTCCGTTGTCAAAACCGTTTGGGCTTTGGGCAGAGGTATTATAACTATTGTTATCATCCATCGTCACTGCCGCATTTAGCGCAATGGCCCTGCCATTAAGGTCTGCACCGGTATTCAAGGTAATACTTTGGTCTGCAAGAATATTTCCCATGAACGAAGTACCTGTGCCAAGAGTCGCGGAGGTGCCGACTACCCAGAATATGCCGTCATCCGAACCTGGATTGATCAAGGTCACTGATGAAGAAGAAGCTGTCGTTAACGTACTGCCGATCTGGAAAACAAAATAAGCGTTATTAAGGCCCTCTGCATTAAGCACGAGCGGCCCGGTCAACTGGGCGGACGTGTTATAAGTAAAAACACCCGGCATGAGTGTAAGACTGCCCAGGTCCTGCCCCGTCAAGTTGCCGGTAGACGACATATTTACAAGACCATTGTACGCCGCAGTGGCATCAGTCTGGGCCTGAGACGTCACCGCACCGGCCCCATATATCGTTCCGGTGACGATACCCGGTGGAAAACCGGTGATAGCACTCCCAGGGTCAACCCCCACATCTCCGGTGACGGTAGTCAAACCGGTATTGGTCACCGTTGAGCTTCCCAAGACCGCAAAATTATCCGCCGTATCTAAAACCTGGGCAAACCCTGGGTGGCCACAAAAAATTGCCGTTAATGCTATACCTGCTGAAATAATCGAATATTTGTATCTCATACATAGCTCCTTTGGCCAATTGAAGATCATTCTTCAACTTTCTTTGCTATCTTTATTACAAAAACTACAAGAGGGCACGTAAGAAGAGTGTACCACTGATCAATCTTAAGGAGAATGAGCGCTACCCACCTCTTTCTCACTTTTTCCTCATTTGGATTCTTGATAATTATTCGACAGTAACGGATTTGGCCAGGTTGCGGGGCTGATCAACATCATTGCCTCTTTTGACGGCAATTTGATACGCGATCAGTTGTAAGGGAATGATGGCCAGAAGGGGTGTTAAAATCTCGTCAATGGCAGGTATGCGTATCACATGATCTGCATGTTGACTTATCTCACGGTCACCTTGTGTTGCCAGAGCAATGACTTTCCCTTTGCGCGCACGGATTTCCTGGATATTAGAAATCATTTTTTCATAAACATGCGATGCAGGCACAATGCAAATCACGGCCCGGTATTCATCAATCAAGGCAATAGGACCGTGCTTCATCTCACCTGCCGCATACCCTTCCGCGGGGATATAAGAAATTTCTTTAAGCTTTAAGGCGCCTTCCAGTGCCGTCGGATAATTGACATTGCGTCCCAGGTAGAGAAAACACCCGAAATGAGAATTTGCTTCCGCTATTTTAAAGACACCGGCCTTTTGCCTTAAAAGATCCCTGAAGTGTCCGGGGACTTTTTGCAGGTCTTTGACCAGATTTTTAAACCTGGCAGGGGTTATCGTGCGGCGTACCTGTGCTAATTTTAAAGCTAAAAAATAAAACATCGTCAGCTGGGCCGTATACGCCTTTGTCGATGCAACGCCGATTTCCGGGCCGGCATGCACATACAACAAACCATCTGACTCACGGGCCAGGGAAGAACCTACGGAATTACAAATAGAAATGATCCGGGCACCCTTGGACCTGCCTTCACGCACGGCTGCCAGGGTATCTGCCGTTTCCCCTGACTGACTTACCGCGATCATCAAGGTATTTTTATCTATGATGGCATGACGATAACGGAATTCACTCGACGTATCCACCTCAGTTGTAAGCTTTGCCAAATCTTCAATGATATATTTTCCAACCAACCCTGCATGATAGGCCGTGCCGCAAGCTACTACGACCACCTTTTTTATCTTGCCTAAAGACTCATCGGAGACATTCAATCCTTCCAACTTGAGTTTCCCTCCAGGTAAACGCAGTTTAAGCATCATTGAAATAATGTCGGGCTGCTCATGGATTTCTTTAAGCATGAAATGCTTATACCCCTGCTTTTGCGCCGCACTCACTGTAAAAGAGACTTTTTCAATCTTAGAAGCCACCTTCTTTCCGTTAAAATCAGACAGTTCGCACTTTTCTCTGTCAAGGGCCGCCACTTGTCCGTCTTTAAGGTAAATAATCCGCCGTGTCTTCTCTATAATGGCCGGAACATCAGAAGCTATATAATTCTCTTGCTCTCCCAAGCCAATGATCAACGGTGAACCTATTCGTGCCGCAATAAGCATGCCCGGATGGTTCTTGCTGATGACCCCGATCGCAAAAGATCCTCTGAGCTTTTGCAACGCCTGTCTCACCGCCAACAATAGGTCACCTTTGTAAAATGAAGTGATCAGGTGCGGAATGACTTCTGAGTCTGTTGCAGAGATAAATTTGTACCCTTTTTTCTTTAAAGCAGCTTTAAGGACCTGATAATTTTCGATGATACCATTGTGGACAACGGCAATATGATGCGCATTGTCCGCATGCGGATGGGCATTTTGATCGTTAGGCAACCCATGGGTGGCCCAACGCGTATGGCAGATGCCCACGTTGGAATATGGCAGTGACTGACGATCAATCAACTCTTCTAAATTCTTGATCTTACCTTGGGATTTACAAACGATCAACTGTGATTCATCATCAAGGATCCCCACCCCGCTTGAGTCATACCCGCGGTATTCCAGTTTCTTGAGGCACTCCAAAAGCAAAGGACTTGCGTTCCGATGACCGACGTAACCGATAATACCGCACATATTGCTTAAAACCTTTCTAATGTGTCAACGCTTGCTTTGCACTGCCGCCCTCTATAGCGGGCCCCACGGCTAATCCAATTGTCGTAGAGACAGGGCTGACAATACGGATGACCTTGGCCAATACTGTGGATGGGACATACAAATAATCTCCAGGCTTTAACAATAAATTCTCTTTTAAATCTCCGAAATAAAGCAAATTATACAAATTGAGTTTTCTTGTAACAGGGCCATTGATGCTGGGCGTAATGATCCTTGTTTTACGCATGGCTGCATCCACGGTAGGTAATCCTGCCATCACGACCGCTTCACTGACCGTAATAGTGTCCGCACGCATAAAATATTTTCCAGGAGCCCCCACTTCCCCCAAAACATAAAACACCTTACTTTTAAATTCCCTGATGGTAACATTGACTTCAGGGGACGCGACATACACACCGAGGACCCTTTTAATTTTATCTTCCAACTGTCCCTTTGTCATTCCTCTCACATAAATGTCCCCTACAAATTCATACTGGATTTTGCCTTCCAGGCTGACAGGATAGGTGCCGCTGAAATCAGGCCGATCCATGACAGTGATTTGAACAACATCATCAGCTCCCAGGGTATATTTCAAAGGGTCAAAAATACTGTTGCCCCGCCTGTTGGGCGCAAACTCCTTCGCGATCCTGGGCACATACAAAGAGTCCCCGGGATGCAATAATAAATTCTCCTTCAAATCGCCGTTATAAAGTAAGGCGTTCAGATTCACTTCCCTGATGGTTCCTCCGTTTATTTCCGGAGTGACAATCCTTACCTTGTACAAGGCCGCTGTTTTAGAAGGCAATCCTGCCATGATCACCGCATCCCGGACGGAGATGCTGTCAGAACTCATATGATATTTCCCGGGTTTCATCACCTCTCCTAGCACAAAAAAGACCTTACTTTTAAATTCTTTAATGGTCACACTGACTTGCGGTGAAATAACATACGGGGCAAGCACCTTTCTAATCTTTTCTTCAAATTGACTTCTCGTCATTCCCGTCACGTCAATGTCTCCCACAAACGCATACTGGACCTTCCCTTCCAGATTGACCGCATAAACGCCGCTAAAATCCGGATGGTCTATCACCTTGATTTCAACAACATCCTCAGGGCCCAGGGTGTATTTAAGAGGATCAAAATTACTGTCTATGACTTTTTTATTCTCAACTGATTCCATTACAGCTGCCGGTACAATCAATGAATCCCCGGGCTTCAACAGGATGTTTTCTTTAAGATCTCCTAAATAAAATAGTTTGTATAAATTTACTTTCTTAAAAATACCTCCATTAGGTCCTGGCGTAATGATCTTGGCTTTATCGATCGCCGCGGCTTGAGTGGGCAGGCCCGCCATGATGGCAGCATCTTCGACAGAAATTGTTTGGGCATGCATATGATATTGCCCTGGCCTGGCCACGGCACCCAACACGAAAAAGACCTTGCTTTCATATTCCAGGATAGTGACAGTGACTTGAGGTGAAACGACATAGACAGAGATGATTCTCTTTATTTTACCTTCCAATTGCTCACGGGTAAGCCCTGTGACATCAACGTCCCCCACAAAGCTAAACTGGATCTTTCCCTCCACATTAATATGGTAGGTACTGCTGAATTCGGGATGGTTCCTGACACTGATATCAACGACATCCCCGGCACCAAGGGTATATTTAAGGGAATCAAAATTATTACTGTTGTTCATTTCTTGTTTGATTCCGGATGCCTTTACGTTGAGATTTTCTGCATGGGACAAGGTCGATGCGAACAGCAAAATAATGATGATGGAAAATAATTGCAAAAACCTCATAGATTTGACATGGTCATTCATAGCGCCACTTTAAAGGCAGCTATAAAATAAATCAATTATACCAAGGTATAAGAGGGGACCAAAAATTCTCAATAATGACCCATCAGGCCCAATGGGGATGACTTCTAGACTCTTTTAAGGCCGCTCTTACTTCTTCAAGAAGCACATGGAGACTAAAAGGCTTGGTGATGACGCGTTTAATTCCAAATAATTCCATCATCAAGGCATGTTCCTTCTTAACATCGAACCCTGTAATGGCAATAATGGGGATGGAATCAGTGGCCACGGAATTCCCCAATTCTTTAGCCACCTGTAAACCTGTTTTGGGGGACATTTTCAGATCCAGGATAATCAGGTCCGGCCTTAGCTCGCAGGCCATATCAAAAGCATCGGCGCTATTAAATAAAGTTTCGACCTCATAATCAAAAGATAAAAAATCTTTTAATTCCTCCAATAATTCATGGTCATCATCAACAATCATAATTTGACGCAAAGATTGATATTTGATTTTGTTTTGTTTGGTGGATAGTTGTATTTTGGTCTGTTGGTCTAATGCCATAATGGTACTCCTTGCAGGATGATGCCGCTTTTCATTAATTTTTAGAACTTGACTCCCTTGCCATCATACTTGGGCTTGGGGACCCCTTTTGGATATCACTGACTGCATATTCTCCCGTTGACAAATCTTCCGTTATAAATTCCGTCTGTGTCAGCCATTGCAAACTCCGGGTAATGTATTCTTCCGGCTCATTGATGGTTTTCCTGATTTCATGGGCGTTTAATCTTCCTTTGTCGTCCAGCAAATCGAGTATTTTCTCTGAAATAATTTCTATTTCCACATACATAAGACCTCCTTGCCCACAGGATGCGGTGGGTTTTTATGACAGATTAAAATATTCTTCCTAGATTCCGATGATAATAATATAGAAATATCAGGAATTTAGTGTGATGTTTTCCTGATAAATCAGAACTTTTTCCCACTAAATACCAATTTTTTTCTGAAGGTCAATCTTGGGGAGATATGATGCCCGCTTGGCGGGCGAAATGAATGAGCTCAGTCAAGGTCTTTGCCTGCATCTTGTGCATGACCCTGCTGCGATGAATTTTGATCGTCTGAATGGAAGTCCCCCGCTTTGAAGCAATTTGCTTGTTTAACATTCCCCGGGCCACGAAACGGAAAACTTCCAGCTCTCTGGGGGAAAGCGAATTAATATGCCCCTTGATATTGGCTATTGCAGATTGATGTTTAATTTGGGTCTTGTTTTTGGCAACCGCGATCTCGATGGCATTGAGGAGTTTATCTTCAGTGAATGGCTTGGGAAGAAAATCTATTGCCCCGGCTTTCATGGCTTTCACACCCATGAAGATGGTCCCAAAAGAAGTGATAAAAATAATGGGAATGTTCAGTTGCCTGTCTCCCATGACATTCTGAAGGGTCAATCCGCTCATGCCTGGCATACGGACATCCAAAATCAGGCATGAGGGTATTTTAAGGTGCTTAAATGCTAAAAACTCTGTTGCGCCTGTAAATGTTTCAACCCTAAATCCGTGTTGCTTTAACAACAATTTTAAGGCCCTACACACGGAAACATCATCATCAACAACATAGGCAATTTGCCTGCGATTATTCATGAGGTATTTTAGGCAGAAACCAAGAATGTATCAATTATACCAGGGTATAACAGAATAGAAGCTTTCAAACATAATGCAATCATGGTCTGGTCTATTTATTGTTTGTAACTTCCATACGATTCTTGACTTTATCATCAACCGCGACGGCGGTCGCTGTGTTGGTGGCAAGGTTCAATTGTTGATCTGTTGACACATGGCCATCCAGGGTAATCGTGCCGTCTTTGACAGTTACATGGATATCCTTGGCAGCATCAGACAACCCTTGATCATCTGTAATAGCATCCCGCACCATTTGAGCTGATTGTTGGTCAGAAGCTGTCTTTTGAATGTTAGGATTACCCTCACTGATATAGCCCGACACCTGTGCATTGTTCTTTATACGGTTCTTTTCTTTATGATTTTTCAATTTTTACTCCTTTATTAATTGATTTAACGTGACCACGGCAATACCACCCACATTAGAACGCCAAATTGACCAAATTAATCAATTGCAAATCATTAAATGGCTTTTGTAAAGAACCCAAAGCCCCTACTGTTAAAGCCTGCTCTTTAAAGTCTTCCTCTTTATCCACCGTAATAATAATGACCGGACGATTGGAGCCTGATTCCATAAGTTTTTTCTTTGTATCCCAACCATTCAATCCCGGCATATGAATGTCCAGAATCAGGCACCCCGGAGTGCTATTGGGTATCGCACTAAAAAATTTCTTCGCGGAAGTAAAAGTTTCCACAGCAAACCCATAGGTCATCATCAGTAATTTAAGAGCGCGGCACACTGACTCATCATCGTCCACAATAAAAATCTGCTTTTTGTCTTCCGGCATTTCGTCACCTCCTCTAAATTGACCTTCCATTTTCTAAAAGATACGACGAACCTTGTTCCTAATGACAGTTTTTATGATATTCCAGCGGTCTTTTTCTCCACGTATCATCGCTTCAGCAAAATGCCAAGCCTGGGTGGAATTGATATGCCCGGGCATGGGCGCTTCATAAGGGTCAATTTGAGCATCAATGAGTGCCGGACCCGTTGTACCAAGCGCTTTACGTATGATTGCCTGGGCTTGCGCGGGGTCATCAAGACTGAAACCGGCAACGCCGCAGGAACGCGCAAACATCGCAAAATCGATCGGATGCAGGTCTAATCCGTATTCGGGATTACCTTCAAAAACGATCTGCTCCCACTTGATCATGCCAAAAACATTGTTCTTAAAAATAATAATTTTAACGGGAAGGTTATATTTGGCTATGGTCGCCAACTCGCACATCAGCATCGAAAAACCCCCGTCCCCACACAGACAAATGACTTGTCGTCCCGGATTGGCCATCGCCGCACCAACGGCATAAGGCAGGGCATTGGCCATGCTGGAGAGATTACCTGATGCGGAAAATTGCATGTCCCCGCGGACCAGTATATGACGAGCGGCCCAGGTGGTCACCACACCGGTGTCCGCGCATATAATACAATTGTTATCTATAAGAGAACTAAGCTGATACGCCACCACCTGCGGTTTAAGCGGTTTGTCCATGCACGTGCCTTCCGCACGCAAAAGCTCATTCCATTTTTTCATGCGTTCCTGAGATTTTTCCAAGAAACTTTTATCTTGTCGTTGTTCCAATAATAGAAGCAAGGCCCGTAAGGTTTCCCGACAATCTCCGGTCAAGCCTGCATCCACCCTATGCCTCAAGCCAATGCGGGCGGAGTCAATATCAATTTGTACTGTCCGGACACCTTGCTTGGGATAAAATTCCAAATAAGGAAAACTCGTCCCCACCATGATCAAGGTATCACATTCCTGCATGGCATCTTGGGAAGGCGCGGTACCAAGAAGTCCGATGCCGCCCGTCGTATACGGGCTGTCATCAGGAACAACTGCCTTCCCCAGGAGCGCTTTAATGACAACTCCCCGGGTCATCGCTGCCAGTTTCAATATTTCCTCGCGCGCATCTAAAGCCCCGCGACCGGCTAAAATGACCACTTTTTTTCCATGATTGATCACAGCAGCGGCCGTGCTTAATTCAACTTGAGAAGGCACCGGCCTTGACATCTTATAAATATCAGCGCTATGGGCAGGCGTATTGGCAACAGAGCGCTGCCCATCCATTTTCCATTCCTGTATGTCTTTAGGGATATTAATATGGACAACCGTTCGCTGGCTTAAGGCAATTTTGATAGCTTCATCAACAACATTATGCACATGCGAAGGGCCCATGATCCGTTCATTGTAAGCAGCCACATCCATAAATAATTTATCAAGGTCCAGGTCCTGCTTATAATGGGTACCGATCAGGTCATGGAAGGTATGCCCGGTTATGGCCAGTACGGGCTGGCCGTCAAATTTGGCATCATAAAGCCCGTTGAGCAAATGCACCCCGCCAGGGCCAGATGTGGCCAAACACACACCTAAACGTCCCGAAAACTTGGCATACGCACACGCAGCAAATGCAGCTGCTTCTTCATGTCGCACCTGAACCACCTTGATGTTCTTTTCATTGAGGCGAAGGACTTCATAAATCCCGTTGATCCCGTCTCCAGGAAGGCTGAAGATCGTATCAACTCCCCATTGCATCAGGCGTTCAATCAATAATTCTGCGACCGTTTTGTGCGGCATGGACCATTCTCCTTAGATTGCAATCATTCAACTTCTTCTTCCCAATAATCAGGCATAGCTTGGGGTGTTTTGCCCGCTAAAAAATCATATTCCAGGGCTTCTTGATAAAGTTGTTCAAGTTCTTTTTTAAAACCGAACTGATCATCCACGGTTAAAATATTGTCATCCGCCCCAAACCATCTTACCGGAGGACAAAAAAGTTCTTCTGAATGCCTGTTGTCATAATCAAGTAACATTTGATTTCCCATAAACACCTTCTTTCCACATTTTAAATACTGGCCCCAATTCCCATAGCTGCATGGTTGTACTTTACAGGGGTACCCCAAATGAATCAATTGTACCCAGGTGTTATTGAGGACAGCGACGGATTATTAGTCTATTGAAGAGGTGATTCCCGCTTTTTGAGCGAGATGGATGAGTTCTGTTACGGTTTTAGCCTGCATCTTCTGCATGACCCGGCCGCGGTGGATCTTAATGGTTTGAAGGGATGTCCCCCGCTTAGAAGCAATGTTTTTATTCATCATGCCCTGGGCCACGAACTGAAAGACTTCCAATTCCCTCGGGGACAAGGTGTTGATCCGTTGCCTGATCCTTGCTATCTCTGTTTGTTTTTGATTTAATACCTTGCTTTTTGAAAGGGCCAATGTGATAGCATTAAGCAATTTCTTTTCGGTGAAAGGCTTAGGCAAGAAATCAATGGCCCCTGCCTTCATCGCTTGGACACTCATCGAAATGTCCCCATATCCGGTAATAAAAATGATAGGGGTGATGATGCCCCGTTGGGCCATCAGCCCCTGAAGAGCAAATCCATTGATGTTCGGCATGCGGATATCCAAAACCAGGCAGGATTGCAGCTTAGGGTACTTAAAAGCCAAAAATTCTTCTGCACATGTAAAAGTCTCAACCCTAAACCCATTTGAATTTAACAATAGAGACAGGGATTTGCAAATCGAGGCATCATCATCAACGACATAAATGATGGCGTTCTTAGTATTCATAGCTTATTATCCCTATTAACAGGAATGGTGAAATAAAAAGTAGCACCGCGATCCGGATTATTCTCCGCCTCCAGATGGCCGCCATGCGCCTCCACAATGGACCGGCTGATGGACAAACCCATCCCCAAACCATCCGGCTTGCTCGTAAAAAAATGGGCAAAGAGCTTTTTCATATTTTCCTGCGGAATACCACACCCTGAATCCTTGACCTGCACCATAACTGTATCAGCATCCCTGAGAGATGTCCTGATCAATAATTCATGAGAATCTTTACTATCCTCCATCGCTTCTAAGCTGTTGCTGATAAGGTTCAAAAGCACTTGTTGCAGTTGTATCCGATCACCCTGGATCATGGGAAGACCACTCCCAAGCTCCAGTTTAATGATTTTATTCTTTGCGGTAATATGCGGCATAATAAGCGTGACCGTATCATTGGTCAGCGCATTGATATCAAGAGGCTCAAAGGCAGGTTTGTTCTTTTTTAACAATGACCGCAAGCGGCGGATGACCTCAGCCGCACGTTGATCATCATTTATAATGTACTGTAGAATTTCCCGAAGCCGGGGTTCCCTGTCTTTTAGCATGCGCTGGCCCGCTTGAGCATACGAAAGAATAGCTGTCAAAGGCTGGCTGATCTCATGAGCCAAAGACGAGACAAATTCGGCAAGCTTCCCCACCCTCGTCACATGCAAAAGTTCTTCACGCTGTTCTTCAATTTCCAGATTTCTCTGCTTCATCAAGGTGGTATCGGTTTTGATCCCCACATAATGGGTGACATTACCTTTTGTATCACGTACCGGGGCAATGCGTAACAAACTCCAAAATTTTTCACCATTCTTGCGGAATTTCAACAGCTCCCCATAAAAAGACCTTCCCTGAGATATTATTTGCTTTATTTCATCAAGGACATGCATGTCGGCATTAGGCCCGTAAAGTAAAAAATAATTTTGCCCGATAACTTCTTTTTTCGAATAACCGGTAAGACCATAAAAAGCCGGATTAGCATAGATAATAGGAAAGTCGGGTTTCTTTGCATCGATAATAAAAATACCGTCTGATGCAGATTCCATTGCCTTGGTCCGGATATGTATTTGCTCTTGGGCGATTTTTTCCCTGTCAGCCCCTAATTTTTCCCTGTCAGCCCCCCGCTTTAATTGCCCATCCCTGATCTTAAGCTCATCCGTTTGCTGGCGGACTTTCTCTTCGAGACAGTCACGGGTCTTTTTTTTCAATAGAGAGGCCATGGCCTTCTTCTTTTTACTCGTTATAATTTTCTTTTTCATTGATATCCGTTTATTAATCCTTGATACCATTAATAAGATCAACCAAGGTCTGGCCATTGACAGGTTTTTGCAAGAAACCCACCGCCCCTGCTTTTAAAGCACGGTCTGTGGCATCGTCCTTTTTCTCGGCAGAAATAAAAATAACCGGACGATCCGAACCCGAGGCAAGGACCCTTTTCTGGACTTCCCACCCATCTAATCCCGGCATATGAATGTCCAAAAGCAGGCACCCGGGGTCATCATGAGCGACCGTGTCAAAAAAGTTTTGTGCGGAGTTAAACGTCCTTACTTCAAAATCATAGGTCATTAAAAGGGCTTTAAGCGCACGGCAAACCGATTCGTCATCATCGATAATAAATACATTTACTGACATTTCACTCCTTTAATGAGCACCTCATTCTTTGTTGTCTCATTCTTACTCAATTAGAATAACAGACAATAAACAAACCATCAATTATACCTAGGTATAATAGGCTTATGCCTATAACCACACAAGGCTTATTCTTATAGGGGATGGTGAGAAATATATCGCTCTGCTTCCAGCCAGTTATCTAAATCAGATCCACCTTTTTCTTGATGAATCTGATAAGCTCGAAGCTTTATAGAATCACACTCCTCATCTACTTTTTTCTGATCGTCTGCCAACTCCTCTGCCTCACTTGCTAGATTGGAATTTTTTTCGTTATGAAATGGTGCTGAAGCGTATCCTTTGCGGGCTAATTGTTCTGCTAAATTTTTAATATGATGTTTTGACATTATTCTCCTTTTTTAGCTATTGAAGGCCTATGCCCTCAGTTTCCATTGTTCATGGTTGTATTTTAGGCTGGGATAAAAAATGAATCAATTATACCAAAGTATAATCAAAATGGATCGAAGGTATGACGCCGGGAAATTAATTATGAAATGCCGAGATGATTAAACACGGAGACTTTGACAAAATCGAACCTAAAACAATGAGCGGCTAGTATTGGGACCACTCCAAAACATTTGTTTCCATTGAATAGTATCGTCGCCCTTATAAACTTAGCTCTTCACCTGTTAACGCGCCATAGAAAGCTGGAATAACGATAACAAGGTTGAAGGCATCACTGGCCTGATCGCAAGAATGACAGGAACAAGACCATCAATATGAATGTTCTCCAGATTCTGCTGGGATACCGGCAACGGCACACCCTTGCCGTCACGCTTGATATTCATGGTCAACATGGCCGCATTTAAATCAATACCACCGGGAATCTTATCCGGGGTTTGATCTATCACTTGATTTGGTGACATTGATTTATCTTTCGTTGTAATAATGTACTTATGACCGATATGGTCAGTAACCGTGATTACATCGTGTCGCCCCACATGTTGAGCCTGAGAAATTCTATATGGAGCGTAAGCCTGCGGATTATATTTATCATACATAAAACGCGCCACACCTAATGTCAACGGTACTCCTGCAGCAAATAGCATAGCCAAAACTTCTGAAGTCTTCATGCCATTGTCTTCAGCAGGTCCTTTCTTTAAATCCACATTAGCGCTTTCCATTGCCTGGTTGACTTCCGATTCTTTTAATAATCTATCCAGGGTTTCAATTTTGACAATTTCATCAAGTGCTGCCCTCAAACCATTATCAAAAGCTGCCCTGACGTTATCAATAATTCCGTCGGGCAAATTGACTTTATTGTCCCTAAGGGCCATTAATATTTCCCTTAACAATACCGCGTCTTTCACAATTTCTTCGACACCAATACCGCCCTTTTCTTTGGAAGCAAAAGGTTTAGTCAACAAGGAATCGCTTAACCCACCCCAAGGGTTTCCGATCCTCCATCTGGCATTTTCATCAGCAAGGATTTCCAGCAAATTCTTTAATTTTCCTTCTTGATCTGCTGTCTTAAAACCCTCTATTAATTCAGGACGGTCAATCAGGACCCTTAAGACAACAGCTACGGCATTTGCTTGTTTACCGTATAAAAAGCCCGGACGCTCAGCTTTCCACTTCTCAGGATTAGTAGTCACTTTAATAGCCTGCAACTCTTCCAGAGGGGCTGCAAGTGTATTGATCTTCATATCAACCCAAGTTTTCACCTCTGCACCGCTAATCAACTTACTGCTTCTTAATAATCTATTCTCTAAGTCACTATCTGTACCAAAATTGAAATTATCTTTGGTTAATTTAAAACTGGCTTTAGGATTCTCAAACTCTTCTAAAGTCAATGTTTGTCCCTTAAAAGTCACATACCCTTTAGCAATTGCTTCTGCTATTAAATCATGCAAGATTTGGGTATATTGAACAATATTAGGGATTGTTCCAAGCCAACCTCGATGGGTCGCTGCGGATAATATCATACGGATTGAATCTGAATTTGTCCCTGGATTATCTTTCTCAAATTGAGTTCGTGTTTCTGTGGTCAGAATTTCTTCCTGCGCCATTAATCGTGCTACCTCAGGAATTTGTCCAAGCCGTATTAAGACTTCCTGTTGAGTAGACAAATTATTTCCACCTAAAACACTATATAAGTTAAGAAACTCTAAAAGATCCCCTTTAAAAAGCCTGATAAGGCTTGCTGTATTCTGAAAAGCTTCAACTGAGCCGCTATTTGGCATAGCAACTTCTTTGAGCAATACATGTTCCCCTTTAAAAATGCGTTCTAATAGGCTAATAGCAGAATGTTGTATAATAAGTAATGGACCATGTATTCGTTTAGCCTCATTTCTTCCATCTAGGAAAATAATACCTATATCACCATTACCATTCTTTTCAAACTTCACATTCAAACTATTATTCCTAAGCCGTTCTAGTATGGTTCTTCCAGTTTGATAATAGGTTTCCTGAATATACTGATACGGATACACTTGGTATTGAGAATTAGGCGAAATTATTAATAATCTTTCTAACCAATTCGCAACAGCTTCACCTGTGAACACACCATTGACGATCGTTGTTGGATTAGATGGCTGGCGAAATTCTAACCTTGCAGCAAAACCATAATTGACCATTCCATTTGGTTCCTTTTTTCCAGGCGAACCATTGGGATTAATTATTGATATATCGATAAATGGAACTATACGCACAGGATCCATGCCTCGCTGCAAAATTGCTTTATTTAATTCTTCTTTCATTCTGGTTTCGGCCAATACTAAAAGTTCATGTGAGCCAAAATTAGGCGTACCTGGAATCACCCTCTTAACAGAAAACTCAATTTCAGCCCCCAATTCCGCAATAAGTCTTTTCGCATTTTCTTCATCTACAGTTTGATCATTTGTCGATGCTGGCGCTTCGGCCGTCATTGCCTGGTTGACAACAGATTGTTGTAATTCCAATGTCGCTGTAAATATATAATCCTCAATCCTGTCCATGTAATAACCGTCAACTGTAAGATCCTCATAAGACCTCGGCCTGACCAACGATACCTTTATATATGGAAGCACCCTGTCAACCAACATTCCATTTGCCTTGATTATACCTTTTAATTTTTCTATCATTTCAGTTTCTGCTAAAGGCAAGAGTTCTTCCATGGTGTATTCCCGCCCCTTATAACGATCCTGCGATGAAAACAGGCTTCCCCTAACGTAAAAGCTCATTCTTCCATCCCCTATAATTTTCATTGCATTCACCCTATTTTTTTCCGGATTACCCTTCATCGCCGCATTTGTTAAATCTATTGCCCGATTATCCTCGCGCACCTTCTGATTAGCTGCGATCAATTCATTGGTCAATTCTTCGAGCTGCGGCTTTAATTCAGCAATGAGTTCTTTCATATTTTTCTTTGAATTGAAAAATCGGCTAGAGAATTTAAACCTAACGCCACTGTATTTATCCGGAGACGAAGGAAACCCATTCAAAAAATCAACATCTTCTGTAGACCACAAAAACCTTTCCAACTGATCTCTTTTTCCACGAAAAGTCAAATACTTGACGATCATATTAATAATGCCATCACGACTCCCGAAACTATCATCAAACAAATTCAAGAAATACCTGGGCAATGTGCTTCCTTGCTTCCAAATAAGAATATGATCATCAGAAGAAGACAATTCTTTTGTTAAATCTTGTAATGTCCTGATATACCAATCAATATTTCCACTATCAACAATTTCCTTGATATCTTTCTTGCTTACTATCGGCATTTTTCCAATTAAAAGGTTTTTCCATATTCCAAGCTCATTATTTGCAATGTTATATGCCAATGATGGTGATAAAATATCACGGCCCGCTTCTCTTTTTATTATTCTTTCTAACTGTTCCATTCTTTTATAGGCATATTCCCACGCTCTTTGCCCATCGACCTTTTCTGCCTCTCGAAAGTCAATTGGGATTTGACGAAAGTATTCATTTGTCATTCTTGTTAGTTCAGCATTAGCTTGTTGATGCCCAGCAAAGTCTCCCTTGTTGTATTTTCTATTCACAATTCTTAACTGAGCCTGAATTTCATCTCCTAAAGGCTGTAAAATCAATCTTAAATTTACCATAGCTTTGTTTGCAACTGAATCAACGTCAACTAAATGATCCTCATCCTTATATGACACTTTGCCAAAATGAAGCACATATTTAGATCCAAAAATGCTAACAAGCAATTCCCTACTTTGAGAATTAACAGTTATTACAGTGCCCTCATGTTCTCTCCTAACCCTCTCCCCCGGCAATCCGCCAACAAAATCTACAAAAGCATATTTAACTCTAACCTTATCCCCTGGTTTTAAGCCTAAATCAACTATTTTTTGGGCTAATTGATCTGAAGTCATTTCATTATTTGCAACAGTAGCACCCGTTTTAGCTGGATCAACGGTGGATGCGGCAAGTTCGATACCAGCATTGTCTCCATCAGTCATCATCGCGGCTTGGGCATCTTCGGGGGCGCCTTGCGGATTGACATGCAGACCGACGGCTTCCCGATTGCCATAGGCATCGGGCTGACCTTTTAACGCTATTCCAGTCACCCCGCCTGAGAAGTACTTTCTTGGGATAATTTGATTGGAATACTTATCTACATCTTCCTTGATAAAATTAAAAACACCCTTTTTAAAGGCTGTTAAATATTGCTTATAAATAAGCTGATTATTCCGAGGGTCTTGGTCAACGCCCTTGACCTTGGCTTTATTGGCGTAAATCCTGGCCAATAGAGATTCCCTTAAAGCGCGCTTATACCATGCGGCTAAAATCATTCCGCTGAAAACTTGTCTTAACGGGGCAAAGCTTTTGCCCTGATTGACTTCTTTTTCAAGCTCGGGAAGCAGGATTTCACGGACTACTTGAGAACCTAAAGCATGAGTATTATTAAGATCAGCAGTGCCTTGTATCCCGCTATGCTGCTTTAGTGATAAATAATCCTCTTGGAGCATGACCTTCAAATGGCTTTTATAAAGATAGGCAACATTACCCTTTTCATAGATATCAGCTTCATCCGGCATGATCCATACCTTATTAAAGGTATTAAACGGGATATTGGTTGTGCCAAATTGTTTATAAGCCCTGGCATAGGTCCTGTCCCAGAACTTTGCGCCAAGTTTATCTTGTGGATATATTAAGGAAGCAGTGATTTGTTTAAGCAAATAATCCTGGGCCAAAAGATCGCGTCCCATTTCAGTTTTCCCAAAATCGTCTTTTACAATACGGTCCTTCTCATAGGGAGAAAGGTTCACCCATTGGTTTTCATCAGGAACAGCCAGGGAAGCCAGGAAGTATTTGATCAATTTAGTATATTCCGTCTTTTTTTGGTCTGCTGCCATTAACTTGTCACCCTTATAAACAATGAAATCAAACTTAAAGGCATTTTCCGGATGAATGACAATGCCTTTCAAAAGCGCCGGGGTAAATTCCGGGCTTAAACGGACCATGCCCCCTGGAGCAGGTAAATTCGGCATGCGATCCCCAACCATTTGCGCATAAGCAGGGACCCTGATAGAAGTGGTGACAAAAGCAAGTAAAATGACAACTGACATGCTTCTGTTTAATATTAAAAATAAATTTTTGGGAAACATAATCCCTCCATAATTTTGATCAGTCAAATTTTCACAATTAAACACCTTAAGTATGCCACATCAAAAGGAAGCGTCAAGGCAATAGGGGCGGTTTCAAGAAAGCGCTTTCTTATAATATCAGCGACGGAAATAAAATATAGCTTGCCTAAGATCTGAAAATAATTTTTTAATTATTTCTATTTAATGTGAGTTTGACATAAATTATTCCTCCCCCTTGATGGGGGAGGTTTGGTGGGGGTGAATAGGGTAATTTGCCTACTTCCCCCTCCCTAGCCCTCCCCACAAAGGGGAGGGAAAACATTTATTACATAGTCGAACTCGACGTTCAATTTATAAGAGTTAAAAATTTCCTTAAATCTGTTACAGGTTGGATTTTGATTATGACAGGGACAAATCCAGGGGCATTTTTTAATTGCTCTAGCAGCATTGGATCAAGGAGGGTTCTAAAACCAAGACTCGTATTTCTAATTTGTAAATTTAATCTATTCATATTGAAATCAATACCACCATTTGCGTTTGTTTCCGGGTAAACCATTAAACCCTTTAACCGGTCCATGATCATATCAATTTCTTCATCGGTGACCCCGTATATGTCTCCATCAGGATCTATCTCTTTGATCTTTGTTAAAACCCTTAACCAATGGCTTCTAGCTGAATTATTAAGGCGTTCACTATAACTCTGATGGATTGGCCTATTCTTAAGAAAATTTTCTTTGATATGCTTGAGCCTCGCCCCACCCCCTGCTAAAAAGTAAGATAAAACAACAGACCGCCTGTCTTTTGCATTTGAAATCCGTTGGGAAAGTTCTGCAAAGAAATAGTCCAGGAATTTACCATCAAAATCAAACCTGTCCGTGGTAAGCAATTGTTCGAGCTGCTCATCAAAGGCAACCCCATACCCAAAGGAATCTACTTGAGGAAGCGACGCTTGATCGAATTTCAATTTTGTCCTTTCATGAGCATGGGCATTTAGGAATTCTTCATTTTGGTGTAATCGTATTAAAGGTAACATATCAAGAATAATATCGTGTAATGAATTCCTTTTTCTAGTTAGCCGTAATTGGCCGTACACCCAATCTTTGACCTTTTGCTGCCATTGCCAACGATTAATTAATTTATTAAAATACTTAGGATTTTGATCAGCCAGTTCTTTAAGCATGGCCACGGAAATAGTACGCGTATCTGCGCGCACCTGACTATTAACTAGTTCAGCCCCAATCCGGGCCACCCAAAGGCATTGCTCCTGGCCTTTTAATCCTCCCAAAATAATTCTCTCAACTTCATTAAATAAATTACGATTCTGCCTTCCTTTAATAGTATTATATTGGTCGACCCTGTGAAGCTTACTTCTCATGTATTCAAAAAGCTCACGAAACTGCTTGTCTATCATTCGCGGGCTTTCAGTTTCCATAACATAAGACCGCAAAAGATGGCTGTAATACGCATGTTCCTTTTCTTCCATCATGACATTCAGCTTTTCAGCATACCCTTTAAGGATAAAATCCCATAAAAATTCTCTCAAAGGATCCAAGAATTTCAATAAAGTAATAAAGCTGATAAATATCACGCCTCCCCAAAAAACGGCCATATTGTGATGATAAAGGGCACGGGCGATTGATGCGGCAATAAACCCCAAGGTCGCCAAACTAAAATGATGGGCGAGGCCCTCAGGAGATCTTTTTAATGCCTTAAATGACCATCGAATCCATTTATTCACAGGAATTTCCGGAATTAATATTTCCCCTTCGAAAAATTTTCCTAAAATTTCCCTTACCGTATCCTTTGTTAATGCCTGGGCGCGGGTTTTGGCCATTTGAGCCATTCTGTCGGTAGAAGACAAATCCAAATAGATCGGCACCTTATCTCCGTTTTTATGGTCAGATGGACCTCCGGAGATCAGTTTAGCCAGAATATACCGACGAACAAGGCCATTATAGAAATATTCTTCAGAATCATAAAACCCTCTTTGGTACAAATGGTCCGCGCCGTCCCTGCCTTTTTCACCCAATATTCTTTTTCCTAATTCAATAAAATTATTTCTGGCAAAAGCACTGACAGGAGGATGATGATTTTGCCAGTCCCCGCTTCTTTCATATGCTTTTAAGGCAAGAACAAAATCCTGCATAAATTGCCCTTCAAACTTCTGCCTTTCCTTTTTATTTAATCTGGCAATGTATTCTTTATAAGTCGTTGCCTGAAAATCAATTTTCGATTCAAATTCAAGCACTACAGGACTAGGTTCGACTTTACGCAACCCAGGCCGTTGAACCTCGACTTCATGATTAACAGCAACAGGAATGAAGGGTGTTTTATGAAAACCGTTCGCGGATGCATTCTCTAATGGTGCCGCGACCTGAAAATCGGTAGTAACGATTTGCGTCGTTCCCAGCCCCTCAGATATTTGGTTTAAATTACCGCTTGTTGACATGGCCATATTTCCAAAATTCTCCCAATCCACCCCACCGGAAAAATATTTTCTTGGCACTGATTCTAGCGTTACAGGATCTATTTCTTCTTTGATATAGTTATAAACACCTTTTTTAAAGGCCTTAAAGTATTGTTGATATATGGCCTCTACATCGCTCTTCTTGTCATCCCCGCGAAAGCGGGGATCCATATCAGAATTAATTCTATTTTGGATTCCCGCTTTCGCGGGAATGACAATGGAAGACTCAAGGATGACAGATGAGGTATATTGAACACCTGCAGTTTTATTCTTATCCGCATAAACTTGCTTTAAAATATTACTCTGAATTTTCTTTTTATACCAAGCAGCTAAGATAAGCGAATTATACACCTGACGAAGTTTGGCAAAATTCTTTCCTTTGTTAACTTCTTTAGTTAAGTCGGGGATGATGATGTCACGGATGACTTGGGTACTGAGAGTGTTGATCCCTCCCCCTTGAAGGGGGAGGTTTGGTGGGGGTGATTGCTCTTTATTGCCCCCCTCCCTTACCCTCCCCACAAGGGGGAGGGAATTATTATTCATATGCTTTTCTAAAGATAAATAATCCTGCTCAAGCATCACTTTTAATTTGCTTTCGACAATATACGCTGTGCCTGCTTTCATATTTTCATACACCACTGCCTTGTCAGGAATTATCCAGACTTTATTAAATGTGTTTACAGGAATATTTGTTGTTCCAAATTTCATCTGGGCTTCTTCATAAATCTGTTTCCAGAATTTCTTTCCAACCTCATTTTCTGGGTACATCAAACTGGCAGTTATTTGTTTGAGCATATAATCTTCTGCGAGCAGGTCTCGGCCCATTTCGGTCAAACCAAAGCTTGGGGGGATGATACGGTTTTTCTCGTAGGGGCTTAAATTGACCCAGAGGTCTTTTTCGGGGATGGTTAGGCTGGCGAGGAAGTATTTGATGAGTTTGGTGGATTCGATTTTAAGTTGTTCTTGATTCTGGATTCCCGCTTTCGCGGGAATGACATTAGAAAGAATAAAATCAAAATGGAAAGGGTGATTTGGATGGACTTTTATGCCTTTAAGAATGGGAGGGTCAAAGGAAGGGCTTAATTGGACCATAACGCCCAGTGGCGGCAAATAGAAATTTTCAGCGTAAACTGGGCAGGTCCCCATTTGTCCTGTGACTAAGAAAGACACAATAATGAACGAAGAAATAATTTCTCTCATTATGCGTGGCCCAAGGTTTTTTGTGCAAACTTATCATTACCGTCCTGATTTAGTCCTAAGAAATCATAAATATCCTTAAATTGCTGGATTTTAATAATGACCGGAGTAACTCCGCTAAAGTTAACCATTGTGACCGATGGCGAATACAATGAAGAAGCAATCCCCTGCCCCTCGTTCTTGATTTGTAAATTCGCCATGGCAGGGTTGAAATCGATGCCTCCGGGCACATGCATAGCTTTATCTGATAATTGCTTACGCAATTCATTAGTTGATAAAAGTCCATTAACTATCTTCACATCCGCCCAGGTGCCCCCCTCTTGCATCACGTCGAAAATATTACTCATCCACATTGCTGCTCCCCGCTCTTTGAGATGATCATGCCCGTCTTTGTCCAAGGCAACAATCACCGATGGATGGTCTTTCATCTCCTCACGAGTACCTAGGTAAATAGGAAGGGTCCTGTCATTAGGTGCCTCAGTCAAGAACGTATCAATAGGAGAATCCCCCATTGCCACCACATATTCGTCAGGACGAATCATGCCCTTAGTCTCAAAGCTTTTATCAAACAAAGAAATCCTTACCCCCTTTTGATCATCCCCCTCGATAAAATAAGGCCGGTGCGGCTTGATGAGTTCCTGCTGCTTGAGCTGTTTGGTGATTTCTCTGGCCAAAACCTTGCCATCGACCTTGCTTTGCTCATCATAGAAAATAAGACTGATCTCCCCATTAAATGGAAGGATTCTCACTCCTAAACCTTGTATAGCCTCTTCAAAAATGTTGATTACACCTCTTGAAACTTCTGTATTAAAAAATGTCTTAGATTCATTGATAAGCCCAATGGCCTTCGAAAAATCTCTCCCCAATTTTTGGTCTAACTTTTCCAAATAACCATTTAACAAAACTTTCGAAACCGCCAATTGCTCTTGTTCCGTATACATTAACTGGGATGGATGGAGGTAAAAATGATGTTCTTTTGGATCATATTTGATTATTTCCTGGCCTGTGGCAGCACGTATTTCAACATTAGCCAATTGAGATTCCAAATCTTCTTCTTTTGCCCTGGATAATAATGGCAGTAACAATCTCTCTTCAATCGATTTCCGGCGAGATATAACTATTCGCGCATCATTAGGGTCAATCGACCTGGCCTTTAAGTCCTCACGGATATTCTCAAGCATTGCTTGATAATGATCCATTTTCTGCACGAACCGGTCCTGTTCTAACTCAGAAAGCTTCTTTCCAAATCTTGAAAGGATATACCGTTTATATGTATTGGCACTATTGATAATAAACCTGATTTTAAGCTCCGGCCTTTCTCTCATCATACGAAGGCCGCGGATGATCTGGTCCAAATTCTCAGTCGTTACATCATCAGTCAAACCCCTGGAGGCCAAGGTTTCATCCATATCCAACACAAATGTGACCTGCTTAAGAGGTTCATCTAAGTTTACTTTAAGAGGAAGTTGGAAATCTAAAGTTAAATCTTTGCCGCCTTCAGGCGACTTAATCGTATATTTTGATAAACGGGTTTCATTTCGGATAATTTCTTCCAATTGCTCATTGGTGGTGATGGTCGAGGGAGTCCGTTTAACGCCTTGAGGATCAGTTTGCTGATAAGATACATAAAAATTATCCCTAAGGACAACGTAAATATCGCTGGCCGACAATTTAACTAAGACACTTCCCGCTGGTGCATACTCAATTGCGCCCCACGGAGCAAGAAAACGAATAGGTTTTGTAATCTCTAACATTTTAACCGGACGGCTAATGGGAGCGTGTATGCCATTGGCATCTGGTGTTGTTTGGTAACGTTCTTTAAACCTTTGGTCACTCAAGAAATACTGGTCGCCCAAGCTTGTTGTAATTTTCCAATCACCTTCCTTGGCGATATTAAAAGTAGACTCAAAACCATTGACGACTGTCATCAATTCTTCACCTGGCTTAACAGGTTCCCTCCTGACTCCTTGCGTCTTGATCCCCCAAAAAAACTCTTTTTTAGCCCACGGCACATCAACAGTGTCTTTATCAAAATCAATTTCTGTAGGGTCAATCAATTCAAATTTATCTTTATCCGGTCGCTTCCAACCGATCAGGACATTACGATTATTGCGTTCCGCCCCACGTGCAACCCATGACCAACCGTCATAATCGAGCAATGGGTTGATCGCATTGCCCCCCCGGTTTAAACGGTCACGGCTGAACTGGATCTTTACAAATGTCCTCGAAATCCTCCTATCGCTAATATTGAAATCAGGTGCATGCAAATCATACGGTGTCATGCGCAGCAACTCATAGGGTTCATAACGTAAAGGCACCTGCCCACGAGCCGTTTCATCAAAACGTTTTAAAACAGCAGGGATATTTTCAGCATCAGTCCCTCTCAATGAAAATGGCCCCGGCAAGAATAATGTCGGTATACTGTCAGCAATAACATAGGTATTATCAGTGGTTACCTCTTTAGGGTTTCCTTTTGCATCAAATAGCTCGCTTGTTTCAGAAGACACAAACGCATCACCATGCCATCCTGGACGGCGCTGGGACTCGCGTGGTTCTACGATCTTCTGGTCAACCGTAATATACACATAATATTTCTTATCAAAATCCGGATTAATCAAACGCTCATGCTCTTCTGCCATTTGGATCACTTCTTGGAATTGCTCTAATTCTTTAGGGATGGCCCATCCTTGGCCAGGCATGCGGATGGCCATATCCAAAATACGCATCCCCTTAGGCATACTGAATTCCTGCTGATTCTTGACTATCCCAACTATTGACGGCAAATGCTCTTGGTCATATTGCCGAACATCCCAGTTCATCATATGAAATAATTTCTCAGGGTCAAACCCGGGATTAAGCTGTATGACCTGTTGAATCAGCTCATGCCTGCGTTCTTCAGTTAATGGTTTGTCCAGATTACTGCTATCCAACGGAATTTTAAATTCTTCCGTTATTGTATTGGGTGTTGTGATTTCCCCTGTCATTGCAGAATCTGATGATATTGGGTGAGAAACTTCTTCTAATAATTGATCTTTAGGCTTCACTAAATCATCCCTCACTCGAATTTCTCCGCTCAGAATGGCTTTGACTGCTTCTTTAAGGATTTCAGGATGGGCATCGACTAATTTGGTTAGAAGTTCACGGGTCACAGGCTCCCACCGTGCTGATCCTTTCTTGGCATCATCAGCAGCCTCGATATTCAATAATTTAGAATACTCATAAGAAACCAGGACAGCCAATGCCCTTGTTACAATCCATGCCCCATCCGTGTCACGGCTGCTGTAAGCTTTCCCGTTGTAAACAACTGTACCTTCCCTAAAATCGACAGCATAATCCGACTTTTTCAAAACTTCTTCAATACCTTCCCTGGTTGCCGTAAAACCAACCAAATTTTCCTGTCCACTATTACTAAATCCTCCTGGAAAACCACCTCCTGTTCCGTCACCCCTTTCAATCAAAAGGACTTCTAACTGGCCTTTTAAGTTAAACCGAAAATGTACGGGATCTTCCGCAAGGCTGGGACCATATTTACCCAGCTTCGCACGGCCTCTCAGCCCTGTTCTTAAATTATTTATAGGACGGCCATTACGAAAATCGGTATCCGGCGCCCAGCGTTTAACATCTGCTTTTACAAATTCTTCCAAAGCTTTTCTTTCATCAGGTGATAAACTTGGGTTATCTAAATCAGGGTGAGCGTAATCGGCCTTTAAAATTCTGGGATCAGTATATTCAGGGGGATTTTTTAGATTTCTCTCAGGATATTTATGGTTGACCCGAAATCTGTTCAAGTAATCCACGTACTTTTGCGGGGAATATTTCCAAAAAGGAGTGTTAGGATCCGAAACCACATCTTCCAGCAAATGTCTGGCTGGAACATTTTCTCCGATGATCCTATGAATGATGTATGCGATAAGATTATCAGGGGGTACTTGCTTAAAGGTAGCTGTTTCTTTAGGCAATAATAGAGTTCTCATCGAAGCTAACATATAGGGAGGCATGCGCCCATCGATATCATTAATGTATTCAGGGGCCGGCAAAGTTTCTGGGGTGGCATTGCTGATTTGTTCAGGTGTGAGTCCCGTCCGAAATGGTAACAATTTCTGTGATAATACACCGTGGACAATGCCTGTAAACACATGCCGCCATTGAAGACCTAGTTTCTTAACCAAGATATAGGTCGCGCTTAATATGGTCCCTCCAGTATCAGTCATATCATCCAGTACAAAAGCCCAGGCATCTTTAAGCGGCTTACCACCCAACAAGGCAAGGGGTTTGTCCGTATCAATATCCAATATCGTCGGAGAATCATTCCTGGTAATAACTCCTGTGGTTGTGTCTCTCTTTTTGGGCAAATAACCCACATAAACAGGAATGTCCACTCCATAAGCTGCCTTTATAAGACGCTTTAACTCATGAGCCGCTTCCTGGCTATATATTTTAGATCCCTTATCGGGCCCTACAATGATAACAGGATGCGCTCTAAACTCTTTTTTGATCATTGGGGCCAATTTCTTTGCTGCATCCCAAGGCAATTCTTCGGGCTTAACAACTGCGGTAATTTTACTGATAACTTGATTGAGCATAAACTCAGCCATAGGGACAAAACCATTTAAATTATAAATACTCGTTCCATCAATACTTTTAAGTTCAACAAAACCTGTGGCTTTGCCGTAATGGGCGTTAATCACGAAATGATGGTCTACCATGCGATTAATCATTCCAAGAACAGTAGCGCCATTGATGGCCTCACCGTCCCTGGCAATTTTATCCTGCCTGGCATAACCTAGATAAGAATCAACCAGGGAAATACTGTGAACACCCTGCTGCCTTAAAGCAATCAGGGTCAAAACCAAATCCATGATCTGCTGGCTGCTTTCGGTTGAATGATAGATAACAACATTTTGATTTTGAAGACCTTCGGGTAATTCCACAAACCGTAACCCATACCGGTTCTGGACGGTGACATTATCCGCCCTGGCATGGTTTGACAAAATCTTCACAGCCTGCTCTGCTGAAGCTTTAAATTGGTGGTTTAAATATAGCAATCGATCAACTTTAAAGGGAAGCTCTTGCTTAGTGATTTCAGTAAAAGGTTTAATATTCTTGACTTCATGGACACCGTTCTTCTGGTCCATAAAACTAATCTTGTCAGCAAAAAGAGAAAGAGCTGTCATTAAATGACTTTCGCCGGTGTCTTCATCAGGCTCCAATCCCATAAATTTCTGGCCCTTGACAATCAGGTCAATTTGCCCAACATTGTACTGGCGCAAATGGCCCAAAATAAGAATGGCCTGTAAAACATCGTCGTCAGTGTCAATCGAATGCACCAAGGTGACTCGGGCATCTTTTACTATCTCTGGATTAAGTAGAAGTGTACGGATTTCTTTGTCATTAAACTCACTTAATTCCATTCGAATCACGCCCTTGTCGCTTGGCAATTCAACAATACGTTTTTCTCCGAAGACCCTATGCAAAGGGACAAGGTCTGAGGCCATGGCATGGTCTCTCTCTGCCTGGGCTTTATATTTTTTAATAAACTCGTCGGTTGCTTGAGGATCGTATCTTTTTGTAATCGGCATGCGGCGTTCGAAATGGCCAAAAGCTACCTTGGTTAATTTAGTACCTATGGGCGCCTGCCTGCGCTTATGATCTGCTCCATCTATCATCTTTCTGACACGAATGACCATTTCTAAAGGAAGCCCGGTGTGTTCGGCAATAAGTTCATCATAGAAGTGATGTTCGATAGATTCTTTAAGAATTGGATCGAGTTGAGTCCCATAGTCAGGTAAACTCTGCGCGTCTGTTTGCCCTTCACTTAATTGAGCTGAAGGCGGACGGGTAATGATGCTTTCAGGGATCACTTCCCTGCCATAATACTTATTGATAAAGCGGGCCATTTCAAAAACATCTGTCTTATAGAGGTCCTTGATAAGAGCAAAGCCTCCAGACATATCACCACCAAGCGTGGTATAGCCCACTGCAGACTCACTTTTATTACTGGTTGACACAAGTAAATACCCATCAGCATTAGAGCGGACCATTAGATAGATCATTCTTAGGCGCGCCTGAATATTCTCAATGGCTGTCCTAGCAGCTTTAGATTCGCGCTGAGATAAATGCGGCATTAATGTATCGACTATCGCATTAAAGACTGGCTCAATTGAAATCTCTTCGAAACCTATACCAAGACGGTGCGCAAGTTCTTGGGCATCAGATTTTGTATCATCAGTGTTGAATCTCGTTGGCATGGAAATTGAATGCACATTTTCTGGTCCTAAAGCAATTTCAGCCAAAGCACCAACAACAGCAGAATCAATGCCACCGCTATTTCCGAAAATGACCTTCTTAAAACCGTTCTTCCTCAAATAATCGCGAAGACTTAGAATCAGCGCTTTAAATTTAAGTTCTATGGGGGAAAGCTCTTCTAACTTTGGAATATCGGGCAGTTTTTCTTTTGCATCAGAAATATTTTTCTGAACAGTAATGGTTGAATCCAACTCTTTTGGTGTACGCTTTTCAGTCTTGACCGGAAGGTCCATGATAAGCATCTGCTCTTCAAAAGGCTTGGCCCTGGCTACTATTTGGCCATCTGCGGAAACAGCCAGGCTGTTACCATCAAAAACAACTTCATCCTGGCCGCCAACGGTATTGACATAAACAATGGCCGCCCCAAGGTCACGGGCCCTTTTGGTCAATAAATTGTCCCTGACTTCAAGCACACCTTCCCTATAGGGGGAAGCTGATGCATTGATGATAAGGCGGGCACCTTTAGCCACCTGTTCGTCATACGCAGCAACCACATGATGGTCCACCGGCTCCTGGACAGTAGTTTGGCCATTACCTACCTTAAAACCATCTTTCTCAACCCAAATATCCTCACAGTCATTGATTCCAAACATAAGGCCGTTAATATTAAAAATATCCTTGTGCAGCTCATTGCCGTCAAAATCAAAAAGCCCCGATTCTCCGGGCGTAAAATAATGTTTCTCAAAAAAGACATTGTAATTAGGCAAGGCCCGTTTGCGATAAATGCCTTTGACTTCCCCGTCAGAAAGCACGGCAAGCGCATTATAAATTTGCCCCCATCTATTGACATCAACAAAACCAACAACCGCTGTTATTCCCTTTGTCTGGGCAGCCAGAATTCTTACGATTTCTTTATTTTGGTCCACAAATTTACGGTTTTGAAGCATATCTCCCGGTAAATATCCTGTCACAGCCAGCTCCGGGAAAACGACAATATCTGTTTGCTTGGATTTTGCCTCATTGATCTTTTCGACCATTTGATAAAAATTTCCGACAAGGTCACCGACTGTTGGATTAAACTGCGCCATGGCCACACGGACATTCTTTGTTTCCATGGTGCGGACACGGTCTTGGCGCCTGGCATCTAATACTTTGATTAAGGATAAAAACCTTTTCCAATCTCTTTGATTACCAATTTCAAAAGCCGCTCCTTTAGAACGCAAATGAAATGAATTTAATTCCTTCTCCGGGCCTGAACCTTGAGGAAGCGCTACAAATATCCCATCCAGATGTTGGGCAACGTCAGCACCTTGGACCCAATCATCCAGAAGTACTAATCGATGCCCTGGATATCCATCCATGATATGTTTAATCATCATTTCACGAGGAGTGCCGGCAGCTTCCTGAGAAGGGATAATTTTTTCTTGGCGATCACGGGCAAACACATCTTCTTGCGCAATTAAATCACCAAATCCCGCATTCTGTAATTGTTGATAAACCAGCTCTGAATCCCTGGTGCCAGTAACAACTTTAACTGGAATACCTCTTTGCCTTAATTCTCTAATTGATTCAATGGCCCCGGGCATGGCCTCAGCTTTTGAAGGGCTTGTGTAAGCCTTTCGGCTGGCTTTAAAAACCTCTATGACTTCTTCCCTATTCTTTATAATGTTATTCAAAGAGAGCTCTTGCTGCATCATGGTCACAATCTCATCAAAAGGGACATCACGGGTTGTAAAAATGGTCCGTTGAACTATCGTATCTTCAACCCATTTTAAACCTTCCTCAAATGATTTTCCTGTCAGCTCTTGAAAAGCAAGGGCATATTCTTTTTTCCATGTCGATAATAAAAGAGTCCCATGGGCATCAGCAACAAAAACGAATGGCTTATCATCCTTAAAGGGCAGGCCGTTCAAAGAAAAAATCGGATCATGATCAGTGGCACTGAAAACATCTTCCGGCAAATAAAGATCATTGTCTTTAATAATACGCTCGACGTCCAACGTAACAAAACCGGTAAGTGGAAAACCTAAAGCGACGCGCTGACGAATGATGGTGGCAGAAATATCAATACCTGGCCTTTCGATTCTTTGAACACTAACATGAGGATTGGTCTTGCTCTTGCCTGGCCGGGTATAGGTCACAAAATCAACTTTCTCTTTAAGCTCGTCTATATTCCTCCATGTATCTAATTTTTCTACATTATCATCACCGATAACAAAGAAAAACTTTGAACCTTTAGGATACAGCGACCGGAAATGATTGACCAAATCAATAGTATATGAAGGACCTTCACGATTAATGTCAAAATCCGATACTGACACGCCATCAAGCCCTGCCACTGCTGCTTGGGCCATCTGATAACGAATATTTTTAGGCGCTGAGAATTTTCCCAACTTATGCGGTGAAACATTGGTAGGTACAACTATAACCTCATCGACCCTTAGTGCATTCTTCACCTCTTCAATCATCTTACGGTGCGCGATATGCAAAGGATCAAAGGTGCCTCCGATAATAGCAACCCGCTTTGGTTTCTGGACATCAACTGCCTTACGGCGGAGGCGGTACATCTGCAAGGTATGCCAGTATTCTTCTTGGTCAGCAGCAGGATTTTCAATACGCTCCAGGCCGCCGTTTTGCAATAACCATTGTTTCCACTCATCAGAAATCCAACGGATTTTTAAAGGGACCTTTAACGGCTTGCCTACTGGCACAAAATCAATATTGCTCCCAAATTGCTTTAAATATTCCTGTAGATCTTTACCCGCCAAAGAACTTATATTGATGTAAATACTTGCATGAGGATTGCGGGGATTTAATTTCTTATAACCATCCTTGATAATCTCACGGATCAATCCAGTCCCGCGATAAGGATCATTGGCATCACCTTTCTCAAAGGGGGCCGCAGGAATATAGGGAGGATTAATTAAAATTTGATCCTGATTATCGTCGATTGCTTCAATTCCTCTCCCCCAATATTTCCTGACGTGCTCCAAGGCTTTCAGACCTTGTGGGTTATTGGCAATAATATTCAGAAGGGTGTCACTTAACGCATATGAACTGATATCTGTGATAGAAAGTTCGGCATCAGGATAGGTCTGTGCTTCTAACGAAGAAACATGCCCACCGCCTACTCCTACTTCGGTAATCTTTTTGACTTCATCTTTGGGCAAGGATAAAGCCCCATCTTCAAGGAGCCTGTCATGAAAGAATGCTGTATCAATATTGGTTGACCAGACATCACGATCAACATCCATGTCCCAGGAAGTTATTACTCCTCTGTAACGGGTATACCGTTTGCCCAGGGGCCAAATTTTCTCTATGGTTTCACCTTCTGGAGTACCTTTAAAATGATCCAACATCCATTTCCTTGGGGAAACCAGATACCCGCTTGGAAAAGAAGCAATTTTCTTTAATGTCCCGTTTGCCTCGCTTAAGACATCATAATGAACGCTACCATCAGGCCTAAAGACTTTGGAATCATCGAGGACTTCATAATAGGTCAATCCTTTAAGATCATCACTGATGTCGATAAATAAAGGAAGCCCTTCTTTTCGATCGGCGATTCTAATATCAGGAAATTCAATGGCTTTAAAACTAGCAACTGGATTAATCGGCAGGGATGGGCGTGACTCTCTGACATCCAGTATCGTTGACTGCGCTGCATCAGAAACCTTGTTCTCAACAGCCCGCCAGGTGACCTTTAAATCTTGACCGGATGTTTGAGGATGCAAAATAAAATCTCTCATCTGGTATGAAAGCTGGGCTGCATCTGTCAGGTCAACCAAATCTTTGACGGCAGCAACACCCACTGTAAGGCCGCCGGAGAAATATTTCCTGGGGACCATCTGCCCTGAGAGAGGATCAGCATCTTCCTTAATATAGTTGTAAATCCCTTTTTTGAACGCATTGAGATACTGTTGGTATATCTTTTCCTTTTCTCGTGGATCATTATTATTAATCCCATTGACCTTGTTTTTATTCGCGTAGGCATGTGCGAGAATACTGTCTTTGATTTTCTTTTTATACCATGATGCCAGGATTAAAGAATTGTAAATTTGGCGGAGAACGGCAAAATTCTTTCCTGAATTAACTTCTTTTTCGAGTTCTGGGAGAATGATCTCCCTGACAATTTGAGAATTAAGGTTGTTAATATTTTTAGTGTCATTCCCGCGAAAGGTCCTCAAGCCGGACATTCGCATGTTGCTCCGGGAATCAATTAATAGAATTAATTCTGAATTGGATCCCCGCTTTCGCGGGGATGACAAATTTTTATACAGAAATCTTGTTAAATTAGTGCCATTGGGGGTTAAGAAAAGTTGTTTTTGCAATGCTAGATAATCCTCTTCCAACATTACTTTCAAATGGCGTTCGGCGATGAAGACGTGGTTGTTTTTTTCGTAAACGACAGCTTTGTCAGGGGCGATCCATACTTTATTAAAGGTGTTGACCGGGATGTTGGCTGTGCCAAATCTTTGGTAAGATTTTTCGTAAACCCTTCCCCAGAATTTCTTTCCTAACTGACTTTCAGGATAGGTCATTGATGCGGTGATTGTTTTAAGTAAATAATCCTGGGCCAACATGTCAATCCCCATTTGGGTTGCTCCCAGACCTTCAGGAACGACACGTTGTTTCTCATAGGGTGAGAGATTGACCCATAATTCATTTTCAGGAACAGTGAGAGCCGCCAGAAAATACTTAATGAGTTTTTCTGACTCTTTTTTAAATGCTGCCCCAGTCAATTTGTTATCGCCTGTATCAATGATGAAATCGAATTTAAACGGATCGTCAGGATAAACAGCAAGACCCCTGACGATGGAGGGAGAAAATGGTCCTGAGAGTGGGACTAAGGAATTAAAAGACGGAGTAAAAGACTGTGCCTGGGCATAATCAACAGGCATAAAAACACTGTTGATAAAAAATAATACCAAGACACAAAGCCGGCTTAATTTATAAAAAATGTCATTCATAATCAAAATTGTCATCCCCGCGAAAGGTCCTCATACCGGACATTCGCAGTTGCTCCGGGGATCCAATCCAAAATTAATTAATTTTATTAATGGATTCCCGCTTTCGCGGGAATGACATTATTTTCTATCAATGACTCTAGGAATATATCTTCTCAATACTTTCTACTTAAACACAACCCCCAACAGCGATGAAATCTCAATTGGCGAGATTCGAATAATCACCGGCGTGATGCCTGAAAAATCCCCGCGCCTGAATTGTGCTATCATGGCCTTATTGAAATTAAACTGTATCTTCTCACCCGATTGCTCCAAGGTCATTCTATTGGTGTTTAGGTCGATACCGCCGGGATTTTTAAAGCTTGAATCCATTGACTGATTTTGCTCACCGATTGGTTCCAATGCCTGTACTTGATCAATTAAAGCTTCTTGCTTTGCTTTTAACTTTGGCGAAATGCTCACTGAGCTTATACCTTTATAACGCTCGACTTGGGCCTGTCTAAATTCTTGGTCATCAAAAACATCCCCACCCAAATTCTGCTGTTTTCCCTTCAAAACCCACGGTACTTGGCGGACAATAGCCTTGAGCCCCTTTGGTAAGCCCAAATTATCACCTTTTGCTTCACCGATCATCAAATCCACTAAATGACCATCACTATCTACAATATCAAAACTGCGCTTATCTCCTTGCAAGGATGCTTTTGAAGGATTGGCCCTGCTGATTTTAGCCCGGCCTTTTCCACCGAAGGTTGAAAGCTTGAACACCCCACCTTGGGCAGATTTCCGTCCGCCAGTCAGAATATTACCTTCAAAGCGCTCACCCTCATCATTACGCGTGGCTAAAGGGATACCATAGGCGAAATGGGCATCCAGATTAGTGGTACGGTTAAATCCACCGACAAAGGTGGAGCTTGAAGCGGTTTTATGGGCCCGTCCCTGGGCTGTTGATATCCCTGCTTCCACACGCTGTTGGTCAGGGTTCTCCAAAACAAGATGATTTGCCCACGTGGCATCCAAAGTTGGAAAATTCATATCTTTCAGCATCAAGGTTTCAATAACGATGTCAAACATCGTTCCCTTGACCGTTGCGATGCTTTCTTTGGGGAACGCCACACTTCCTTCCTTGAGCCCATAGATATCTCCTTTAAAACGGTAATTGGCCAAGAATTTTAAATATGGTTCTGTAAATTTATTTGTACTTCTTAAAAAAGAAATTTCTTTTTCTGTAAATTTAAAATTCATTAGATCTTTGATAAAAGTTTTGACCCCGGAGACAATGACATAAGGCTCTTCAAAAGGCGGGGTGCGGTAAAAATAATCAAAGGTTGCCTGATGTTTATGGAATCCTCTATTGAACATCGCCTGGCCCATGGTCAAATGATAAAAATCTTCTTCAAGCGATGTATTAGCATCTTCCTCAAAGATGGTAGGATGACCTATAGGGGTTTCATGGCGTGTGGCAATCTTGACACCCAGATTCTGGTTGGCATCAATTAGCTCTTTAGTGGTGATAAGCTTGATGCCAAGTTTTTTAAACTCATCGTGCATGCGTTTAATGCTGCCTGGAGGGAAACCAACTGGTTTTGTTGCATCCATGACCACATAAACTTCGTCATATCCTTGTTTCGCGGCACTAATGGCGGCAAATCCCACACAATAATCTTCAGCCAAACCAGTTATAAAAAGACGGCGTTTAAACCCTCTTTTTTCATTACGTATCTGCCTGTCCAATTCTGTCGGAACACCGGCATTACTGGCAAAAGGACTGTAAGAGTCATCCTTGCCATCCATTCCTTTTGTAACAATATAATTAAATTCCTTCTCCAACATGCTGTAATGCAAGCTAGCTTCCGTGCTTTCTTCCAGAGCATGATCTGTCCATAATACCTGGAACCCAACCCCTTTATGCTCTTTGAGAGTCTTAAAGATTTGGATCCTTTGGCTTTTAAATTTCTCAGATAAAATAAAATTATCTGACGGCATTTCATTAAATAAAGGAAGCTTAACACCGTATTGATTGACATAACCCCTGTTCTTTAATTCCTGTAATAATGCACCTGTATCTTTTACAATTTGCTTATATTCCTCAGGTTTAAACCCTCCCTCCAAATACACATGCAAATCAGATAAATTAAATAATGCATGAGGTGCAATAGGATTATTTTTTTCAGTCCAGCCGGCAATAAATTCCGGGGTCAGGACTGTTGCCAGCGGTGGTAAACCAATATACGAGCTTGCCAAAGAAACGTGGCCCCAAGGATGTTTGTCAATGGATGCAAAACGATTTGCCTTAGGGAATAAACTCATGATGAGCCTATTATATTTCAATATATCATCCGCGTCTTTGACTGCCAAACCGCCCCGTCTTAAAAAAGCACCCTGTATGTCCACCGCAAGGTAATCATCTGTTTGCGGATTAAGGGACAATGGATTGTCTCTTGCCTCCAAAGGAATGGGTTGTGCGTCACTTAATTGCTTATTAATTGGCTTTAGGCGTTTCATATCTGCTTCTGACCTCAAATGGGCTTGCCAGGGCTTTTCAGCATCATTGACCCGTTCACCTTTAATCCAATATGGAAATAACATTTCTTCGATATCTTCGCTGTATCCCGCCATCGGAACGCGACCTTGTGCCGTGGTTATAAATTTTTGTATTTTCCCCTGATTCTGATGGACCCTCCAATACCGCCGTTGATCAGATTCCACGATTTTCATTTCAAGGGCAGCTTGTTTGCCTCCGGTAATTAAATTAGTCCCCACTCCGAAACCATCAATGCGGGCACCTTTGGATAATAATTCAGTGATGCGGTCTTCATTAAGATCATCAGAAGCAAATATTTTTACATAATATAATCCGGCATCATCAAACATTTTGCGCACTTCTTTGGATAAAGTGACCAAATCCCCGCTATCCAAACGCACACCCACCAAACGGTGACCTTTGGCTTCCATTTCCTTGGCCACAATTATTGCTTTCTTGGCCCCTTCAATAGTGTCATAGGTATCAATCAAAAAAGTCGATGAATCAGGGAAAGCTTCTGCATAAATTCTATAGGCTTCAATTTCTTCTTCAGGGGGTAACATCATAATGAATGCATGTGCCATCGTTCCGCTGAGCTCCAAATAGTGCTGCATAGCAGCCTTAACATTGGAAGTGGCGACAGCCCCACCAATTATCGCTGAACGGGAAGCCCCCGTGCCAGCCCTTTCCTGGGCACGCCGTTGGCCATAATCAATGACAGCGCGTGTCTTAACAGGATCAAAACGTTCTTCTCTGATCAACCTGTCCCTATCTTCTGGACTAACAAACTCCCCTTGGGCTGCTTGCACAATGCGGGAAGTTTTGGTGGCGATATTGGTGTTAAATGCCATACGATTTTCAATCAAGCCTTCCAATAATTTTATTTCTACAGGTGTCGCAGTGATCCTCATCAGTGGCACATCGGCCGTGACAACGGTCCCTTCCCTTAAGGCACTGATATCTCCCTCAAAAATAAAATTAGACAAGTATTTCAAAAATGCATCAGAATACCTGCCTAATTTCTTTAAGCCCTCTATATGTTCAGGTGTAAAACGTCGACGGCGGATATCCGCCAAGGTCTCTTCCAAACCTGCCGCCACATAATACGTCCCCCCATGGGGCGTCTTAGGAATAACAACATCATAAGTATCCTGATATTTATCTTTTCCAGCACGAAAAGCATCATAGGCTTCATCCAATTGATCAATACCCATAGTTAACTCATCAAATTCTTTGGTCACGTTTTCTTCTGAGGTCATTAATTGTCCTGCAGCTATCTTAGCCAAACCTTTCTCAATCGACTCCCTTTGGTTGGCGAAAAATACCTGTTTTGTGTCTTTGGCACTGAACCAACGCACTGAATCTTCCTGCATGCCTTTTTTTGCTTTAATGTCAAGGCGCAGTGATTCTTCATACGTATATAAAACTGCCATGACCCGTTTCACGACCCAAGAACCATTAGTGTTACGCCAATCTTCAGATGGTCCTTCATCTACCAAGAGCCCATCTTTCTTAAAATCAATCTTGGCATTAAATTCCCGATAAACTGCCTTACTAGCGGTAACGCCTACATAGTCCTTTCCCACCTGGTTTCTTTGGGAAAATTGACCGGCTAATGATAAACCCTCGGAGCCATCGTCCCTCTTTCCAGCTAAAAATTCAATCTCCCCATTTTGGTTATAGCGAAAAACGATGCCATCCTCAGCCAAGTTAGGACCATACCAACCTAAATCTCCTCGGCCATTTAAACCTGTCTCTACCATATTCGTGGGACGTCCATTGACAAATTTTGTTTCTGGAGCAAATTCTTGAATGAAGGCACGAATTTCTTCTTTCAGACGATTTCTTTCTGCAGGGCTTAAATTAGGATTGTCTAAATCAGGATCTGCCCAACCATCTGGATTCTCCCGGCTTCTGGCATTATCTAAAACTTCTTGGGATGTATAAGTGAGAGGGTTAGCTGCATTGCGTTCAGGATATCCTTGCGGCCTCTGGCCACTCATGGCCTTATCTGAATTATTCTTTGCCTGCGGGGTCTCTGCTTGCACGTCAACAATGCTCCCTAAGCCAGATGTAAACATCGCAAAATCTGAATCTGAAGTACCGACAACTTGTATTTCATCACCGGTCACTCCATGCTCCCCGCCTGAGAAATATTTCCTTGGAGTCATCTGTCCGTTAATCACATCTTCCTTAATATAGTTAAACACGCCTTTCTTGTAGGCTTTCAGGTATTCCTGATAAATTTGCTCTTTGATGGTCTTATCCTGCACATCAATCCCATTGACCTTTCCTTTATTGCTATAAACCTGATTAAGCAGGGACTCTTTCAGGCTTTTCTTGTACCAGGCTGCTAAAATCATGGAATTGAAAATTTGGCGTAGATTGGAAAAATTTTTGCCGGTGTTGACTTCATGCTCGAGTTCAGGAAGTATGATTTGTCTTATAGCCTGGCTGGCTAAGGCGTGGGGGTTGTTTCCCTGAGGCGCTGCAGAACTCCCCCTAACCCCCTCTTTAACTAAAGAGGGGGAAATTGCAGAATGTTTTTGTAACGCAAGGTAATCTTCTTCTAGCATCACCTTCAAATGACTGGCGACGACAAATGCGGTGTTATCGTGGACGTAGACCTTGGCCTTATCTGCCAGGATCCATACTTTATTAAATGTGTTGACCGGTATCTGTGTTGAACCATACAACTCCTGAGTTTTGGCATAAACCTTGTTCCAAAATTCTTTTCCTAAATTCTTCTCGGGATAAATTAAAGAAGCTGTCAATTGTTTAAGGACATAATCCTGGGCCAACATATCGCGGCCCATTTCTGTCTGGCCTAATTGTTGGGGAATAGTGCGGTCCTTTTCGTAAGGAGAAAGATTGACCCATAAATCATTCTCAGGGATGGTCAAAGAAGCCAAGAAATATTTAATAAGTTTTTGGGATTCGACCTTTAATTCAAGGGAATCAGTAGAAAGCCCGGAATTTCCTGTATCTACCATAAAATCAAAAAGAATGGGATTTTCGGGATGAATGCGCAGGCCTTTGACCAGAACAGGCATATATGCTGGAGATAAATTAACCATGCTGCCAGGTATAGGAAGATTCAAATCTGCCGGGGATTGGGCCCAGGTCCGGCTTGGAACTAACAAAGTCGTTGAGATAAAACAGACATTGATAATGCTTACTAATAAACGAAAACAAAAAGACGAACCTGGATTATTTTTAAACATTATAACGGTCTCCTTGTTGTGAATAATTATTTTTAGACAAACGTACTCATTCGAAATAATAAAAGAAAAGTTAGTTGAGAAAACGCTATTTCTGAAAGGATAACATATTATAAGGCCAAGTCAAGTTGATGGCCCCAAATGTAGTGTTATAAATTATTGAAATGGAACGACTTATAATATTCTTAAAATATTATTCAATTTAATAATTAAATTTACTCTGGAGAGTGATATGCCTTCTTAAGAGAATCGATAAAATGAGGATCAATAGTACCACCTATAGCTTCTACTGTCTGCACATCTGACCATGCCTTCGCGTACTCTGCTAATTGATAATAAACAAGTATACGGTTTTCGTATGCCTTCAGATAAAAAGCATTCATCCTGATGGCTTGGGTATAATCAGAAATGGCTTGCGTCAAATTGCCTTGTTGGAAATAGGCATGACCACGGTTGTTATAAGCTTGGGCATCACGGCTATTATTTGCAATGGCCATGGTAAAATCATCAATAGCTCTTTTTAAACTACCCTCATGGGCATAGGCAACCCCACGGTTATCATAGGCCATCGCGAGATTAGGATTGATATCAATGACCTTTGTGTACTCAATAATGGCTTGATCAAAATTGCCCTGCTTAAAAAAATCATTGCCGTCTTCCATGTATTCTGCTGCTGATTGCGCGTAAACAGTAAAAATATTTAAAAAGAATGCAGCTGTTAAAACCAATCCCCGTTTTATAAGGCATTTCCCCATTATTTCTCCGTAATTATTTAAGGTGAGTTCGATATAACAATAAATGTATTCCCTCCCCCTTGTGGGGAGGGCTAGGGAGGGGGAAAATAGGCAAATTATCCTATTCACCCCCACCTAACCTCCCCCATCAAGGGGGAGGAATATCTTATACCAAACTCACGTTATTTATCAAAAACCCGATCAATAATCGCCGCATCCCAGCCATGGCGTTGAAGTTCTTTCTTTAAGGCAATCAATTCTTCAGAAGTTTTGGAACGGCATAATTCCTGCAATAAATTATAGTTAAATTGCTGTTGGGGATTAAAACGTATGCTTAAAGGCTTTTCCTTGATGCCCCTATCAAAAATCAAGGCAATCAAAGCTAAGAATAACGGCAAGGTGATGACACTCAAGGCGGAATAAAAATTAAATGTAGCGTGGGAATTTAATAAATAAGGCAGGCTTGATAAGAATGAATCAATCAAAAAATGGGCCGCAATCACGCACACAAAACCATACCGCAGATAAAAAGCCCCCATAATAAGACCAATGCAGGTTACTTCTATCCCCCTAAACCACATGGGATAAATTTCATATCCCGTATGCCCAAAACCCCACATCGCGGCACTTAAGAATACGGCCAGGATTATCGGAAGGCCATATCGCTTGAACATATTGATGGCAAATAATCGAAACATGGCCTCCTCTGAAAAAGAAGCCTGAAAGCCGATGGCCAAGGCCGTAAACGCCGGCACCAGGGTCGTTGAATTTTGGGTCAACCATGATAATTCATCCCAGACCCCGCAATACTTGAAACCCAAATTAAAAATGACCCCTTGCACCCCTAAGATCACTGCTGCTGCAAAATAACCGATGAAAATTTGACGGGCTATATTGATTGAACAAAAAGATGATAAAAGCGTACTTAAAAACCCTCTGCTTTTTTTATCGCTGGACACCTCAAAAAGTAAGGATTCACCAGCCAGGGCAGGTAAAACAAAACCAAGTACTATAAAAAACGGGCCAATGACACTTTCAATAAATTGCCTGACTAAATAATTTCCCAATGATTGGGTCGTCGGATAATCAAAAAGCAGGACTTGATAGCTGTTTAGAATGTCCCCCAACAACAAAACAAACATCACAATCCCGACCCATATATAAAAAGGCTTTACACTGCGGCTGACAACCTGTTGCTTGCGATTGACAACAACCACAATAGTAAGGGTCAGCAAGGCCAGATAAAAAATACGAAATATAAGGGTGAGGCTTTCACCGGTTTGTTTGAGATTATCCACATAACGATTAAAGCCGTCGGGGATTTCAAAGAACGATTTATTAAACTCAAGGATTTCATTGCCAGATACCGTTACACTGTTCAATAGCTTGGCGTAACCTTTTTCCTTATTTTTGTTCCAAGGAATATTGACGTCCTTGTTCTGCCAACTAAACGCATATTCCAAGCGGTTATCATATTTCTTAATATCCTCGCCATGAATAATGTATTGGGGGGGATTAAAGGCAAAGGTGCTTTTTAAAAAATTAATAGCAAGTAAGCGGGCCTTTTCTTTATCAACTAAAGACCTGAAGGCTGTGTCTTCAATAAGATGTTTAAATGCGATCACCTGGCCCGTTGCGGAACTAATAATAATTTTGTATTCTTCCTTTTGTTTTTCCTTAAAAAAACGGACCACCCAACAAAATAAATCATAATGCAATCGATGGATAAAATCCCTGGAAGCAGCTGGCCCTAAAGTCCTTTGCAAATACCTGTCCGCCCCCTCATCCACGTCAAACATCACGGCCACTTTATATCCATGGAAATCCACATGACGCTCTGCAGCCAAAAAATCTTCCGCAACTTTGACCGCCTTTGTCTGGCTAATAGACAAATCAATGGCTTGATACCTGGGAAGCGAAAAATGACACCATAACAAAGCACCTCCTGCGGCTAAAACTATTAACAATAACCATTCTAAACGTTTGATAAACACCCCCCGGATTATTTTCTTATCAAAACTTCTTTTTCTTTCCTGGTAAACTTTTTTATCTTTCTCTCCTGAGCTTGCGCTTTCTGGACGGAAGAGAATTTTCTTTTATATACCAAATTAACAGGCCCCTTGCCACGCAAATATTTGGCACCTGTTCCATTATTATGCGCTGCTATCCTCTTTTTTAAATCATTGGTCCAGCCGGCATAATACGTACCATATTTGCACTGCACTATATAGGCGTAAAATGTACTTCCCCTTACTTTATCAGTCATTCTCCAGGTCCAATTGTTTAGCGGCTTCAATTAACATGGTCTGAGGATTTTGAACATATGCAATCAACGAGGCTTGAGTGATGTCAAAAACTTTGGTTAAAGGAATTAAAACCTGGCTTTCCGACAGTTTCAAGCGCATGGTCTGAAATTCCCTGACCACATTGTCATGATGCAATGTACGTCCGGCATTTTCACCTGCGGTCACTTCTGTGCTTAAGCCTCTTTCTACTAAAGCAAAATTGATCACATCCCCTTCTGTAAAGCCTTCAGCACTATACTTAACAGCAATCTGCCCTTCTTTTTTTGCCAGGCTGAGATGTAAAATGACTGACACAGGAAGAGACAATTCACGATTCAAATCTTTCTGTAATTGCGCCTGGTCTGACCCAACAAAAGCATCTGAACCATTGACGACCATTTGTGGCGTGTACATTCCTTGGTCTCTAAAAATATGGGCATAGGTGCCCTGCCTTTGGGTGAATTCTGGCCGGCTAAAAACATCCCGCCACCCCAAATTATTCCAATAATCAACATGGAATATCAATGGATAAACAGGCTCATTGTTTTGCCTGGCCCAGGCTGTTAATTTGCTGACAAGAAGGTCCGCTGAAGGGCAGCTGGAACAGCCCTCTGAGCTAAAAAGCTCGACAATGGCAAAAGGTTTGTCTTGTGGTTGATCAGCTAAAACGATCTGTGAAAACCATATCAAAATAAAAAACAAAAAATAGAACATATTTTCTTCATAGTACCGTTCGACATAAGACTTGGGAAATCATTTTGCAACCACAGTCGCCTATTCCGCCAATCTTATCTAATATTTCAAAAAGACAACGCCCTTCGGGCTGTCTTTCAGAATCGGCGATGAAGATTGGCGGGGCTCCAGTGGTTTCAAAAAGACTTCCCAAGTCTTATGTCGAAGTCACGTTAAACTAGATTAATTCTCCAATAACAAACTGATTATCTATCTGTTTAAGACATATAGGAAGAATTTGATTAAATAAATTATTTGAACCTTTAACTTTAACACGAACAAAATGATCGGTCAGGCCGTTTTGCCATCCGTCATCTTTGGGCCGTTCAAACAAAACATTTTGAATACTTCCCAGCAATGTTTCCTGGAACAAACGGCGTTTGCGCTGGCTTAAATCACGCAGGATTTGACTGCGGCGGGCAATCACCTCTGCAGGCATGGTTTCCATCAAGCGGCTTTTGGCCATATGCCGGGGTGAATAACTAAAAACGTGAAAATAATGGATAGGCAATTCCCTTAAAAGTTCCACTGTTCTCTCAAAATGCGCATCTGTTTCACCAGGAAAACCCACGATCACATCTGTTCCAATACAAATTTGCGGAACATGGCGATCGGCATGGTTGATAAAATCACTAAATTCAGCGATAGTATACTTACGCTTCATCTCCCCGAGGATTTCATCATCACCGCTTTGCAAAGGCAGATGAAGATAACGGCAAAGTTTTTGGCCTGGCCCCATATAACTGAATATGTCCTTTGATATGGTGGTGGGTTCAATGGATGAAATGCGCACCCGCTCTAATCCATCAAGAACATTCATGGCTTTAATAACATCCAAAAGCGTCTTGTCCTGATAACTATATGTGCCGATATTAATTCCCGTTAAAACTAATTCTTTATGTCCAGCTAAAACGAGGGCTTGAGATTCTTTAAGAATATCTTCAAATACCCTGCTGCGGGCACGGCCGCGGGCATAAGGGATTTCACAAAATGAACAAAAAAAATCACATCCGTCCTGGATTTTTATATTCGCCCGGGTGTGGTCGCGGTCAATGGAAGCCACGGGTAAACTAAACGGTTCACGATCAATGCTTGGAGTGACCAGTTGCGCTATATCAGGCTTAGGATACTCATTAAACACTGACACTAAATCCATCTTACGGCCATTGCCAACAATCCAACGGACATTAGGCAAATCTGCCAACTTTTCTTTCTGTATTTGCGCCTGGCAACCGACTAATGCTATTCGTGCCGAAGGATTTAAGCGATTGACCTTATGTACCAAATGACGGGTATCAGCATCTCCACCTTCGGTCACGGTACAAGTATTAATGACCACTATATCTGAAGGCTCATCAAAGCCAACGACCTTATAGCCTCCCTGCTCGAAAGAATTCTGAATAGAAGCAGTTTCCGATTGATTTAAACGGCAACCGAATGTATAAAAAGATATTTTTGTCACGCGTGTTTGAAGTGAGAACATATGGCTTGTTTTAATCCTTCACAAGTAGATTTGACACGTAAGTCAAAATGCACATTCCCTGATAAACCCATTTTAACATAATTTTGGATAAGATTGGCGTTATCTGAAGCTTTAGGACCCTCAATCATTTCTTCCACATCAACGCCCGGAGAATTTTCAATGATTAGCTCATCTCGCTTAAAACTGCCGTCGTTTTGCCTCACCGATATTAAAAGCTTAACTTCCCTCAGCAAAGGAAATGCTATCGTTCCTTCAATGCCATTACGCACAATAATAATACCCTTAAAACCTGCACGCTCGGAAATGGTCATCATTTTTTCTCCATAAGGCGGATGAAATGCAGAGGCGATTAAAATATCTGCCTTTAGAGGGTTAACGAATCTTTCGATGGTCGCTAAAAATGGCCGCTTAATAATCTGCCGACGAATATCAACCCAACGGTCCAGCGCTTTTGACATCATAGACTGTTGAAAAAACCAGCCAAAGGCAGGTTTATCCGACGCCAAATCAGAATTACCAGCCGCAGGCTTCTGTCCTAATGCCTGGGCAATGTCCCACAAATTCATATCTAATTTAGGGCCGCTGTTACGCCCCACCTGATGTGCCACACGATAGCCCTGTAACTGCAAAGCACGGCCTATCAAGGGTGTTATCATGTATGAATGATCTACACCGTCAAAAGGCTCTGCGATTTGGATAATGGGATCACCTTTCGGCGCCGGACTTTTAAAATTATCATCAAGGGTATCATCAATAGCTTGCAGCAAGCCTTCATATTCATCATCGCTTTCATAGCGTACCCGTAGAAAACTGGCGATCCATCCACGGGCAGCATCACCAGGCTCATCAGAAAATAAAAACTTGCCCAGGTCGTAAGCGGTGTGGGAGTCTAAAGAATGGCCTTGAAGTAATTGAATACATACCCATTGGACAAATTCAGGAGCATCCGCCGTGACCGCTTTTAATAATTGGGCAGGTTCCTTCAAAACGCCTGGAAAAAAAGCCTGCTCTAAAATTTCTTCTTGAGGCTCAATGCCTTTGGCAGTTAATCCGGCAAAAAAAGCCCCCCTGGCAGCGTCACTTACCTTGCCTGACTTTAAATCCTCCACGATCTCCAAAGCTAATTGGGAGGTAAGCGATTTGCTCCCCTTTTTTCCGATACCGACGGTCTTAATGCCGCGGTTAATTGCAGCTTCGTTAGGATCTAGAACAATGGCCATAAGGATTAATTATAAACCAAAGACTTTAAAAGGCAAGGTAAGTCCATATTTAGAGAGAAGATGGCAGCAATTTTTGCTTTAATTCGTTGATGATAGGAATATTAACAAGCGGCCTGATTTCGAGGATTTCCGGCTCAAAACCCTGGATGCGGTCTAATTGGGTCATGTCTTGCTGGGTAAATGCCAGCGGAACTCCTTTGCCATCACGTTTAATTTGCAAATAAAAATTAGCAGAATTAAAATCAATACCCCCCAAATCTGATTTGGACCTATTATCATTACCCTTCATTGCTGGATCTCCCCTTAAAAATCTGCCAAAAATCTGTGCAGCAGCTTTAATAGAGGGTAAATATCCTACAAATTTCGTTATTTGATCAGCCTCAGGCCTGCTTGCCCCGCTTTCTAAAATGATTTGTTGAAAATCATGCCAGACTTGTACGTTATACAGTCCTTTTTTGTAAATCCGATGAGAAATAACCTCAGCGTAAACACGCGACCAAAGATAGGTATAAAATCTTCCCGCATATGGCCCTACAAATATATGCGCAAATTCGGATCGAAGATTGGCCTCATCCTCCACTGGATCCATCCCAAGAGCACTTATTATCTCAGAGGTAATCTGCTCTGAGCTTGTTGATTCGTTATAATATCTTAAATCTGCAATAGACCGTGCTAATCTTTCACGCCAATAAGAAGCCAATCCAAATCGTCTGGCCTCATCCATTTTCCTAATCGTTTCATCTGAAAGCCCAGGGCCTAGAATATCTCGAATAATTTCAGGCCGCCATGCCAGATTCTCAAAAACCTGGGCCGCAACTTCAAGAGAATCAAAAGCCATCCCGTTTGTTCCATATAAAGAGAAATATTTATTCTTGACGAGCATGTACTGCATCAGATGGCCAAATTCATGAAAAAGCTTCTCTACTTGCTTATGTGATAAGGTTTCTCCCAAATTGGCCACGACCGCTGCCACCGGCTTTTCAAAAGACCTGTCTTCCTTTTGATAAACTGGCCTCATGCTGTAAGTCTTAAAATCATCCGATTTATCATCGCGTTTTTCTAAATCCAAATAAAATTGTCCAATAAAATTTCCCTCTGGCCCTGTAACTGCATAAAGTTCAACTTTCGGGCCCCAGGCTTGAGCATTCTCTATTTTTGTAAATGTAAGCCCAAAATTCCTTTGACAAAAATTCATCAAAACTTCCATTGTCCTGACACGTGAAAATGATTGATTGATTTGAGGGCCAAAAGTTTCTTGCTGATAAATAGCCTGGTATTTTCCCCTCTCTGATCTTTTGATCGTATCGGCTTTCGGATCTTCTTCACGCTGTTTTATCTCAAGAAGCTTCTGATCTTCTTCTTTCACCGAACGCATTATTTCAGGTTTTAATTCATCTAAAAATTCAAACACGTTTTTAAGACTTTTAGCCATGCGATTTTTAAAACCATTTTCAGCATACGTCTTTGTCCCTCGAGTAAGAACGCTCGCCAGTTTTTGCCGCAACCCCCTGTCCTTATCAACCAAATCATTATTCTTTTGAACACTCCCCTCTTCGAGATTCTGCTTAAATTTCTTTTTCACCTCACCTAATTCTTGTTGGATACCAATGACTATTTGTTGGTCTTGTGCTGACAGGTCTCCTACTCCATTCTCTTCAAATTCCCTAAGTATCGTGCCCAATTGTCTTTGTTTTTCGTAATCTAATTTTTCTCCCATCTTCTGGTATTTCTTAATAGCATTATAAAGATTTATCCTTTGCTCCGGATTCAGCACCTGTAAATAATGCTCAGTATCCTTCTTAATCTCCTCGGCTTTTTCACGTATTTCTTTATTGGGAGAAATTCCAATAAGGGTTTGATCATGTGCAGCGATGGACAATTCAGCCTTGGCTTGATCCCAAGCAGCTACTGTATTCTGGAATGTCATTCTTGCTGGTGTTCTTGTTGATCTATTGATAATTTCCATCACCCTATCCGTCAATCTTTCTTTAGCTTCATTGACCTCTGCCTGGAATTTTTCCGGCGTTAAATCTTTAAAATTAATTAACGCCTTAGTCAAGTAATCACTGGCCACTTTTTCTCTAAGCGCTACAGTGGCGCGATCAATAGCTTGATTTGTCCCCATCGCCGCGTCTTTTAGTCCCCATCTATCATATTTAATTTTCTTATCAGGATCACTTAAAACTTGATATGCTTCATTAATATCCTTAAACATCTCTTCAGCCGCCTTGTCATTAGGCTTCACATCTGGATGAAGTTTTCTGGCCAATTTTCTAAAAGCACCTTTTATATCTTTTTCAGTGGCATCACGGGCCACTCCTAAAATCTCATAATAATCCTTTCCAGCAGGGACTCCAGATGGAGGAATGTTTTGTTTTTGCTGACCTGTGCCTGAACCAGCTTGTCCAAAAACATCTTCAAAATTCCCAAAGCCCCCCATCCCCCAATGCGAAGATCCAGGCCCCCGTTGTCTAGAGGTTTTTCCTGCGTTTCCTACTCCAGGTTGACTTGACCTTTGATTATTAGGTCTTCTAAAAAGTTCTTCGAATAAATTGACCCATTCTTCGTTTGAATAATTCCTAGGGCCTTTTGCCGCTCCTTGATTGCTTGCCCCAGAATTTCCTCGAGCATAAGTTTTCCATTTCTCTTGCCGTTGATTCTTACTTGTCCCAAAGAAATCTTCAAAAAAATCTGGATTACCACCTGCTTGGCTTGTTGCTGTATTTCCCCCCATCCTATTGGCACCAGGTTCAAAAGTTGCCCCAAAATACCCATCTTGGACCTCATCTTGATGCATCATCATAAAAAACCTATTTCTAATATCTTCGTCACCAATATTAAAAGGCCTATAAAAATACCGAGGCCTTTTCCCTGATCCAGGTTTAATGACAGATTCAATAAAAAAAGACTGGAATTGATCAATAAATTCATGCGAATAATCATTGCTATTACGAAATATGGGACTTACAGCCCTATTGGCAAGTAAAAAATATAAAACTTCCGGAAATTGACGAATAATTTCTTCTACTTCTTGACGATCAATCTTTGACATAAAAAAACTGACCTTCATTTGTACTTGCCGCCCCTTTGCATCTTGAGCAAAAGGATTTGTCAATATAATTCCCAGCCCCTCATATTGAATTTCTTTTGTTTCTGGAATATCGACCTTTTTCCTAAATGGCCAAACACCTGTTACTTCCTGTTTTGCTTCAGCATTTTTTTCATTTAACGTAGCAAACCAGTATCCAATAAGCCCTCTTTTCGCAGAACCCAAAAAACTGCTGGCAAGACTGTCATTTTTTGAGTTAAACCATTCATATCCATTCTCATTGCTTTTGCCATTCAATAAATCTGCCATAAAAGAAATGTTTTTCCAGCCTGTAATTTTAGAAAGATTGTTCTCAGACTGCACATTTTCATACCTAGGCACGCGTGATAAAATTGACGCCAATCTACCTAACTCTATTTTTTCAACCACCGTTAAATCATCATATCCTTTTGTGATAATATTCCCCTCCATAGCCGCATTAGCCAGGCCTTGATTCTTATCAGCTCTCTCATCTCGCGCTCCATGAAGAGACACCTTTGCATCATCTAATTCTCCGACTGAACTTTCCATCGTTGTCACTAACTGTGCGGCATCATCGGCCCTCAAATCTTCTAAATGTATGATCCTAACATCCCCTTTATTTCTTCCTGCCATGGCTGGATCGATATTTCGATGAAACCCTCCTGAAAAATACTTCCGAGGAATTACTTGCTTGCTGTATTTATCGATATCCTCCCTGATAAAATTAAACACACCCTTTTTAAAAGCCTTAAGGTACTGTTGATAAATGGCTTGATTGATTTTAGGATCCTGGTCTACTCCCTTGACCTTGGCTTTGTCAGCATATGCTTGCCCTAATAGTGATTTTTTTAAGACCTTTTTATACCAGGTCGCAAGCACCATCCCGCTGTACATTTGACGTAAATTAACAAAATTCTTACCTTGATTAACTTCTTTCTCTAATGCTGGAAGAATAATTTTACGAATAACCTGGGAGACAATGGTGTGGGTATTGACACCAATACCACTGTGTTTTTCTAATGACAAATAATCTTCTTCCAGCATCACTTTTAAATGACTTTTAATTATATAAGCGGTATTACCGCTTTCGTAAACAATGGCTTGGTCTGGGACAATCCATACCTTGTTAAAGGTGTTAACTGGAATATTAGTCGTATGAAATTGATTCCAAGCGCGTTGATAAACCTTGTCCCAGAATTTCTTACCTAAACCATTTTCGGGATAAATCAAACTTGAAGTAATTTGCTTAAGCATATAATCCTCAGCCAAAAGATCGCGCCCCATTTCAGTTTTACCAAAATCATCCTTAATAATGCGGTCTTTCTCGTAAGGCGAAAGATTGACCCATTGGTCTTCATCAGGGATGGTCAAAGAGGCCAGGAAATATTTGATCAGTTTTTTATATTCCTCTTTCTTTTGCTCGCCATTTAGAGCTTCATTACCTTTATTGATTAAAAAATCAAACATCAAGGTATTGTCTGGATGAATGGTCATCCCCTGCAAATGGGCAGGCTCAAAAGCAGGACTGAGATGGACCATCACCCCTGGTGCCGGCAAAACAACTCCCTCTTGTGCTAAACAAACACTAGGGCAAATAGGGCCTATGGCATTGACCAAAAAGCCTAACAAAATGACAAAAACCTGGTTTGTGAACATATAGCTGCGCATACTGGAAGTATGCCATGAATCTATATTAAATTCAAGTTGAGGGTGGTTGAAAGTCTATTTAGACAGAAGATGTCTGCAGTTTCTGCTTTAATTCGCTAATGATAGGAATATGAACAACTGGCCTGATTTCGAGGATTTCCGGCTCAAAGCCCTGGATGCGGTCTAATTGGGCCATGTCTTGCAGGGCTAATGGTAAAGGCACGCCCTTGCCATCGCGCTTGATTTGTAGGTCAAAATTAGCCGAGTTGAAATCAATACCGCCGTAATTGTTCTTTATTTCATTTCTCATAGCACTGTCATTCTTTAATGCTTCATACACCAAGTCAATCTTTCTCATTCTATCTTTTGCATCCAACCGTTCTTCAATGTTCATATTACGGGTCGGAGAATTTTCATTTATCAGCTTGGCATGTGTTTTTTCTAAGAAATCCCTGACGCTCTCTTGGCTTAGGCCCATATACCTCCTGGCATAATCTAAGATTTGCCTTGCGAGATCAATACTTCCTTTTGACATAGCATTATAAAAATTTACAATCCAGAGGTATATTTTCTTCTGCGCTTGACCGAGCCCTCCAGCTTTCTGCTGACCAAAAGCATGTTGGTAGGCGTCAATGCTTTTTAACAAGTCCAAGTTATATTCGTCCAAATTTTTTTCTAACTCCTTTAATATCTCATTCGCTTGCCCGATGTCATTTACTAAAATAGCATGTTTCAATCTCACATGTCCCCCTCGAGCATAAATACCCTCAAGAGAACGCATGTATCCATCACTAAGGTTTCCTTTTGTCCTTGCCATAGCTAATATTCTTTGCGCTTCTCTGCTATCATTCTGTTCTGCCACTTCTCTCATCCTCGCAGCCATCGTGTCCCAATATTCACCTAAACCTTGGTCTGCATTCATCATGGCCGCGTTTTGATACACAAGACTCTTTCTAACATGGCCAGCATTGCCTACCTTATTATTCGAAAGCCTTGCGTCCTCTGGAACAAGATTAAAAAGAACAAGATCCATTTGTTTTCCATTAGGATTTAAAGCTTTGACAAAAGCCTTTGGTAAAAGATTAGAAACAAGACGTGCGTTAGCTGAATTGACAACAAACAGCGTCCCTGGAGAAAATCGACGTCCTACCATTTTGGGCGTCACTTGCACTGTCATGCCAAAATCCTTCCAACCGCCAGAAAAATACTTTCTGGGAACAGCTTCCTTGGTGTACTTGTCCACATCCTCCTTGATATAATTAAAGACCCCTTTTTTAAAGGCCCTAAGATACCTTTGGTAAATACCATTTACATCTTTCGCACCAACGACAAATCCAGCAAGCTTGGCCTTGTCTGCGTATATCTTCCCTAAAAGAGACTCTTTCAAAGCTTTTTTATACCAGGTCGCCAAAATCATCCCGCTATACATCTGACGAAGATTGGCAAAATTCTTGCCTTCATTAACCTCTTTTTCTAATTCGGGAAGAATTATTTCTCGGATGATTTGGGAGGCGATGGTATGAATACTATTTAAACTCCCCCTAACCCCCTCTTTGTAAAAAAGAGGGGGAACGATTATTCTTCCCCCCTCTTTAGTTAAAGAGGGGGTTAGGGGGAGTTGTTTTTGTAATGCTAAATAATCTTCTTCCAACATCACTTTTAAATGACTTTGAAGAATATAAGCGGTATTACCACTTTCGTAAACAATGGCATGATCCGGTATAATCCATACCTTATTAAAGGTATCCACGGGAACATTACCTGTGTGATATTCTTTCCAGGCGCGTTCATAAATTTTAGCCCAAAACTTCTTACCCAAACCATTTTCCGGATAAATCAGGCTTGAAGTGATTTGCTTAAGCATGTAATCTTCCGCCAAAAGGTCCCGCCCCATTTCGGTTTTGCCAAAATCATCCTTAATAATGCGGTCTTTTTCATAAGGAGAAAGGTTGACCCATTGGTCTCCATCAGGAATGGTCAAAGAAGAAAAAAAATATTTGACCAATTTTCTATATTCCTCTCGCTTTTGGCTCTTGACCAAAACTTGATCACCTTTATCAATTAAAAAATCAAACTGTAAGGCATTTTCAGGATGGATGGTGACCCCTTGCAACTGGGCAGCTGAAAATTTAGGGCTTAGGTGCACCATCTCTCCAGGTATTGGTAATTGCAAAACTATTTGGACAGGTTGCGCAGAGGCTGGAAACTGCAGTGTAGAACTAATAAAAGCAAATAAAACAATTAAAGAGAAACCCTTTTGCATTTCTTTAGGCATGGTCTGATAGATATGCTTGGGTTAAGTTGACTGACCAATTATCTTAAATCTTGAAATATTATTCACTAGGATGCCACAATAAATGAGGTTTGTCAAATAACTTACTCTAGCAAGAACTGAAAATTTGCATCCTGGCAGAATTAAGTTATAATGTGCGCTTATGAAAATTGGATCTGTAGATATAGACAAACCGCTTTGTTTGGCCCCCATGGAAGATGTCACGGAGCTGCCTTTTCGCTTGATTTGCAAGCGGCTAGACGCTGATATCGTGTACACCGAATTTACGTCTTCCGAGGGCATTATCCGTGATATCCCACGAATCATGGAAAAAATACAAATCGCTGAGGAAGAACGCCCGGTGGCCATTCAAATTTTTGGCGGACGACCCGAGGCTATGGCTCAAGCTGCCGGGGCAATTGAAAAATTAAAACCTGATTTTATTGATGTTAATTGCGGCTGCTGGGTCAAAAACCATGTGGCCCGTAATGAAGGGGCTGGACTTTTAAGGGATCTTCCCCTCTTTGAACAAATCGTCAAAGCAACCGTCAAAGGCACAAAATTACCTGTGACGGTCAAGACCCGTCTGGGGTGGGACGAACAAAGCATTGTCATCTTGGATGTCGCGAAAATGATAGAGGCAGCAGGTGCCCAAGCCCTGACCTTGCATTGCCGCACGCGTTCACAGGCGCACAGCGGTTTTGCCGACTGGTCATGGCTTGAGAAAATCAAAAAGGTGATCAAGATCCCTGTTATCGGAAACGGCGACATTACATGCCCTGAGGATGTCAAAGCCATGCTGGAAACAGGCTGTGATGGGGTCATGATCGGACGCGGCGCAATTGCTAATCCCTGGATATTTAGAGAAACCAAATACTTCCTCAAGACCGGTGAACATATGCCGGAACCAAGTATCGAAGAAAAAATCAACGTTTGCATTGAACATTTAAAACTAAACGTGCAATATAAAGGTGAAAAATACGGTGTGCAGACTTTTCGAAAACATTATGTAGGTTATCTTAAAGGACTGCCTAATATTTCACCGGTTAGAAGTGAGTTAATGCAAATGACAGAACTGGTGCAAGTGATTGAACGGTTGCAAGAATACCTTCGTCTGTCATCCCCGAACGTTTTAATCGGGGATCCAATTAAGAATTAGCTTTGTTATGGATTCCCGCCTTCGCGGGAATGACATCAGGTAATATTGATGTGACATCAGTTAATGTTGGAACGACATGAGGCAATAAATGAAAAAATTTGATGTCATCACCATCGGCTCTGGCGGCGGGGCCAAGATTTCTTCCCCGGCAGCTTCCATGGGGCTTAAGGTTGCGGTCATTGAAAAAGACCGTCTGGGCGGCACCTGCTTAAACCGAGGCTGCATCCCCTCAAAAATGCTCGTTCATCCGGCAGATGTGGCCATTGAAATCAAAGAAGCCCATCGCTTCGACATTCACAATGACCCCCAATTCAGTGTTGACTTTGCCAAACTTATTGAACGCATTTCTTTAACGGTCGACACTGACTCAAATAAAATTGAAACAAGCTACAACAATCATCCCAACATCAGTTTATACCGCGGTCCCGCTCAATTCATTGAAAACAAAGTCATTGAAATCAATAATGAACAGATCACTGCAGATAAAATCTTTATTGCTGTAGGCACACGCCCAACGATTCCAGACATTCCAGGCCTCACTGGAACGCCTTATATGACATCCACCGAAGCCTTGCGCCGCACTACGCTGCCACCATCAATGATTATCATCGGCGGCGGATATATTGCCTGCGAACTAGGACATGCCTATGGTGCCTTAGGCGCCAAAACCACCTTTTTAGTGCGCTCTAAACTTCTACGTGCCCAGGACACAGAAATCGCCGCCGAATTCCAAAGAGTTTTTAGCCGCTACCATGACATCCGTTTAGGAACAATTCCAACGAAAGTTGAACATAACAACAACAAATTTACGGTGCATTATACCCAAGATGGACAAAATCTTTCTGTTACCGCAGAGACACTTCTTATCGCGACTGGAATTACCTCCAATGTAGACACCCTTGATTTAATCAATACCGGCATTGAATTACAGCCTGGTAATTTTATCAAGGTCAATGAATACCTGGAAACAAACGTTAGCGGCATCTTTGCCTTAGGCGACTGCATAGGAAAATACTTTTTCCGGCATAGTGTTAATTTTGAAGGTGAATATCTTTTTGATTATATTTTTGGCGGCAGGCCCCGGCACCCCATTAACTATCCCCCTATGCCTCACGCAGTTTTTACCCACCCGCAAGTGGCAGGTGTTGGAGCCACGGAAGATGAATTAAAGGCCCAAGGTATTGATTATGCCGTTGGTCTTAACCCATACAAAAGCTCAGCCATGGGCATGGCCTTGCTTTCTGATCATGGATTTTGTAAAATCCTCGTTGACCGTAAAAGTCGCAAAATATTAGGCGGCCAAATCATCGGACCAGAAGCCTCTGACATGATCCACATGATCATCGCCTATATGAACATGAACGCTACTCTTGATGATATGCTGCGAACGATTTATATTCATCCCGCCCTTCCAGAAATAGTACGCAATAGCGCCAGAAAAGCAAAAACTGCTTTGGATAAAAACGTGGTCAGGGTATAATTGATATATGCGCAATTCAGAGCTTGCCATATCCATCAAAAATCTCACCAAATTCTATAAAAATTTCCAGGCCCTAGACAAAATCACTTTTGAAGTCAAACGCGGTGATTTTTTTGCCTTTTTAGGGCCAAACGGTGCCGGCAAAACCACCACCATTAATGTCCTGACAGGGCTTTCCAATTATCAGAACGGGGAAGTGCGCGTATTTGGCCATGATGTGACCTGTGAGTATTTAAGCAGCCGCCGGCTTATCGGGCTTTGCGCCCAGGAATCCAACTTTGACCCTTTTTTAACCATTAATCAGCTATTAATATATCAGGCTGAATATTTTGGCGTCACCCCTTGGGAAGCCAAGCGCCGTGCCAACGACCTGCTTGAACGTTTTGGGCTTTCAGACAAACGCAATTGCAAACACCGCGCCCTTTCCGGAGGCATGAAAAAAAGATTATTACTCTGCCGCGCCCTTATCCACGACCCTGAAATCCTGATTTTAGATGAACCAACCTCAGGATGTGACCTGGAATTAAAATTCTTGATTTGGGATTATTTGATCCAACTTAATAAAGAAGGTAAAACCATTTTTCTGACCACTCATTACATGGAAGAAGCGGAAAAATTATGCAAAACCATCGGCATTATAAACAACGGCAAAATTGTGCGCATTGGTGATAAAAAACAAGTTTTGCAGGATAAATCACTGCAGGATGTGTTTTTGGAAATAACTGGAATTGAATAGACCTACTATAAACACTGTCATTCTGAGGCGTAGCCGAAGAATCTTAAGACGTATTAAGATCCTTCGCTATCGCTCAGGATGACAATAAAAACTCAATTATGATCCACTTAGTCACAAACCCCATCGGAGTCCTGGCCCTTGCTAAAAGAGAAATCTATCGCTTTTTCTCAGTGGCGAATCAAACTATTTTTCCACCTTTAGTGTCCTCTGCCCTTTTTATGTATATTTTTGGCATTGCCATCGGCAGCCGCGTTGACTTCTCTACTACTGGTTTGACCTACCTGCAGTTTATCACTCCGGGGCTCATGGCCATGCATTTGATTTCAAGCGCTTATGAAAACACTTCCTCATCGCTGTTTATCGGACGCTGGCACAATCATATCCAGGAAATATTGCTTGCTCCCCTTTCCTATATTGAAATGGTCTTAGGCCTTCTCGCCGGAGGAGTTGCCCGCGGCATCCTTGTCTGCATGGGTGTATGGCTGATTTCATTTTTGTTTGCCCCAAGCACCATTGCTCATCCATTGGCCTTGCTGTATTTTATGGTAATGATCGCGGTGATATTTTCGTGTGCCGGAATGATGGGGGCCCTGTGGGCTGAAGATTTTGGCATGCTCACCATGTGGAACACCTATGTGATTATCCCCCTGGCCTTGCTGGGCGGGGTTTTTCACCCCTTATTTATGCTGCCGCCGGCTTTGCAAATCCTCTCGCATTTTAATCTCATCTATTATCTTGTTTCCGGCATCCGCTACAGCATGACCAATGTCACGGACACTCCTGTCCTGACCTGTGCTATCGTCGCCCTGGGAATGGCAGGGACTATTTTCTTGACGACAGTTTATTTATTTAAAATCGGATATAAACTCAGAACATAACTTATTATGCCTGAAAATTCATTCAACGAAAACGTCATCAAAGGCAAGGTCCGCCGTGCTGAAGAAAAACGAGGCATCCTGTCTGGTGGCGTGCCTGCGGACATGCGTATCGTGCAAGGATCCGGCCCCGCCAACCGCCATGGCCTGCCTAAACTTCCGGTCGGTCAACGTGAGGTCCCTAATTGGCCGGTGCTGGACCTAGGCATTGTCCCCCATATCCCCGTTGAAAAATGGGCATTAGAAGTCCATGGTGAAGTACAAAACCCTTACACCCTGACCTGGAAAGATTTTATGGGCCTGCCGCAGGTCAAAGATGTCTCAGACTTTCATTGCGTGACTTCATGGAGCCGTATGGATAATCAATGGGAAGGTGTGCGCTTCAAGACCCTGGCTGAAAAAGCTAAATTAAAACCGTCGGCTAAATTTGTTTACGTCACCGGCCATGACGGCTATTCCACTAATTTAAAACTACAGGAATGTCTCGATGATGACGT
>Ga0206825_1003_pt2 | contig 68135 bp, 58 predicted proteins | sample Alteio_BWOrgCont_79_FD_152875 | JGI IMG/M metagenome (GOLD analysis project Ga0206825, IMG submission 152875) | Enriched cells from forest soil in Barre Woods Harvard Forest LTER site, Petersham, Massachusetts, United States -... | ecosystem: Environmental > Terrestrial > Soil > Temperate forest >...
CATTAGCAACGTGAGAAATCTCATGTCCGATCACACCTTCGAGTTCATCGTGATTCATTCTGTTTAGCAATCCAGAAGAGACAGCAACAAGTGATCTGTTTCTTGTCGGTCCTGTTGCAAAGGCATTGACTTCTGGCGAATTGTAAATACCGACTTCAGGCATCACAGTGAGTCCAGCTGCACGCGCAAGCTTATGAACTGTTTCTACAAGACTTCTCTGATTAGAATCAGATGTGGTCGGATCGATCAAGCGGACGCCGAGCATCCACTTGGCCATCATACGAGAAAGGCCCAGAGAAATAAAAGCACCGCCAAATCCCCAGATCAAACAGAAAATCATCAGGGATTTGTAATCTAACCCGTGAGCAGTGAGAAACGGTTTGACGTTCAGAAGATTTAAAATGATTGAGATCGTGGTGACGATCAGAATATTGACGACCAGAAATAAGAAAATTCGCTTAAGGAATCCCATGATATTCTCCTAGTGATTTCTCCTCTATTAAACCTGTTTAAATCTTAATCGTCAAGCGGTGTAAAGCTTTAATTTTAAGCAGACAACGATTGCTAATTAATATTGATTTATGAGATGTATCTGAACATAGCATTTAATTTTTGCACGGAGAGCAATGCGAAAACTCGTAAAGGGTTTGTTTTGGCCCCAAAGAAAGAGCACAGTGGAAATCAAGAAGGCTCTTTCTGAAAACAATACTTGCTATGTTTTAATCACCTGCACTGAAACTTCCAAGGATGGAAAGATGGAAGTCGAGATGTCGTATGACGGTGATCCGGTCTTAGCTGCTTATCTCGTCGAAAGTGCACAAAACATCATAGATACAGACATCAAATGACGCCCACTCTTTCAGAGCTCAAGCAGTGGTACAGCAAAAACAAAGAGAGCATTCAACAGGACTATTTCACATTCTTAAAATTCCCTTCTGTCAGCACCGATCCAGCCTATCGCAAGCACATCGACGCTGCAGCATCATGGGTGGAAGGCTACTTAAAAACGATCGGGTTTAAGACTCAAATCTGGCAGACGAAGTTTCATCCTGTCGTTTTTGCTTCCCATGAAGTTAATCCAAAACGTCCAACGGTCTTAATCTATCATCATTACGATGTGCAACCCACCGATCCGATTGAAAAATGGAAATCTCCTCCTTTTGAGCCCACCATCCGCGATGGAAAGGTCTATGCTAGAGGTGCCTCTGACAATAAAGGTCAGTGTTTTTATACACTGACTGCATTGAAGGCGCTTTTTGAGCTCTGTGAAGAGCTTGATCTCAACATCAAGGTCTTTGTCGAAGGTGAAGAAGAATGTGGCAGTCGAGGTGCATTGGAAGTGCTCAAGACGCATCAGAAAGAGTTAAAGGCCGATCACATCTTAGTTGTTGACGGTGGATTGCCAGCAGCGGGCCGTCCTGCGATTACATTAGGACTGCGTGGGATTGTCACGATGGAAGTGACGTGCCTCAATTCAGCCATCGATCTTCATTCCGGCATCCACGGTGGGATTGTTTTAAATCCAAACCGTGCTTTAGTTGAAATGCTTTCTAAGCTCTGGGACAAAAAGGGAAAGATTGCGATTCCCGGTTTTTATAAAAATGTTGCAAAACCGACAGCCAAAGAACTTAAAGCGCTCCAAAAAATCGTCGATGAAAAATATCTCCGAAAACAATTTGGCATCAAAGCCTTCAAAGGCGAGGGTGGATATTCTCTTTGGGAATCGAATGCGATCCGTCCAACTTTAGAGATCAATGGCATTTCCGGTGGCTACACTGGAGCCGGCTTTAAAACCGTCATCCCTTCAATGGCCAGTGCAAAGATCTCGTGCCGCATTGTTCCGAATCAAGATCCCACAGAAGTTGCAAAGTCAATTGCCAGCTATCTGAAAAAAATTGCTCCGAAAGGATTAGAAGTGACTGTCACGACAGATCATGGTGGTAAACCTATACGTAGCTCTCCTGATACGAAGATCGCGCATGTCTGCTCAGATGCTCTGACAGAAGTCTTTGGCAAGCCTTGCGGGAATATTCTCTGTGGCGCTTCAGTTCCTCTTGTGGCAGATTTAGCTAAAGCCTGCAAAGGAGATGCCGTTGTCATTGGCGTTAGCCTCGATAGCGATGATTTCCACGCTCCGAATGAACACTTCAGCTTCGAGCAGCTCCAACAAGGATTTTTAATGATGGGACGCATTTTAGGGAGATTAGCCTCATGAATCTATCCCTTAATGCTAAAAGTTTGCTTTTTGCGTCTTTTTTCGCATCTTCTAAAGCCGCTTCTTGGCCTACTTTCCCAAGTATGTCCTACGAAGCGGCTTTAAAATCTGCGAAAAAAACCATCAAAAATCAAAATTTTTATCATTAAAGGATAGATTCATGAGAATGATTGGAATGACATTATTAGTCGTCACTTTTTTGCTCACAGCTTTAAAGTACGATCATCTTTCCATTTGGTCGGCAGGCGTCGGCGTTGCTCTAGGAATCGGTCTTTTCCTTGCTTTGATCAAGCCTGAAGAAAATCCGGCGCCTCCTCAAGAGCAAAACAATCCCTGGCAGGTCCGTTTTCTAGATCTACAAGCCCAAACGAATCTGGCCATCGAAAATTTAAACGCCGAAAGTAAGAAGCTTCAGCAAAAGCTTACACGCACCGAAGAGCGGTGCACCTCTTATCAGAAACTCGTCGATGTCCACCAAGCTGAGATCGGGCAGCTCAAACGTGAAAGCTCTCAAATGGGCCAGCTGGTCATCGAAAAAGAGCGCAAGGTTGCGCAGCTCGAACTTGCCAAGTTAGAGCCCGATCTTTTTGATGCAGAGAAAAGACAGACGGAGAGCTCTTATCGAGAGCTCAAAAAGCAGTTTGAAGAAAAATCTCAAGCCTTAGAACAAGCGCGGGCTCGGCTGTTCTCAGTCGAAAGTCAGCTGCTTACCACTCAAAAAGAACAAGAAGAGCAGTCTCGCCAGCTCAATCCCGCAGAATCAACTCTCATCCATCAACTCAAACAAACGGAAGAAGAGAAGAAAAAGCTCGAGACCGAGCTTGCTTCGTTGCAGCAGATTGTTTCAGAGCTTTCGTTGACGAAGGCCAAGACGACTCGTAAAAAAACCACCAAAGAATCAGAATCTCAAGATTTGTTAGGATAATCATTCAATTCCTCAAAAGTTCTCAAAATCTTACCCAAAAGAGTTTTTTACTCGGAGGTTACTGCTGCTCCAAAAAAATGTAAATTTATTGTTAAATTGCATTTAAGATTTTCTTGAATTATAACGTTCTCAAAATTCCGGAGCGTGTTCAATGATAAGACTCGATGGATTTGCACAGTCAGTATCAGGATTTCTAACTGCAGCTCCTACTTTGCAATTTGTTTTCAACCAAGCTTCAAGTGTTTTTGCTTCGTTTGTTGGATCTCATCTACATAACCCGCGCACTGTGGTGATCACATCTGTAACGATGGCTGCGCTTTTAGTTCTCAAGAAATTGACAGAAAGCAAACCGTTCTCTGACAAGGTTATTGACCCCGCAAAAAACTTGCCTGTTCCTTGCGCTGTCGAAGAAGAAGTCTCGAATCAGCCAAGCATATCATCGGAGTATGCAAATGACTTAGCTTTCCAACTCAAGCAAACCAATGCCGATTTTTATGCATTTAGCGATTTGTTCGACAGAGCTACACTGATGTCTGTGACCGATCCTGAGGCAAGAGAGTATATCTTAAAAATCGTGGCAGACGCCGTGCGAAAAAAGACAATCACTTATCCTCAACTTTGTCCGTATCTTGATTTAAAAGCGCTTGCGAAAAAAAATCCCAACACTGAAGAAATGCAGCAACTCCGCTTCCTTTTTTTCTCTTTTGAAGAAAGATCTGCTAGCTTATATGAAGAAGACCGCCAATTTTTTAAAAGCGAAACAGATATTCATTTTCTTTGGTTCAAGATATTAAGGCAGCCGCCAGATCGTAGAGGTCGTTTTAGAGTAGAGTCAAAATTTCGTGACCTGTTTTGGTAATGAGGATGGTGTGCTCCCACTGACCGCTTGGCTTTCCATCGACTGTCCGCGTTGTCCACCTGTCGACTGGATCGATAATGCCTTCCCGGACTCCAGCATTGATCATCGGTTCAATCGTAAATGTCATCCCTTCAACTAAAGGAATGGTGATATTATTGTAATGATGGGGCACTTGAGGGGGTTCATGGAACCCGATGCCGACGCCATGGCCAACGAACTGATTAACCACGCTGCAGCCATGCTGACTTGCATAATCTTCAATAATGGAGCCAATTTCATTTATGAAAATGCCGGGTTTTAAGATCTCGATGGACCGTCTTAGGCACTCTTTGGAAACTTCCACAACGCGGTGTTTTTCTTCAGAAACATTCCCAATTTCAACCATTGCACTGCAATCGCCGTAATAGCCGTTTAAAATACAGGTAATGTCGATATTGACGATATCGCCCTCGACAAGAGGTTTGTCATCGGGAATTCCATGACAGATCACTTCATTTAAAGAGGTACAGATGCTCTTTGGAAAAGGGGGCTCTCCATAGCCCAGAGGCGCAGGGATTGCACTCGCTTTGCGGTGGAGACTATCGGCAAAGTCATTGAGCTCATTGGTCGTAACTCCAGCTTTTGCCATCTTGCAAGTTGCTTGTAAAATGGAAGCTGCCAGCTTGCAAGAGTTGCGGATTCCTTCAATCTGTTCAGGAGTTTTTAGTAAAATACCGTATTGTTTTTTGTATTGGTGGGCTAGGTTTCTCGTTTGCCCAGCCACAGGGTAGTGGCATTTTTTCCATTTCTGTCCGCTTCCACACCAGCAAGGATCATTTCTTTCCATGAACCTATCCCTTAATGATAAAATTTTGATTTTTGATGTATTTTTTCGCAGATTTTAAAGCCGCTTCGTAGGACATACTTGGAGAAGTAGGCCAAGAAGCGGCTTTAGAAGATGCGGAAAAAGACGCGAAAAGCGAATTTTTAGCATTAAGAGATAGGTTCATAAAATACTTCTTTTAAGACAAGGCCAAGAGCCGGAGCTGTCACGCCTGCTAAGGTTCTGTCTTTACTGTTTAAAATTGTAGGGATCTCTTCAGCTGACAGTTTGTTGCAGCCGACGTAGATCAGAGTCCCGACAATATTTCGGACCATTTTATAGAGAAAATTGTTTCCTGACACTCGAATTTTCAATCGATTGTCAAACGCTTCAATTTCAATATCAAAAATTTCTCTGATATTATTTTCCTGCTTTTCATTCGTAAAAGCAGAAAAATCGTGCTTTCCAGTGAGATGAAGCGCAGCTTTTTTCATCTCTTTGATGTTCACGGGATAAGAAAAGTGCCATGAGAAGTTTCGATAGAACGGAAGCTGCGTAGATCCCAAACACACAAAATAGTGGTATTCCTTGCCGCAGTTCTGGAGTGTTGGATGAAACGACTCTTGCGCCTCTTCGATCTGCAAGACTGAGATATCGCTGGGCAAGATGCTGTTGAGCCCTTTTTGGAGCTTGTCCAAAGGCATCTCCCTTTCTGTGAAGAAGTTCACGACTTGCCCTTCTGCATGCACTCCCGCATCAGTCCTGCTAGCTGCCTGCAAGTTCACGGGGTGCTGCAGGATCTGAGCTGCGGCCTTTTCCAGTTCTTCTTCGATGCTCGGACCTGCTATTGTTTTCTGCCACCCCAGATACTGGGTGCCTTCATAAGCAAGAATTAATTTGATATTTCGTCTGGTCATAGGCTCAATTTTACTACTCCAGATGGATTAGTAGAAGCGATTCAATTTACAAAAAAACTTTTGTCAGAAGTTATACCTGGTTTTGAGTATAACCTAGTATAACTGAGTATAAGTTCTCAGCGTTGTTCAAGATAAAGATGCCAATTTCTTAAGCCTGCTCCAGAGGAAGAGCATCAGGAGGAGGAAAAACAGGAAGAATAGAGGCATTGCAAGGGCAGATTCGGGGAAGATGAACTCTGAGAGGAATACAGAAACCACGATGGTGCCGATATTGAGGAAATTAAACACAGCAGAAGCGTTGGATTTATTCTTGGCTGTGGAGAGTCCGTAGGAAGAGATATTGGCATATCCAACCGCTTGGAAGATATAAATCAGAGCCATTGGAAGAAAGAGCGACAGGGCAGTGGGGCCTGAAGTAGCAAAAGGAAAAAGCATGGCCATGAGTGCTAACACGCAGCCCAATATTGCCCACTTGATGACTTTCATGACGGCAAAGCGGCCAATCAGGGCTGAAGCCAAGAATGATCCGATGATTAATCCGATCGGCGGGATTAAATTGTAGATTCCGAACTTGGCAGGGCTTAAGCCGATGATATCAATACCGATGAAGGGGGCTTTTGAGCCAAAGATATAGATCAGAGCGCCTCCGCATCCCATCATAAATGAGCAGAGAACTAAGATGGTGTTGCTCAGCGTTGATTTATAGCCTTCAATAACGGCTAGGATTTTCAAATGATCCCGGTCAATCGATTTTGCTGTTTCAGGCAATTTTCTAGAAACGTAAAGCATGGCAATTCCAAAAAGTGCTAAAAAATAAAAGCAGCTCTGCCAATTGATCCACTCGGTCAACAGTCCACCGATGGCAATTCCAATTCCAGGCCCGATGGCAAATGCCAAAATAAACCTGGAGATCATCCGGGTTGTGTCTGCTTGTTCATAGGTATCTGCGACCATGGTGTAGCTGATCTTGAGACCGACAGTTGCTCCCAATGCTTGCAAAAATCTTGCGAAGATAAGTGTTCCAAAGGAGCCGAAGATAGCAGAGAAGGCGCACAATAAAGATCCAAAAATCGAGAGCCAAAGGCCGAAATAGAGCGTCTTTTTCCTGCCGTAGGCATTGGCAAGCGGCCCATAGGGCAGTTGTCCTAAAGCATAACCGACTAAATAGGAAGTCATGGTCATCTGCGACTGTCCCACTGAAACGTGGAAGAATTGTTGGATTGCCGGAAGAGCAGGAGTAAAGAGTACAGCTCCTACAGAGCCGAAGGAGACCAGGAGTAGAAGAATCAAAAATTGAGGTTTTTTGTCAGACATCCCAAAAGGCTACAGTAAGGCCATAGCGTAAGTCAAAAGGAATAAGAATGGTTTCAACAACGACTGAGTGGAGAGATCATAAACGGCTGTGTGGTAGGCCAGGCTCCACGCACCATGAGATGACCCTTATCATAAATATAAGGCATGGGTATCGCTTTATCTGTGAATCGGTCTGGTGAAAAATAAAAATAGATTTCGTCGATTGGACCTGGAAAATGATCCAGGATTGAATCAAGGGAGGGGATTTCTCTTGCAATGACATCTAATAAATGCAAAGTCTTATCTTCCAATCGATAGGAAATGAAGCCATTGATAGCAGGGCTATAATGGAGAGACCAGTAGATGGGGTAGGTCGCAAAAATTGAATTAAAAGAAGCTATAGAGCCATTGTCCTTTAACCAGACGAGATTGGATAACGGTGCTCTTTCTTCAAAGCAACGACGGAAGAGCATGTTATCTTCGGGAGCAATAACGGGTCTTAAAGATTGCGATCCCTTGATATGTTTGCAAGGGAGGTGAAATCGGTGTTCCGGTAAGAAGCGAAATGAGAATTTTTCATAGAATTTTGGAATTTCTGTAAATAACAGAACGAATTCGCATCTTTGCTCAGCCCAATCGAGTGCTTCCAATATCAAGTTAGATGCTAATCCCTGGCCGCGATGAGCCTGCTGCGTACATATTGCATGCAGAGCTCCAGTTTTGTACCACTGACCTTCTATAAGCATTGAAAATTCTATAAAACCTACATTGGAAATCACTTTCCCTTTTTCTTCTTTGAGAAACGGCTTGCTGAATTTCCAAGAGAATCCAAGATTTTCGTAGCGAACAATGTTATCCACGATTCCAGGAAAGGATTCTTCAATTAAATTGAAATATGATTTTTGTTCAGCCATATAGCAACAGTCAAGGGTGGTGAATTGCGGTCAGGAACCCGGCAAGGCCTTCTAAGAACATCTGGATGGCCATCATGGTCAAAACAAGTCCCATGAGCCTTTCGCAAGCGGTGATGCCCCTCGTGCCCATGATCTTGTTGAGGAATGTTGAGGAAAGGAGAATGAGGGTGGTGACAATCCACGCAGCCATGATCGCAAGGACTGAGGAGAGAGCTCCGGTCTCTTGCCTGGAGTATAAAATGATCGCGGCTAAAACAGCAGGGCCAGCAACGAGAGGAACAGCTAAAGGAACAATAAACGGTTCTTTATCAGCTACAGAGACGTGCTCCGCTTCTCTTGCTGGGAAGATCATCTTGAGAGCAATCAAGAAGAGGATGATGCCTCCGGAGATCAAGACGGTGTATTGGGTGACTTGCAGGGCATCGAGCAAATAGTCGCCAAGGAAATTGAAGAGGATCATGATTGAGAGGGCAATGAGCATCTCGCGAAAAATAATCTGCAGCTGACGCTTGCGTGGGATTCCTTTCAAGATAGAGATGAAAAGCGGAATATTACCGATTGAATCCATCAGTAAGAAAAGGGAAAAAGCCATCGCGAGCATCTTCATGATCTAAATATATCAAAGAGTGTCGTTTGATTCTAGAGAGATAGCGCGGCTTAAATTGTCGAAAAGTTTCTGCTCAGCAGGATTTAGAGATTTTAGGAAAACCAAACAGTCTTGATTTTTTGCAAAGGCTGCTTTAGTCCAGTTTGTTGATCCAAAAATCACTTGAGATCTATCGATATAAGCCCATTTATGGTGGAGTAACTGAAGCCCTTGGCTGAAAGTCACGGGGATTTTTTTATCTTGCAAAAACTTGACGGCTTTTTTGCTGGCTCCGCGAGCGGCATAGTGATCGATCGCAATGTTGACATGGACGCCGCGTTTGACGGCACTTGCAAGAGCTTCTAAAAGTTGGGGATGGGTGAGCGTGAACATCGCAACAAAAATCGAGCTTTGGGCTTGATCGAGCTGCTCGATCAGGTAGTCAAGTGCACCGAGATCGGGCAAGAGCCAAATTCTGCAAGACCGATTTTCAAGATCAAAATAAGAAGAGGTGGGATTGTTTAAAAAGCGGGCAAGTGGAGGATGGTAAAAGCCGACGGATAAATTATCATGCAGAACAAGGGAAGATGTCGTCATATTGGCAGAACCGATGAAGACATGAGCATCGTCGGTTGTGATGATTTTACGGTGCATGAGGCCTTTGGCTTTAACAGGGGTGGCAACGATGGGGATTTGGAGGGGAGTCGATCCGCTTTTGTGATCGTGCCGGACCCGGACAGAGACACCTTTTTGAGCTTTTTGGTAGAGCTTTTTTAAGAGCTCTTCATCTGTGACAGCATACATCGTAATAAAGATCGATTTTTGAGCGATCGTGAAGGCTTTTTTAAGAACTTGTCGGAAGTCATCGCGCTTTTGGTTAGAATAGAAAACGATCGGATTTTGAGGAGATGGGAGAGAAGGATTAAGAGCCGCTCTTATCAAAAAAAAGTAAAGAGCGGCTAAAGAAATTAAACTAGCTAATAATTTAGACTTTTTCGCCACGAGCACGCATTTCTCGAACGACGGCATCAATGCCGACTCTATCGATTTTGCGCATACCGTGTGCAGTTACATTCAGAGTGATGAAGCGCTTTTCTTCTACGAACCAGAACCGTTTTTTCATCATGTTAGGATTGAAACGGCGTTTTTTAATTCCGGTCACTTTTAGGCCGACGCCTTTTTTCTTTTTAGCGATACCGCGGATGGCGTAGCTGTTGCCCCTTCGTGGGATTTTTCCTGTGACTTGACATTGTCTTGGCATAACTAACCTCTATATTTAGAGAGAAACTATACCATTTGGGAGGTTATACCGCAAGTGTCTCAAAATTTGGTTTTGGACTGCGCCAGCATCCCCATCTTCGCAGCTGCGTCCATCGGCCATGTTCTTGAACATGGCCTGCTTCCGCAATGGCTGTGCCTGCTGTAAATCTGAGGCTCTGGCTGTGTCCAAAATCAAATTTGGAGACACTTGCGGTATATCCAACAAGTTTTTGTTCGTAACTTGATGGAGCTTAAGGAATTTGTACAAATCAGTTGATCTTCAAAAGTTAGAGTGTTAAATATAAATTTTAATTTGACATGGAAGAACTTTTAGCGGACTACATTGTGATTGGATCGGGCCCTGCTGGGCGGCAAGCGGCTATTCAGGCGGCTAAGCTTGGCAAGACGGTGATCGTTGTCGAAAAGGGTCCTCATCCAGGAGGAGCTTCGCTCAACCTTGGAACGATTCCCTCAAAATCTTTACGTGAAGCGATCATTGACTTGACAGACTTCCACCAAAGAAGCTTTTACGGGAAAGACCACCCAGAAAAAGAAATTTCCATTAATGACTTGAACTACCGCCTAAATATAGTGCTCGATGGACGAAGGCAGATACTGCTTGATCAGTTTGAAAAAAATAAGATCATACTGCTGTTTGGAGTTGCTAGGTTTGTTGATCCTTATCATATGGAAGTGTTCGATGATAAGGGCAGTATCATATATAAGGTGCGGGGTGATTACTTTTTAATAGCGTCCGGATCGCGGCCACGTAATCCGCTCCATGTTCCATTTGACAATGAAGTCGTTTTAGACTCAACAAGGTTGCTCAGTATTGATCATGTGCCGAAAACCTTGCTCGTTTTAGGTGGTGGGATCGTCGGTTCAGAATACGCCAGCTTTTTTGCAGCCCTTGGCACTGAAGTGACAGTTGTCGATAAAAGAGACCACATGCTCCCACAATTAGATGTTGAGATTGGAACGCATTTGCAAAAAGCACTGACTTCGATCGGACTTAAAATGATTGGACGGAAGGAATTAGAATCGATCAAGCGGGTGGGGAACCATGCTGAAGTTCATTTTAAAGATGGCACAAAGCTCGAAGCCGAAATGCTTCTTTATGCACTAGGGAGAGAAGCCAATGTTGAACATCTAAATATTGAAAAAGCGGGAATTGGGCTCGATAGCATGGGATATATTCCGGTCAATGCACTATTCCAAACGATCATTCCGCATATTTATGCAGCGGGTGATGTCATCGGCGGACCAGCACTTGCATCAACGAGTATGGAACAAGGAAGATTAGCTGCGCGTCATGCGTTCGGTGTGCAGACGCATCACTTCCCGACGTTTTATCCGATTGGGATTTACACGATACCAGAAATTTCGTCGTGTGGTTATACTGAAGAAGAGTTGAAAGAACTGGGGTTTCGCTACGAAATTGGAAGGGCTCACTATTACGAGATTGCACGCAGTCTCATTGCTGGAAACGACCCAGGGCTGTTTAAGATTTTATTCCATGCGGACACTTTAGAGATTCTTGGCATCCATATTATTGGACGTGCTGCAACCGAATTGATCCACATCGGACAAATTGCAATGAGTTTTAATGCGCGGATCGACTATTTTATTGATCAGGTCTTCAACTATCCGACTTACGCTGAAGGCTACAGGATTGCCGCGCTCAATGGTTTTAACAAAGTGAAACATAAGAAATAGGAAAGTGTATGCCCATTTATGATATCTTTGCGACGAAAGAACCTGAACCAACAATAGAACCAGAGCAAGAAGTCTTGTCCAGCGGTAAGGACAGATTTTTCTCTTCTCTGACAGCAAGAGTGCTTTTCTTTTTGCTCTTTATTGGAGATATTTTCTGGGGCATCTATGCCTTGAGTTTGGTCTTGCTCTCAGGAGTTTTAACTCTTGTGACGGCTGGCAAAGTCGGTGTTGTTGGCCGCATCTATCAAAAAAACTGGATCTCTCTGAAAAGATCGGGCATCTGCGGAGTTGCGCTTTTCATCTCACTCTTTAGTCCTGCCCTTGGCATCATGATCGCTTGCACTTACTTCATGATGTACGACAAAAAAGGGATCCAAGAAGTGGTGCCAAGATCGCTCCAAGAACAGTTTCAAGAGTTTTTGAAGTAATTATTTTAATGGTGTCATTGCCTGAGTGGGAGCTTTGACCATTTTGGCACTGACGCTGACTTTGGTCAGAGTATTGGTGATTTTAGCAGGATAGTTAGGATCGCCGCTCGGTTCAATAGACACAGCAATCGGTGTGAGCCAAAAAACGGTTTTGGAACGGTCTGTTGGAGCAATTTCATAAACCGATCCGTCGCTGAACATCAGCTGAGCACCACTCTGTATATTTTGTTGGAGATAAATGATGGAAGCACCAGCCACAGGTGTGGGCTTGAGAACGAATTTATCGTTGATCCAACTTTCTAATTGTTGTTTTTGAGCATCTGAGAGTATTGCAATGCCTGTTTTCTTTTGCTCATCCATCGACATCACTTCATTCAAGCGCAGAGTTCCTAAAGCCTTGCTTGAGTAAAGAACGGTGATGGCAAAGACGACAAGGGCGGAAATTGCGCGAATAGGATGCATAATACCTCTATAGCTGCCTTTTAAAAAGAATATTTGAATATTGCAAGAGGATTATGTGGAGGGCTCGGGGGAAAGTCTGCGTAAGTGATCTCTCAGTCCTCGAAGAGCTTTACATTTGTGGCCGCGATGGCTGAGGATTTTTTCTGTTTGGCAAAGGTGCTGCCACGCTTTGTTATAATCGAGTCTTTGCAGGGCAAGAATGGAGAGATAATATTCGACAACGCAGTTGGTCGGATCGATCTGATGGTGCAGCTGCAATGTTTGAAGAGCTTCTTGTTGCCTTCCCAGCTGCAGCCATGTGACAGCAAGCTGTAAAATACCTGCGCGAAAGCGTGGGAATTTCTTTAAAACTTCTTGGATTTTTTTTTGTTTTTCTAAAATCGACTGCCGTTTTTCATCGACATGCAGATAGATCGCTTTAAGAGCGTCTGCATCAGCATGTCCTTCTAGATAATCATCGGCGACAGTCTCGGGAGAGACAGCCCAATCAAAGGTAAATTTTTTCATTGGCTCTAATAGAGCTTTAGCTTCTTTTTTCTTTCCGACAAAAAGATAGTTCAAGCCAAGGAGGAAGCTCACAAGAGGATCTTCTCCAACATAAAGGCGGGCTTTTTCATACAGCTCAATGGCTTTATTGTAATCATTTTGCCCCCAATAAACCGACGCTTGGTTGAAATACGCCATCCCGATGACTTCTTTCATGTTTCTCTCGATTAACTTACGGGTGTCGATTCCTAAGTACGTCTCCGAGGGCAGGTCAATGCCTCTTGCCGTAGTTTCGATATTCACGACTTTAACACCTTTGCGATACCGTACATAGATGTGGCCAGGAGGTGTAATGATCTCTAAAGGGAGTCCCATGCGCTGGGCTAAGCAAAGATAAAGAATAGAAACTCCCAGGCAAACGCCTTCTCTGCTATCCATCACAGAAGGTAAAAAAGTATAAAGGTCGATATCTTTCACGTGGAGAGAATGGGGAGGAAATCTAAACTTCATCTCTTGGAAGATAAACCGGTTGATTTCGCGGATGTAATCTTCTGGTTTTGCACTTTGGGGAAGTCTGGCTAGGATTTGGAGGGCAATCAGATCTAGCCCGGCTTCATATTGCCGGATCTCTTCCACATTTTCATTGAACTGTTCAATCAACAGTCCGCGGCTTAAATCGACCTCATGCGGCTGCAATAAAAGCAGCTGCTCTTTCGTCCAGATTTGATGCCCTTTGATGAACCGATTGGCAAGGCGGCTCCCGAGCTCTTCGATGACGCTCAGTTGCTGCGGGATGAGTTTTGCCGGTTTTTCATATTTTTGTCTTGTGATCATCGAGATCACCGCTTGGATATCAAAAACAGGAAGAGTGACCTCAGCAGTATTGACTTTTCCTCCGGACAATAGATGCCATGCTTGGGAGAGGGCTTTTTTCCCTTCTTCAGTTTTGGGATAGAGTTCATAGAAGGCAAGATGTTCAGAAACAGACAGCGGATCTAAGCTGCTCAGACGAGATTTTAGAAAAAGATCTTCGCCATGGAGTAGACAAGGTAATAGGAGCAGTAGAATCCATCGTTTCATAACAAGTGATCATATTAGAAAAGCTCGTCAATGACAAGCTGGTTGTCAACTGCGCTAAGATAGGCAGGGTTTAAGCTTGCTCCATAAGGGGTAATCAATGTGGTAAAAAGTGATTTTTTCGTACGGGTTGTTGTGCGAAAGGCTTCCTTTTTACTGAGTAATTCTAGGGCATACGATTTAGAAACTTGGTAAGGGGAATTGCAGAATTTAATTTCACAAAGATTGATACATTGATCGGCTCTGTCAATAACAAGATCAATTTCGCTCTGTTTTTTTCCTTGAATTAAGGACTTCCAATAACCAGCGCTTGAACTGACACCACCAATTTTTAAAGCGTCTTTAATTTTTCGTATATGCTTTAGGCAGAGACTTTCAAATGCCAGCCCTGCCCAACTCAGCCATTTGGATGAACCTGACTGCTTCATCCAATAATCGTGATCATCGCCGCGTAAAATGCTACTCTTTATGGGGTCGATCCAATGGAGATAAAAAAGGCTATACTCATCGGACAAGAGATACTTTGCTAATCGATTTTTCTTGCCGGTCTCATTAATAACGGTGATAAAGTCCGACTCTTCCAGCTCTCGTAGAATTTTGGAAAAATAGCCGCCTTTTGGTAATTGAGTTGAATTAAAAAGCTCATTCCTTTCCATTCCCTGTCTCTTATTTCCCAAGGCTTTGATAATCTCAATATGGCGCTCAGGATGTTTAAAAAGAGAATGGAATAGTTTATGAAACTCGCCGATCAATGGAGATTGTGGAGTAAAGCATAGAGATTGTATGCACTGCGCTGAAGAAGATGCAGGTTCTATAAAGGATAGGTATTTAGGCACACCCCCTGTAACCATGTAAATTTCGCAGATTTGTTTCCGTGTTAACACGATCCCTTTCGACTGAAGAAATTGTTCTGTTTCGGATAAAGAAAATGGTTTTAGCCTTAAATGTGCACTTAGTCTTCCATAGAGTCCGCCCTTATTATTCAAGATTTCATGGATCATCCAAGAGGCAGAAGAACCGCTAACGATGAGAAGAACCTGAGGCATCTGAGAGAAATGTCTATTCCAATAATAGTCCAACGCAGATAGAAATTTAGACCTAGGCGCAGCCAGCCAAGGGACTTCATCAAAAAACAACACAATTTTTTGATCATCTTTAAATTCGTTGACAGCATCTTTAAGTCGAAGGAATGCCTTTTCCCAGGTTTTAGGCGGCTTGAGCTTTTCTTCTTTTTTAAATAACCCGCAAAATTCACGGTGAAAGCGGAGGAGCTGCTCTTTTGTTGTTGCTGTCGCTGAACCCGTGATTGCAAAAAAGATGCCTTTATTTCGAAAAAATTCTGTTACAAGATAAGTTTTTCCAACGCGTCTTCTCCCATAAATAGCAAGGAACTCAGCTTGCTTTGAGTTGTAAAGTTTTTTTAGTAATTCGATCTCTTTTTCTCTGGCAACAATACGGCTCATAAATACCTCTTGCCTTAATGATAAAACAAGATAGGGCGTTATTTCAAGCAAAATCGCGCCCTAAGTGCCAAAAAATAAGAGTTAGGGCGCTTTTTGACGTTAAATTGCGCCATAACTCATAAAAATAGATAGATAGGGCGTTTTTTGACATCAAATTGCGCCCTAATTGCCCAAAAATGGTAAGTTGGGGGGATTTAAACCAAAAACAGTCCCGCTGATTATTTCAAAATGGCCTTGATGGCTTTTTTGAGAGCTTCATGACGGGTGATTTCTTCGAGAGGCACATGGAGCCTATAGGTCCAGTTCGTGGGAAGAATCTTACCGGGGACGTTGATGCGCTCATCGTCAGGATGAGAAGAGACAAGCTCTGGAAAGAGCGCGAGATATTCCGGCAGAAGGTTGATATGGAAAAGAGACGGTGTATGGTGGGCATCGCGGAGGATTTGTAGCCGATGGTCATAGGAAAGATCAGGAGAAAAGGTCCATCCTTTAAAAGCGCAAAACTCTTTCGCATCTTCAATGGGATCTAGCCACCAGAGCTGCAATGTTTCTGAATCGTGGGTTGAAACGGTGGTCATGGAGAGGACAGGATACTCATTGAAGGGAATAAACCTTCCGCCTTGGTCGTATTTTCTTTCCCAGCGGATCACTTTAGTTCCGCAGATGCCAAGTTCAGCCAGTGTTGTTCTGACAGAAGGAGGCACCTCTCCTAAATCTTCTGCAATCGGAAGCATTTGAGAAGCTTTGAGCATCATGAGAAGGATCTCTTTTCCTTGAGGAACCCAAAGGGAGGGATTCTCAGGGAGGAATTTTCCTTCTTTTGGGGAATGATTGAGGGGAATGGCCCAGATGCGGAAAAATCCGACGACATGATCGATGCGATAAAGATCGTAATAGTTAGAAGCGGCTTTGAGTCTGTCTTTCCACCAGAAGAAGTCTTCGTTTTTCAAGTCTTCCCAATTGTACAAAGGAAATCCCCAGTACTGTCCGTCCCACTTAAAGGCATCGGGAGGCGCTCCTGCTGAGAGTGTAAAATTAAACCGGTCGGGTTTAAACCAAGCATCGGCACTATCAGGACTAATGAGAATCGGGATGTCTCCCTTAAGAAGGATGCCTTTGGAATGGGCATACTCTTTGACCTGGATCATTTGCAAATGACAGAGGAATTGGAGAAGAAGATAAAAGACCACTTCCTGCGAGTGTTCTGCTTCGAGTTTTTTAAAATCAGGGGTTTTGAGCTCTTGCGGCCAGCTCATCCATGGGGTGTGTTGAAGTTTATCCTTGAGGACTTTGAAAAGCGCATACGGAACAAGCCACTGGTTTTGATCTAAGAAGGCTTGGAATTCTTTACTTTTAATGATGTCTGATCCTGCTTCATTGATATAAGTGTGGAGAAAATTCAACTTCAGGGAGAGGACTTCTAAATACGAGACACGGGGCATGATGTTGAGATGAGAAGCGTCTGGAGGAGTCGGATTGCCAGGGAGGCTAGGCAGATGCTGCAGAGAGAGATAGATCGGATGAAGCGCGCAGGAAGAAAGGGCGCTGTAGGGAGAAGGATCTGTTCCTGAATCGTTGAGCGGTAGAAGCTGGATCACTTCAAAGCCGACTTCATGGCACCAGTCAATGAGAGGAATAAGATCGGCAAATTCTCCAATCCCAGAGCTTTGAGCTGTTTTGAGACTTGCAAGGGGAATATTGATCCCATGCCGGGACTTGACCCCAATCTTATTCCACTGAGAGGCAGAGGGTAGATTTTTAAAGTCGATCATTATTTCCTTTGGATGTCAAAAATAGAAGGGCCTGTTTTATGCAAAGTATGGCCGCGCTCGGGCAGCTGTCCTGTTTGGAGAGCGGTCTTCCAAGAGAAGGCTTTTTCAAAGAATTTCTCAAGAAAGTCAGCCATCTTATCGCCATCGAGACCTTGAAAATAGACATACGAGTAAAGAGCTAGCTGATTGTTTCTTTCGCTGTAGCTAAATGTTCCAACACGGGGAAAGAGATTGTTTTCTTTGAGGGTTTCAGTCAGGATATTTTCCCGGAACTTCCCTGCAGGAATCTCGGAGACAAAAGCTGCCACTAGGATCCGGTCTTTATCTTCCTTGAGCTGGACATGGAGCTCGCCATTGACACTGAGGCAGCAAGCTCGGTGATGATCCGGATGAAGCGGCACTTGAATCAGAGCTCCAAGGTCGGCAAGTAATAGTGCGAAGTGGTCCATACTCATTTCTTTTTCTTCTTCTTTTTATCTTCTTCCTCTTCGAGCTCTTCTTCAAGCTCTTCCAGAGTTTCTATAAAGCACATTAGCATTTCTTGGCGGTGCCGCTCATCGCGGAAGAGGCGAGGAGCAACCCCGCGCATTGCATCTCGAAATTGCAGATAGATAATCAGCTGTGCGAGCTCTTCGTCGGCAATGCCCAGTTGTTGAGAAAGGAGGAGAGCTTTATCGACAGAAGGATATCTTTCCTGAATAAACCGCATGAAGATACGGGCCAGTGTCTCAAAATTGATGCGGGGCGGGAGCAGGAGCCCTTGCCTGTCAAATGAGCTAGCAACCAGCCGCATCCGAGAAAAAAAGTATTTGTAGACTCCTAAAATAGCTTGCATATTGCGGGTTTCTGCTAGGTATTGTTGGAGCTGAGCGCGAGGAATCGAGGGCCCCTTCGCTTTGATATCCGCTCCGATGGAGTGGAGAACAAAATCGATCGCGACTTTCATTTTCTCAAACGGATATTTATTGGAAAGCTCTTGGTAGAGCGTATTGGCATCTCGCTGGGTCCCGGTGATATCGCGGTAAAGATCTCTTAGAGCTGTCGGAGATCCCAACCCTTGAGTCGAAAAATTACGGGCCTGAGCGCCGATATTGCGGCCTGACTTGATCTCTCTTTCATACAATCGGTTGAGTTCAGCTTTCGCTTGCTCTAGAGTGGTTTTCATCCCGGGATCAGAAGTCTCTATGAGAAAGTCCAAAGCTTCATCGACAAGGGCTAAATCGGTATAAGCTTCTCTAAGCTTGCGGATGATATCTTCAACAGAATCTTGGGCAGTGATCCTTACCCGGAGCGCAAGCAACGTGCGGGCTTGGAGTTCAGGGTTTCTGCGTTGGTAGCTCTCAGAGACCGATTGGAGTTCTTCGACGGCATTGACTTCTTGCTCTTCATCGATCTTTTCTTGTTTGGACTCTTCGGAACGGGTTTTTTCTCGGGTTCTTTTTTCTAAATTCTGAAAATTTCTAGCCAGCGCTAGAGGATTCCACGCATTGAGGTCGCCCCACTCTTCAAAACCCTCACGCGCCGCTTCTTGGGCAATCGCATATTGGCTCATCCGGGCAGCCGCTTGCTGCTGGGCAGTTTTCTGTTGCTGCGTGCGTTGAACGCCTTGGCTGACAATGTGGTCTTCTGACATGAGCCCTCTTTAATCTTATGAAAACCACAAAGAGACTCTTTTTGTCTATGAGTAAAGAACTAGATTGTTTGATTCATTATTTTTCTTTACAATCCATGATCATTAAGGAGATTTTCATGATCAAAATGCTGAAACGGTTTTCTCTGTTGTTTGTGTTTATTTTTTCGATTGTCTCTGCAGAAGAAGATCAATATCGGCTATACGTGACGATGGTCGATCCTGAGTTTCATGGCTTTGCTTTATCGAACAACATGATTTGCGAAATTCCCAAGAGACATTGGGAAAAAGAAACGCTTCCTCAAGTGGGGACTGAGGTTTATTTCTACAGTGATATCCGACTGATGACCAACTCGGAGGATGAGTATGATGAATTCGCGATGGGGTATTCCCAAGACCCATCAAAGAAGTTGTTCAATGTTCGGATTACTCCAGAATCCAAACATTACGGTTTATCCTTCGTCACATCCGCATGTGTCATCACTGCACCTGCTGGTTGGGTTTTTTCAGAACAGTACCAAGATGTCATTCAATTGTCAGATGGATCTCAATGGATGAAAGTAGATAATGGCAAAACGGTCTTTGGTCCAGAGTCTCGTCTCTTGGTTAGCAAGCAAAAAGATGGCGGCTTTGCGATCATCGATCTCGATGTCATCACTCACGGCTGCAAATGCAGAGCGGAGAGGCGTGGGAAAGCATTAACCTGGCACCAGTATGAACGTGTTAAGCCTTATGTTCCGGAAACAACTAACTAAACAAGGAGTCTCAGATGTCTAAAATCCTGAAGCTGTTTTCTCTGGTGTTTGTGCTAATCTTTTCAATTGTCTCCGCTGATCCTGAGACAGGTGAAGACAAATTTCGATCAGTGATCTTTGAAAAATACATGTTAACCGTTACGGAAGTTGATCCAGAGCTTCATTGCTTTAGGCTGCCAAATAGGTTGGTCTGCAATATTCCAATAAAAGATTGGAAGACAGCAATACTTCCTGAAGTTGGAGATAGAGTGTGTCTTATCCCTATTGGAAGGCTTCATAGCCATCGATCTACTCATATTGAACAGGGAGAACTTAGGGCTGACATTAAAGGCCCTGATGGGCTCTCGAAGGGGGAAGTCACTGTTTGGATCTCAGACGAATCCGAATATCAATTATACTTTGTTGGTGTTGAGTTAGTCTGCACTCAACCTAATTCAGGCTGGGTGTTTCCCAACAGTGTCTACGAAGAAATTATTCTTTTATCAGATGGATCTAGATGGACTAGGAAAAGAGAGCAAGAAAGTGTTTTCACCAGAGGAGATCGTATCATTGTCAGTCATCTTAAAGAAAATGAATACCTTCTGATTGATTTAGACAACAATTTTAGCTTTAAAGAGATCAGGGCCGGAAAAAATTTAGTCGTACTTTCAAATGAAGCGGTAGAGCCCTTCAATAAATTGAAGATTACCAAAGGGTAATTCCGACGCGGAAGGTCATCGAAGATTTTAAGCTCTCTCCAGGAACGTACCCTTGGCTTTTTCCGCCCACTTGAAGAAAGAGCATGCCTGTATCCCAGAGTTTCTTCTGGACGATCAAGGAGGCAGATGCTCCGAAACGGCTGTCCAAACTATTGGCTTGAAGGTTTTGAGTGTGCGTAAAGTGAGATAAAGCAAAATGTTGGTTTTGCATGTTGATGTTGGGTTGAACCCAGACGTCTGCACAGTAGCCGATCTGGAACGATCCGAGATCCCACTGGTGAGGATTTTCGATTCCAAGACCCATGTAGTTCATTCCCACGTGTTTCCCACCGCGGAGGTAAAAGTAGATCGGTTTGTTATCTTTTACAAGGAAGTTTTCCAAATAGTATTCTGGTCCAAAAGGCGTGAGTCCTAAACGAGCTCCTGGAAGGTACTTGTACGATCCGATCGGGATCATCGGGATAGGACTTTCTTTTCCAGTTAAAATAAAGTTCCAAGCGCTGCAGCCGGCATAATATGTGAAGGGATCTAGCAAGTTGATCAAGGCTTGGATTCGTAAAGACTCACGGGTGAGATTGCTTCCTGCATAGGTATGATTGAGTACTTCAGTATAGTTCTTGATATCATGGCCAGGAGAATCGCCCATATTGATTGCGTAAAGAGTAAGGTCTTGTGCGGCGTAATAATATAGGGAGCTTTGCCGAGGATTGATCTGACCATTTTTTAACCATTGCATGCGAAGCCGGTTTGCAAAAATAGCTGTTGCCTCTACGCCGCCTGTGTGGATATTCATCAATTCAAATGCTGTTGTGTCTGTACTCATTTGGGAATGAGTGGAAGCTCCTCCAGGACCGTAAGGAGGAGGAACATTAAACGTGTATTTATTAACTTTTGCAGTCGGAATGCTTCTCAATCTAAATCCATGACCAAAGATTTCATGCTGTACAACCACCGACATATAATTGACAGGTTCCCAGAATAAAAATAACTCTGCTGCTCTGGAATATTTAGCCCACGTTGCAGGATTGGTTTGATAGAGATCAGTTAAACGTTGCAGTGAAGAATGTTGAACAAGTTTGTGAGCAATGAGTAAATCATCAGCGCCGACATAAGGGGATAAATACGTATCCACAATAAAGTTGTTCTGTGGTTCAGCACAAAGAAATCCTGACCCAAGTAAGGCAAATAGAAGTTTTTTCATTTTAAATCCGAATAATTCGGATTATTTTACTATTAAAATGAAAAGCGGACAATAAATAATATTATTTTAGCTCAGCTGGACGCGGCCCAGAGGTTGGATTCTCATTTCTGGGACGATCTCTTGGTACGAGACGACGGGCAGATCGGGGAACTCTCCTTCGATCAGCTTACGGGCAAAGCGCCTGACGTCGATCGCGGTTAAGAGGACAGGCGGCTGGCCTCCAGCAGGCGTCGGAGTGATGGTGGTTCTCATGGAATGCATGATCATCTGGACAGAATCAGGATCGAGGGCCAGGTAGGAACCCGCAGAGGTTTGTTTGATCGCTCCACGGATGAGGTCTTCGATTTCGGGATCGAGAAGATAGACAGCCAGGACCGATTGTCCTTGGGAGTATTTATAGCTGATGTAACGCTTCAGGGATGATCGGACATACTCGGTTAGGAGAACGGTATCTTTTTCGGACTGGGCCCACTCGCTGAGAGATTCTAAGATAGTGCGGAGGTCTTTGATGGAGATCTGCTCTTGGACGAGGCGACGGAAGATTTCGGTGAGTTTTTGGAGAGGAACTAAGCGGGTGACCTCTTTGACAAGATCAGGATACGATTTTTCAACAAACTCCAAGATGGCACGGACTTCTTGGATGCCGATGAAGTCGCTGGCGTGCATCCTGTAGAAGTAGGAGAGATGGAGAATCATCACGTCGAGAGGCTTCCAAAACTTAATGCCGGCTTTTTGAAGGACTTCTTGGTACCGCACGTCGATCCAAATCGAGGGAAGTCCAAAGACGGTTTTCGATTGTGTAAAAGGAATATTATACTTGCGGAGGATGTCAGGGTTTTCATTGACGAGGAGCTGCCCTTCAGGGATTTTTCCGCGGAGAACAGGGACTTCATTGAGATAGATGGCATATTCATCTGCTTCTAAGTTGGGGGAATCGGTCCTGACATGGATACCAGGGAAACGGACGCCAAGATCTTGATAGAGGGCATGCCGCATCTTGGGGACCATCTCTTCAATAAAGGTCGTTCCAGCCCGATCTTTTTTCATGAGTGTAGAAAGATTTTTACCGACTTCTAAGATGATGGGGAGTGTCAGGGCATACTCGTCGCTAGGGCCGCGGATCATCGCATGTCCTTCGACATCGGTTTCAGCAGCGCCGATCATTCCACCAGTGGCCTTTGTGGCTGTTTTTTTCATCGTGCGCCACTTCGAGATTCCAAGACCTCCCGTTAGGCAGGCCAAGATGAGAAAGATAACTTTGGGAAAGCCTGGAATGAAAGCAAATAACAGCAAAACAAACGCTGCGATCATGATTGCTTTGGGCTGGCCTAGGAGCTGTGTAGAAATCTCTGTTCCGAGGTGGGAGTCTTTCTTATCGCTGGAGACGCGGGTAGTGACGATACCGGCAGTCATTGAGATCAGGAGTGAAGGAATCTGAGAAACGAGGCCAGAACCGATCGAAAGCAAGGTATAGGTTTGGGCCGCTTGGAGAGCAGACATTCCATGCATGGAAACTCCGATGATGAGTCCAGCAATAATGTTGATGACGGCGATCACGATACCGGCAATAACGTCCCCTTTAACGAACTTCATCGCACCATCCATCGCTCCGTAGAGTTGGCTCTCTTTTGCCAATTGAAGGCGGAGTTCGCGGGCTTGATTGGCATCGATGATGCCGCTTCTCATATCGGCATCAATGCTCATCTGTTTACCTGGCATCGCATCTAAGGTAAAACGGGCAGCCACTTCAGCAACCCTCTCAGCACCCTTTGTGACGACGATGAACTGCACGATCGTGATGATCAAGAAGACCACACCGCCGACCACGAAGTTTCCGCCGACGACGAAATTACCAAATGTCTGAATGATGTGTCCGGCATACGCATAGAGTAGAATCTGCTTAGTCGCAGAAATTTCAATACCCAGACGGAAGAGGGTCGTGATCAAAAGCAAAGAGGGGAACATCGACAGGTTGACGGCTTTAGGAATGTATAGGGCCACCAGCATCAAAACAATCGAAACGGTCATGTTGATCGCGATCAAGTTGTCCAAGAAACCCGAACTGACCGGGATGATGATCATCATGATGATGGTGATCACGAAGAAAGCCAAAACGACGTCGCTAGATTGTGCTATGATGCGCAGGAATCTCTCACCGCCTAAGCTGCGGGAAAGGTTTGAAAAGAATTTCATTGAAAATACTCCGTTATTTGAAAAGCTCGGGCTCTTCTTCTCCAGCTTCGAGACGTTTGAGCCATTGCAGGATCTCAGCTATGGCTTCGTAAGTCTCCTCAGGTACATATTCGCCGATTTTGCCTTTCCTGAAAAGAGTTTGTGCAAGAGTGACGTTTCGCATGATGGGAACAAAGGCTTGCTGGCCCACGCGGATGATCTGATCTGCGACGAGTCCTTGTCCCATAGTTAGAATTTTAGGAGCGGGCTCTTTTGCCTCGTCATACTCAAGGGCAATGGCTAAATGGATGGGGTTGGTCACAATCGCACGAGCACGTCTAGCTGCCATCGGGCCTTCTTGATAAGCGAGTTCTTGTGCAACTTGTTTGCGACGGCTTTTCATGTGAGGATCGCCTTCCGTATCGCGGAACTCTTGCTTGACTTCGAATTTTTCCATCTTCATTTCTTTTTGGAAGTTGTGCCGTTGATAGGCTAAGTCAAAAATTGCGACAATTAAAAAGAAAATTCCCACCCGGATGATGACTTTGGTCAGAAACGAAGAAAAGACAATCGCGCTTCCCAGAGGTGGAATCGCTGCAGTTCCGACGATCTCAGGGACGCTATTGTAGATCACCGAATAGATCAGGAACATCGCTCCTGCAATTTTCAAAATCGATTTGATGAGCTCAATCCACGTCTTCATTTTGAACATGTTCTTCAAATTGGTGACAGGGTTTAAACGCTTCAAATCGATTTTAAGCACTTCACTAGAAAAGACAGGGCCCACGACTAAAAATGAAACCAAGACGCCGACCATACTCGTGACGACAGCAATCGGGAGGCTGGTTTCTAAGATGATCATCAGACACTGGCCAAGATATCCGCCCACACGGTTCGTCATATCGGTCGTTCCTGCAATACTGCGGAATGTTCCAACAATATAGCCACCGAGCTGCTGAAATAAATATTTTGTCATGAAAAGAACCGCAGCGATCGAAGTCACAAAGGTAAACGCTGAAGGAAAATCCTGCGCCTTAGCGACCTGACCCTTCTTACGGGAATCCCTAAGTTTTTTCGGCGTCGCCTTTTCTGATTTTTCTGCCATGAGATAACACTTCTTATCTCATGTTTCGGTATTTTTCATCACCAGAAGATATCTTTATAAATATTTCTTACCATTCGAGCTGTAGGGCCAATTTTCTAATTTCCATTTTGTCCCGATTTGTGGATAATAGCTGTCTTTAGATTGGGCGGAAGAAATAAAGACTTTGCTCAATAAGAAAAATTTAACTCTCAGAGGAGCCGATAACCCAATGAACAAAAGTAATATCAAACATTACCGATGGATTATTGCAGGACTGATTTTCTTTATAACCCTGGTCAATTTCATCGACCGTTCAGCGATTTCATTCGTTATCGGACCTTTAAAACAAGAGTTTCATTTTACAGACACGCAATTCGGGATTATTTTAGCTGCCTTTGGTCTTGGGTATATGCTCCTTACCGCTTTTGGCGGATGGCTTGTTGACCGGCTAGGAGCTCGCCTTGTATGGCCGCTTGCTGCGATTACCTGGTCTCTTTGCGTGGGCTTGCTCGGTTTTGCTTCAGGGTTTTTAGGATTCATCATGCTCCGCTTCCTTTTAGGAGTCACAGAAGGTCCCCATTTCCCGGCGATGAGTCGCTCGATCAGCAACTGGCTTCCTCCTTCTGAGCGAGCTAAAGCCCTTTCTTTAGGGCTTGTTGCGATCCCGTTATCTGCTGTCATTGGCGCTCCTATTACATCGTATTTAGTCGCAGATTTTGGCTGGCGTGTGATGTTCATGGCGATGAGCGCTACAGGAATTCTTTGGGCGTTTGTTTGGTATTTCTGCTTCAGAGACAATCCTGCTGATTCGAAGTTTGTCAGCAAAGCTGAGCTGAAATTAATTGAGACAGCCGATGTTAATAAAAAAGTTAAAGACAAGCCGACTGCAGTCGATTGGCGTTTTATCCTAACAAATCCGACTCTGATTGCCAACAATATCGCCTATTTTGCTTATGGCTATATGTTGTTTTTTATGACTCTTTGGCTTCCGGGATACTTCCTTTCCCAGCACGGACTCGATCTCAAAAGCGTCGGCTGGTACTTGACGATCCCATGGCTTGTTGGCGCTGCTTTCTTAAAGTTAGGTGGCATCCTTTCCGACTGGCTCTATAAAAAAACCGGAAGTCTCCGTATTGCGAGATCCCATGTGATCTGGTGCAGTCAACTCATTGCTGCTTTTTTCTTCATGGCTCTTGGTTTTACAGAGTCTTTCAACCTCTCTTTAGTCTACCTTAGCTTAGGACTTGGGTTTGGACAGATGTCGCAGCCTGCTTTCTTCAGCGTCAACATCGACGTTGCGAAAGAGCGTTCCGGTGCTGCTCAGGGCGTTACTTCCAGCTGCCTGGCGATTGCTGGCATTCTGGGACCTATCTTGACCGGACTGATCGTGGACTTCACAGGAAACTATAAAGGAGCTTTCTTGCTTCTAGCAGGACTCACGGTTATTGCTGTTCTGACAGTGGTCATGTTCCACCGTCCAGACCGTGAATGGTCTCATGCGAAAAGCACTCCGGTAGCTTAATTCGTCGGAAATTGAATTTTGGGCAAGAGACTCAGGAAAAACTCCGTTGACCACCCATCGATAATAGTTCAAAGATTATAAACATAATTATACAAGTTTTCCTCAGTATGTCCAGAAAAAATGGACATACTGAGGAAAAGTTGCATAAAATTAAGTTTACACTGACAGGCATCGCTGTTCTGACAGTGGTGATATTTCACATCGTGAATGGGGTCACGTAAAAAGCACTCCAGCAGCTTAGTTTTAGCGGGTCGTAGAGGCTTGTGAAACAACGGGAGGCGATCCTGACAATCATTTTCTTGGCGTCAGGAAAATGGTCCGCTTAAAGAAGTGGTGCTGAGCGAGCCATTGATCTTAGAACACAGGATGGGATAGTTTGGTTAACACAAGAAAATGGACTCGATACAACCTCAACTTGTAAAGAATCCTTACAAGTTCAAATGGAGGGGAGGATGTTAATGCCAGATAATTGTGGGTATTTTTCTTTTCTAATTTTAGGATTTACAGAGCTTTTCCCAAGTTATTTTGCTCTTTTAAGAGCCTTGCTTTTTCAGATCTATAGCATCTTAACCATATGGCTAGCAAGGGTCTTAATTGAGCGACAAATTGCAGTGTCTCTTCATTTTGAATCAGTTGTGGGATAGGTGTGAAGTTTTCTCCATTGAACTGTAGATTACAGTGTAATTCAATATTCAGGATGCTATTGATTTGATTGGTGAGTACTCTTAATAGAAATGTGCGTTCATCTAATCGCATTCCTTTATCAAATTCTGGCTTTGCCTGTGTATAAATTTCCCCGTTGCGATCGATGCAAGCCCATTCTTCAGAAGCTCTATAATAATCGGCATCCTTGGGTTTCTTTTGTTTTTTACATACGGCCTTTGCATCGATCGCAGTCATGATTTGACGAATCCTCTTCATTTGAGTGGGATAAATTCCTCCGTTTTTACCATAAAACGCGTCGTAGGCATCGGATCCTGCTTCTGATAATAATATGGTCTCTGCATTAGGATTAGCAGCAGTTGCCCAGAATTCTAGAGGTCCTATTCTTTGAAAAACATCCTTAATCGATTTTTCTGTCAGATGCCCTCCATCATGGATGAGAGCAACTCCATTCTTCCCTTTTGCCATGATGACGATACAAGTCTGTATCCTTTTGGTAAAAAGATACTGAAGTGTTTGAGGTGTCGTTTTGTTAACTAGTATTGCAGCGCTCTCTTGAGCGACTTCAAGATATTTTTTTTGCTGACAAACATCTTTGTGTTTTGGCCAGTCTTTTTTCTGACAATTTCTATCGCAATACAGGATGAAATAGCATCCAGCACATTTTTGAAGCTTCTCAGCTGTCTTGTTGCAAGACCCACAAACATAGGTGTTATAAGAGACTTGATTTGGGCTGGCTTGTACTGCTTTCATAAAGTACTTAGGAGCAAATCCATGATCTTTAAATATCTTTCGAAACCGGCGGCTATCATTTGGTCTGTTTGAGCCATAGATTTAATTTCCTCTTCACTCCGAATAGGTAGTGGGATAGGGGTGAAATTTACCCCATCGAACTGTAAGTGGCAGTCAAATTCCTTTTTTGCCACAGTACTATTGAGTTCATTGATATTCTTTCTTAATACAAGATGGGGTATTTTTTCTAGTAGCACGCATTTTTCTGGCTTTGTTTGAGTGTAAATTTTCCCGCTGCGATCGATCCAAGCACATCTTTCGGAAGCGATATAATAATCGGAATCTTCAGGTTTTTTTTGTTTAGATCTAGCACTTACATCGATCGCAGTCATGATTCGACGGATCCTTTCAATTTGAGAGAGATAAAATCCCCCAACTTTACCAAAAAGCTCTTGATATCTGTCAGGTTCGATTTTTGAATATTCTTCATCTACATGAGGATAAGCAGCAGTTGCCCAGAATTCAAGGTTTCCAATCTGTTGAAAAGCAGCTTTAATCGATTTTTCTGTTAGATACCCTACATCGTGTAAAAGAGCAATTCCATGTTCACCTTTTGCCATAACGGCAACACAAGATCTTAGGTTGTCAGTAAAAAGATATTGAAGTGTCTTGGGTGTTTTTTTGTTTAGTATGATTGCAACGCTATTCTGAACAACTTCGATATACTTTTTTTTCTGACAAACTAACTTGTGTTCTGGCCAGTGTTTTTTCTGACACTCCGTATCACAATACAAGATGAAATAGCACCCCGTACATTTTTGAAGCTTCTCAGCTGTCTTGTTGCAAGACCCACAAACATAGGTGTTATAAGAGATTTGATTTGGGCTGGCTTGTACTGCTTTCATACTTTTTCTGGAGCTGTCTCAGCAGCTTTTTTAGCAGCTTGTTCTTTGCGTGTACGGTTTAAGATGTAGAGATTGCTTCCGACGATGATAATCGCGCCAGTGATCATGAACGCATCGGGAGATTTTCCCCACCAGAAGAGATCGAGGGCAACGACCCAGAAATAGCTTGAGTAGTCGACAGGAGCTAGAATCGAGGCTTGGGTAAAGCGAAGGGCTTGTGCGATGCAATACTGTCCGACTGCGGTGATCACACCGACGACGGCAAAAAGGCCCCAGTGTTCTAAAGGCATCGGCTTCCAAGGTTCAAAAAGCAGCATACAGGGAAACATCGCTAAGATCATGACGATGTTAGGATAGATCGCAATGGAGAGGCTGTGTTCAGTTTCAGCCAGACGGCGCATGAGAATTTTATTCAAAGCTCCGAGGAAGGTTCCCAAAAGAACAATCAGAGCAACTGCTTCAAACATATTTGTTCCAGGACGCATCGCGACGATGACACCGATAAGCCCGATCGCTACCGCGATCCAACGCTCTCGGCTGATGCTTTCTTTGAGCATCCAGGCGCTGAGCAAGATCATGAAGAAGGGCGAAGTGTAGCTAAGTGTATAGACAATCGTCAGCGATCCTTGTTTCATCGCAAACATAAAGCAAAGGGTATAGGCCAAGCTGACAGCAAGTCGAATGAAATGCCTCTGAGGATGCGCTGTTCCGAGGACTTTGCGGATTCCTCCTTGGAAAAAGACCGTAATGAATAGAGGAATAATCCGTGTGAATGACCTCAGGAAAGAGGCCTGATAGACAGAATAGGTGCCCATCAGGTGTTTGATAAAAGCATCAGCAAGGGGGTAAAGAGCAAGCCCCGTGATCATCAAAACAACTCCGAGAACGGCTCGATTCTGGAGCTTGCGATTTGTTCCTGCATCCACTGACATGAAACCTCCCAAAAATAAATATCTAGGCGAGTTTATTGGAAAATCAATTTTTAAAGCACAAAAAAATCGAGTTTTGTTATAGGTAAAATTTTAACCCCCGAGGAAAATATGGACATTCATCCAGTATTGCATCCGGTTGTAGCTCTTCTTGCCGGTGTTTTGATTTTGATCTTTCCAGCGATCTTAAACTATATCATCGCATTTTATTTGATCATCATTGGAATTGTCGGAGTCGTCGGAGCGATGTAATGCCTCTCATCAAAGGCAAGAAAGCTCAGAGGGTGTTGCAATGGCCTCAATCGAGGAAAAAATATGGATAGTATTAGACCGGATTATAGTGGAAAGGGTATTCCAGATAAGTTTCATAATCAATCTCAACAGAGAATGATCGACTTAGAGCGGGCTCAATTGGAACAGACGCTGGAAAATTATAAGTTAAGTCTTCAAAACCTGCAAAACCCTGAAGACATTGCAAAGCTTAATGCGGATTATCAAAACATTGTGAATGGATTGATGGGTCCGAGTGGTGCTTTTCGGGATCAACTCAAAAGTGTTGGGATCACAAATTCTGCGGATATCGAGGCCGTTTTTAAATCGTTCCAATCGATTCCAGGAATGGATGCGATTTTTAAGACCCCAGAAGATGCTGCAAGTTTTATCGATCAGCTGACGCATTGGGAAAACGGTAAGGAAACAACACCTGCCCAAAGACAACTCGCTGAGGCAATTTTTTCCGTGATCGATAAGACCATGAGTCCAGAAATGGTCCGAGCAGCATTGGTCAATCTATTCAATAAAACAACATTGTTCGATAGGAAAGATATCTTTGCTCAATTTCCTGGCATTACAATCAACGACCTAGAAAAAATTTCCGCAATGTTGTCTGGTTATTCCGTTAAATTGCCCATCGCACCCATTCAGCCAACGATATCCGACCTACTGTCACCATTTGGATATGCCGGATCTGCACGCTTTATTTACGAAAATAAGAGTGGAAAGCCTGACGATCAGGTCTACATTCAAGTCGTTGGTACGGATCCGATAACCAACGCACAGTGTTTCATCAAGTTTAACCCCGACGGGACGTTCAAGTATATCGATGTCCCATTACCATCAGGAATGAAGTCTGAGGATTTTGCCAACCGTCTTTCCGACTTTCCCAAATCTGGGGACGGAAGGGTCATCTATTTGCCTGTAGGCGGAGGAATGCGGCTCTATACATCGCTAGGTAGCCCGATCCACATGGACACCACGACGATGGTTATTGGAGGTAAGACAATTCCATGCATTATTCAGCCAGATCCCCACATCAAAGATCGTGCTGGATACAACATGCCTTGGGATAAGGTAGAGTTTAATGTCGATTGGGGTACTCTATTGCAAAACTCGCACGATAAGGTGCACAGTATGGACGACCTAAATAAGATATTACAGGTGTCCAACATCAGTAAAGATTTCCCTAACCAGGGCGTGGTATTTATTAATCCTACTGCTGTCGATGGATTTGCGCTTCCTCTGTTTGTCGATGCAGAAAGGCACGGTGGAAGTAAGACACAGCCAGGAGGCACTATCCCACAAGAAGGGGGTATCACCTCATCTCCAGATAAAGTTTTTGCCGATTTTAGAGATAAAATTAACCATATCCCATCGACTGGCAATCCAGATCTCGATGCTTATATCAAAAAATCATGGGAGGGATTATTCATCGGTAGCGGAGAAAGTACCCGTCTTTTATCTCCGATGGATGGATCTTCGACAGGTCACTTCCCTACAGATTTTTTTGTCAAAACAGGTTGGATCGACAAGTTCAAAAGCGCCTTTTCATCCGCTTCAATGAAAATCGATATGAATGAGTCGGGAGGAAATGGAGTATGGGAGATGAAGATTAATCCAAAAACGAATGAAGTGACATTTACAAATCCCGGCCATCAATATTCTCCTATCACATTGAAGCTTCCTACAGACACCCAAAGCCTTCTAAGTGGAACAGGTAAAGGTTGGGGACTGCCTGACCCTCCAGATACAGATCCAAAGATAAGTTTAGAAAGAGCCTTGGTGCGAAATTTATCCGTTGCCATCGATACGAATACGTTGACGAAGCAATCTTTTCCGTTGAAGGATGCAGCAGGCAAACTCATCTTGGACAGCAATGGTAAACCCATTGTCGGAGTAGGGACTGCATACTTCAAATACATGAATAGTATAGGTAGGCTATGTGCTGAGAATCCCGAGATGAAAGGCGGACCTCAGTTTATCAACCCGTATTCAAGTGCGATACACGGAAATGCTCCTGAGGGGCAGGTCTACGCCGGAGCCTATTCTGATGAAGAAGGAAGGCCTGGAGCTGCAGCTCAGAGGATGTCTGATTTTGAAATAGGCCACATCGTTTTAGGTCCTATGTCATAGAGACACTTGCAGCGAAAAGACAAGGGTATTCTATTTGAAGTAGTTTTGAGACCTGCTTTTTTGTATTTCCATCTGCCGCTGCCAATAATAAGCCTCAGGAGTGAGGTCTGTGTTGTCTTTTATAGATAAATCAGCCCCTTTCTCGATGAGAAATTTTCGTAGCGGTTCGAATCCATAAGCTTGATATAAGGCTGTTCGACCTAAGTGGTTTGGTAAATTTATTAGGTCTGACTTCTGTTCTAAAAGCAAGTCGATCATTTTGTTGGAAGTCCATTGATCTACTGCTACATATAGGCAGGTCTCGCCTTTGCTATTCCTAAGGTCAAAATCCACTGTGTATGTTGCAAAAAGCTTCTTCAAGAGCTCGATTCCTTCTTCTCCCTTGTCGTTCCGAATGAAACAATGCAGGAACGGTTCACCGTCCTCATTGGTTGCAGAGGCATTAAGCTTTGCATTTCGCTGCATTAAAGCTTCGGCTACTTTTAGATTTCTTTGCTCCAAGGCGCAGTTCAACGGTGTTTGTCCCAGCTTGTTTTCCGCATCAAGGAGTGCTCCATTTTCACAAAGAATATCAAGTACATCTACTGACTGCACAAGATGGAGTGGAGTGTTGCCATTTTGATCAGCTACAGTGGCAAGAGATTGATCAAGCTCTAAAATTTGTTTGACCTGACTAGGTTCACTAAGATAGTGCAAAGCTGTTTTGCCTTGAGCATCTCTTCCTGAAGGATTGGCTCTATGCGAATATATGCCATTGGATACTGCGCACAACGAGTTAGCTAACTTTTTCCATATAAAAATTGTAGTGCCAAGATCAGTTGAACATCCTTGAGACTCCAAAAATTTCGTCACTTCATTCCAGCCATTACGATAGGCTAACATATAGGGTGTCAGATTATCAGGGGTCGTTGCTTCTTTTTCTGCGCCCTCTTTAACAAGATATTTAACAGTGTCTAATTGACCATGCCCAGCTGCAAGATGGAGGAGAGTAAAACCTTTTGCATCAATGGTATGAATATTGAGGCCTCTTACCATGTGAAGCTTCAATTTTTCAAGATTACCGTCCTCAGCTAAATTAAAGACAGTCCAGCAGAAATAATCATTTTCCTCTTCCTCTTTGATATTGGCTTTCTGTTTAAGTATATCAAAAATTTCTTGCCAGGCTGCAAATCCGGCGATATCAATGCTGTTATTGCCTAGAGTATCTTTTTCCAAAGGATCACATCCTTTTTCTAGAAGAAGAGTCACGACATCTAGCCTTCCGTGCCTTGCTGCAAAATGAAGAGGTGTATTTTCCCAATTGTCTTTCTGGGATTGATCCTTCTTTTCTACTTTCGCATGGACGTCTGCTCCTTGTTGCAACAATGATTTTATTTCTTCGATGGGAGCATTTATCACAACATGGTGTAACCTTGTATAACCTTTTTCATCGAAATCGTTGACTTTCTCCTTTTGCTCATTTTCTGCCAGAGGAGCATCTATCACACAATGGTGTAAAGATGCACACAAATGACTTGAAGAATCGGTTTTTGATTGCGTCAGGTTCTTATGGGCTAGTTCGCTTTGCTCACCTGCTTCCCTGACAAACGGTCCACTGGACTGTTTGTTAGTGTTCGCAGTCTTAGAATGTTTGCTCTCACTCGCGCCTCGTATATCGACAGCGTTCGCTCCCCCCGAACAAAAATTCTGAGAATCCTCCTTTTTTAATTCCGCATTCTTCGAGTCTTTTGTGTATAGATTACCTTTGTCATCGCCCTTTTCGCTTTTTTTCGATTGCTCTTGCTCTACTTGTGCGATCCATTTCCTTGTGTAAACAAGAAAAAACGCTGTCACAAGAGAAATGGTGCTTAAAATGCAGATGGTTTTTTTAGAGAGAGAATAGCGGCCGATCACAAAGCCTTCAGCAGCCAGAAAAGCCGAGAAGAGTGTTGTTGCTTGATCTAGAGCATGACCAGCTTGGCTAGGATTTGCATAAACCCAATTTTTAAAAGCTTGAAGTGAGACTTGCATAGGACACCTTGTTGGCGAAGAGTATCAGCCTCTTGCAAAATTCTTTCAAGAAATTAAATGCAGGAAAATCTCAAGGCCGCTGTTGAGAAGAGGGGTGCCTTTTTAAATTCTTAGAGTGTCTTTTTTTTAATCAGCTCGGCAAATCGATTGCTCCCAAAATTGTAGAGATAAATGTGGTCAGGATTTTTTGAAGAGCCGTACTTAGAAGGTTTTTCCGGATTTTCTAGGGAATGAACCTGTATGAACAACGAATGCTCACGTGCAACATTTTCTAACCACTGCTCTTGGTCATCTATTTCGGGTAGACTGCCTTCGTTCAATTTCAAAATTCGAAGGACAATGTCTTTTAAAGACCAAGTCTTAGCATGGCACTTAATACTAAAATCGCGTATCAGATTTTCCAAAAAACCATCAACGGTTGGTATGGAGCGGTTTTGTTTCCGGTTTTCATTCATTTGTTTGCGCTTTTCTTGGGCTGCTTCCACTCTGACTCGATCTTTACCGCGTGTGGGTTCCGTGGTCTCCGAAGGGAAGAGACCAAAACCGCCATTACTGTTGCGATACAGTAATACTTTTCCTTGCTTTTCGGCAGCAATACGCGCTTCTTCAATCAAGCCGACCTCTTGAAAGTTGATCAAATGTTCAGTGAGCAATATTTTATATCGGCGATTTTCTTCGGTATGGGGTTTTGTCTCTAAAATGGCTGTTTTAAATTTCTCAAATAAAGTCCGATCTAAACCGTATTTGTTGAGGTAAATCTCTTTGTAGTCTTTATGAAAAGAGGGAAACTTAGCGACCAATTGGCTGATCACTTTACCCTCAGGAATGAAAGCACAAAAGCTAGTTTCCCTCTCAGGGAGGGTTTGGTTATCTATTGCCAGATTACCTGCTTGATTTAAAGAGGGTACATGACTGCTGAGATCATTGAGTTCTAGTGGATCGTGGAGGGAAAGGTAGACCTTGCCGGAATAGGGGCGTTCTGCTTTACCGTTGGATTGCCACCTGGGGCGCAATCGCAAATCTTTGAAACTGTCATAATACTTGCTTCCATAAGCATAGCGGAGAGCATGGTCTGGGGTATCAGAGGTGGAGATGAAAGGATTACGATCTGTATTTACATTTAATAAGATAGCCTCTTCCAGTGATGTGATCGTATAATTATTGTCCGAATTTAATTTATCGAAAAAAGCTTTTGATTTTGCGTGAAATTTTTCGTAGTCCTTCGAATAAAAATCCTGCAATGCTTCTAAAGCATTGTCAAATCGATATTCGTTGTTAAAAAACGTGGTGATGACGGGGCCGCTCTTCTTTAATGCAAACAGTTGACTTTGCATCGTCTTTGCGTATGCTACAGGATCTTCGTGAGAAGCAGCGGCACTGCACACAACAGGAGAGCTGATTTCATTTTTTACCCGATGTTCTTGACGCTTTTTGCGACTGAATTGATCTGTGCGATAGGCAATTCCTCGGTACTGTGCAATCGCAAACTTAGTGCTAATGGTTTTTAGCGTATCAGGGGTTAAGGTTTTACGATAGACATGCGCATTCAAACTATCGAGATCTCGCTGTTGTTGAGAAGTCAGAGGTTTTGAGCGATGGATCTGTTGTAGCTGTAAATGATCGGTAGAAGCAGCTTTTTTAAACTCTCCATTTTTTTTGAGAATTGAATTATCACCGAATCTGCTAAGTAAATTTTCCGCAGACGTTGATACTAGCATTTTCTTTCTGGGTGGTTCATTTTGCCACCGTGCTTCTTCTTCGCTATCTGAATCATCGGAAAGATTTTCTGCAGAGTAGCCGGTAGATGATTCCACTAAAAGCAGGTCTTCTTTGTATTTCTCCAGATCATTATTTTTAAAGCGTTGATCCATTTTACCCAGGAGCTGGTGAGCAATTTTGCTTTTGCTACAATTAAAGCCATGGCGAGTGGCTTGGTATACGAGTGTAGTGAGGAGGTAGTTGGAAATTGGCACTTGATCAACTTGTGTTAGTCGGATAGTGCAAACTGGTTTGTCTTTAAGAGGAAAAAGTGTAAAATAAAAATTTTGATCGTTCTTTGTAATATGTGAAGATGATAGTTCATGTCTGTCGCGAATTACACATTGATATTTGTGGTTAAAAATTTGTTGCAAAATCTCATATAAACGCAAAACAAAGAAATCGATATATTTTTCGGCTATAATTTTATCTGTAATTCTGCGTATGCCACCTATAGAAAGTTCAATTTTGCTGGCATTTTTTATCATGCAGTCGTTAATAAAGTTCAATGTTTCTCCAATGAGGGCGTCTGTATTAAAATAGTCGTGGAACTCACGCAGAAGACGATGATTTAAACCCTGAACCTGTAGACGGATAGTTTCGCTCTCTTTTTTGCATTGGGTTAGTTCTTGGTGCTTCTTTAATATTGGTAGAAGCTCCTCACATTTAGAGAAACAAGACTCCCTGGCGTTAACCAATTTCTCGATATCTGTAATGATAACATCATCTACCATAGCTCCATGCTTTAGTAAGCATTTAATGACGAAGATGAATGCACCTAGCGCTTTCTTTGTCTGCTGATTTTTTAGTTGTTCAATAGCTATTTTAAGGGGTGTGTCCCCGTCGTGGTCTTTTGCATTAATATCCAGCACATTTTGGTTTAAAATTAGCTCGATCACTCTGGAAGAACCATAATACGTTATGAGATGTAGGTCTTCTGCTGTTATTTCAATCAGAGGTTGCTGTAGAAGAAATTGCACAAAATCTTTGTCATCTGCTGTCACTGCATAGTTTAAAGCTGTGGCGTCTGACTTATCTTTCGCATTGACGTCTACACCAAGATGAATCATTTCTTTGGCGAGAGAAAAATTTTCTTGTTCTAGAGCAATAAAAAACGCAGATTTTTTATTTCCAAGCGGCTGCAGGCATGTATTAGCAAGCTTTTCTCTGGATATTTGGAACATTTGTAGAAAAAAGTAAAAGCATTGCTTATTGCCTTCTTCAGCAACTTGACATAAAAGTTCACTGTAATTTTCTTCCTTTATCTGCTTGCTGATAGTTTTCTCGACCAAATCTAGCAGGTCATGCCATCCATTCCAAAAGATGAGTGGCAGAATGTTTTGAATAAAAGGGCATTTTCCATCTATATTGCAGGCTAAAAGATCGATGCCATTTTCTATGAGGAGGCTGAACATATCGAAGGCATCTTGCTCAGAAAAACATGCGGGATTGAAACTATCAAGAATAATCCATCCAAATTCGTCGGGCTTGTTTAAGTCGACACTTTTTCTGTCGATGTGTTTTTTCAATAAACTGATGTTGTTCTTATGCACCGCGAGTTGGAGAGGGGAATTGGGGTTCTTCTTACGGTATAATAATTTGCAAATTTTGGCATTCCTGGTGAAGTTTCGCATTTTGTTGAAAATCTTATTAATGCGCTCATCATTTGGATCACATTTAGGATGCTCCAAAAAATGTTTCACAATTTCAACGCTTTCCCCAATGCAAGCGCTTTCTAGACTTAGCATTGGATAATGGTTCGATTTGCCGGCCCTTTCCCAGATCTCTAAAAAGCAGTCCATATTGCCTGGTTGATTGCCGCGCAAACAGCAAAGATCTAGTGGGGTTTGGTCTTTGTTATTTTTTTCAGTAAAGAGGAAAAATCTTTGTACTCCATGAAAAGGCCTTTTATCATTCAGGATGATGAGGATTTCTCGATGCCCGAGGCTAGCTGCATGGTGGTAGGCTGTGTTTTGATGCGGGTCACTACGATTCCCAAAATTTGCGCGTGTAACTGCATCGTTAAAGCAGTGATTTAAGATATAGCTTACTTTGAGGTAATCGTTCTTTTTGACTTTCCGAATAAAGTATTCGAAGAAGGCATTTTCATCCTCTTTAAGAGCTTGAATTTTCTGGTGTTTTTGAGGGTTAGCTTCAATGGAACGTTTTGCTTGTGCTGCAATGGATGCGGGAGTAATAGAAGCCATACATTATCCTTCTTTATTCCGCACCATTATAAATTCAAATGGAATTTTGATATAGAACTTCTTGCCGGATATTACTGGGTTAAGTGGAGGAAGATCTCGAGGCCGCCGTTGAGAAGGGGGATGGGTTTCTTGTGGGGTCTGCCAAAGGCTGGTGGAAGCGATCGGTGAGGACTGAGGATCGCAGCGCGGGCTTTGCCGTTGCAGGTGGTCTTGAGGAACTCGGCAAGTTCCAGGTAGGGATCTTGTGGGGCTGCAATGCGGGATCCATAGGGTGGGTTAGCAACGACGAGGGTAGGTTGCAGCAGGGTTTTGAAGTTGTGGACATGGGCGTGTTGGAAGTGGAGCGGGAATTTTGTGTTTTTCTGTGTGGCTTTACAGAGCTCAATGGCTTTTCTATCGCGGTCTCCGCCGAAGATGGAATACGGTTTCATCGGCTGGATGCGGCTGTCGAGCTTATTCTTGATAGCAATCCACTCTTCTTCTTTGTAGAGCGGGTGGTTGAAAAAGCCAAAGTTTTTGCGGAAGTAGGCAGGAGGGGTGTTTGTTGCCATGAGTGCTGCTTCCCAAAGGAAAGTTCCTGAGCCGCAGAAAGGATCGCAGACGACATCGTTTGGGGTGTAATCGGCATATTTTAAGATGGCAGCAGCGAGGGTTTCTTGGAGAGGTGCATCGACGTTACCAGTACGATAGCCGCGTTTGAAAAGAGGCGCGCCTGTGGTATCGAAGCTAATCGTTGCTTTGTTTTCATAGATAAAGACGTGGATTTGAACGGCGGGATTGAAGACTTCGACAGAAGGTCTCTCTCCGGTTTTTTCACGGAAGGTATCGCAGATAGCGTCTTTGACAACAAGGCCTGCAAAGTGGCTGTTGCGAAATTCGGGATTTTTGGTGGCATTAGAATCAATGGCAAATGTTTTATCTAGGGAAAGATAATCCATCCAGGGAATTTTCTTGGCTTCGTTATAGAGAGTTTCACGGTTAGGGCAATCAAAATGCGCTAAGGGCCATAGAACGCGTGTGGCAAAGCGGCTGCCGTAGTTGATGATGTAGGCGTTTTCGATGGTGAGCGGTGCAGAGACTCCACGGGGCCAGCGTCTTGCGGCCATGCCAAGTTCTTGCAGCTCTTCGGTGAGGAGCTGTTCTAAGTTCGGAGGGCATGTGATAAATAGGTGCATTCTAACCTCAATTCTGGATTGCTTTCATAGAGTCTTGCCCCATCTTTCGGGCGCTTTTTAAAGATTTTTCGGTCACTATAGGCACCTGCCGGCTATGAGTGCCCGAAAAATGTTTAAAAATCACCTCGAAATCTGGGACAATCCTCCATAAAATCAACCCAGAACTGAGGTTTCTAGTTGTGGAAAAAGAGTATTACATCGCCATCATGGACAATGTATTCTTTCCCCTCTGAGCGGGCCTTGCCGGCCTCGCGGGCTCCAACGCGGCCTTTGTAAGTGACCATATCGTTATATGAAACGACTTCTGCGCGGATAAATCCTTTTTGGATATCGGTATGGATCTTGCCTGCGGCTTCTTGAGCGTTAGCGCCTTTTGAAACGGGCCAAGCGCGGGTTTCGATTTCACCAGTGGTGATGTAGGTGATGAGATCGAGTGTTGCAAACGCTGCTTTAATGAGGCGGTCAAGGCCTGTTTCTTGGAGGCCGAGGCTTTGGAGGAATTCTTGGGCTTCTTGAGGAGAGAGCTGAGCGAGTTCTTCTTCGAGCTTTGCACAGATCGGGATGACAGAGTTGCCTTCTTTTTCAGCGTAAGCACGGACTTTTTTAACGAGATCGTTTTCGAGAGAGGGGAGAGAGTCTTCGTTGACATTTGCAACGTAGAGGACTTTTTTGTTCGTGAGAAATGGGTACTGCGCAAGGTGGGCTTTTTCTTCTGCAGTTGCCGGCATGGAGCGGAGCGATTTATTTTGATTGAGGTGGGCAATCGCTTTTTGGAGCGTGTCGTAAACAGGCTGGAATTCCTTTTTGGATTTGAGCTGTTTTTCGAGTTTTTGAGCGATATTTTCGATCATTTGAAGATCAGACAAGATGAGTTCGAGGTTGATGACTTCGATGTCGTCAATTGGATCGACTTTTCCAGAGACGTGGATCACATCGCCTTCTTCGAAACAGCGGACGACATGGATAATGGCATCGGTCTCGCGAATGTTCGTGAGGAATTTATTCCCGAGGCCTTCTCCTTCGGAGGCGCCTTTGACGAGGCCCGCGATGTCAACGAAGGTAACAGTGGCGGGAACAAGTTTATTGCTGCCAGAGATATCAGAGAGAATTTGGAGGCGCGGGTCACTCACTTCGACAATACCGACATTGGGGTCGATGGTGCAGAAAGGGTAGTTGGCAACCGCTGCTGCCGCTTTCCTAGTGAGAGCGTTAAAGAGTGTCGATTTTCCGACGTTGGGGAGTCCGACGATACCGCATGCAAGTCCTGTCATATTTTCCTTCCTAGCAAGCGGAAAGCTTGCTCAAAATTTCCACTGTTAATGAGCTGACGTATTCTTTTTGAAGAGACTATCTCGTTTTCGAAGAGGAATTTAGGCAGGTAGATCGCTTCAAAATTAAGTTCTAGAGCTTTGATGTTTTCTTCAGTACCTTGAGCTTGATGGCCAAGAGTTGAGCCTTCTCCGAGGATGAGATGTGTAAAGGGAAGGTGCGCATGGATCTGTTTTAAAAATGTGTCGTAGGAAAGAGAAGAGAGGTCTTGAGTGAAAGGAAGAAGGAGTGTGAGGTCGATGCCGTTTGTTTCTAAGCGGTGGATTTTTTGAGCGAGAGTGTCAATGAGTGGAGGGGTTGACTCTGGACGGAGAACTTCTGCAGGGTGATTGGAAAAAGTTATGACAGCTGCAGTGCCGTATTTTTTGAGCTGCTGGAAAAGATGTTGGTGGCCAAGATGCACGCCATCGAAAAAACCGATGGTGAGTGCGATTGGACCTGAAATCGGGGGGATGTCATCGAGTCTTTCAACGGTGATCATAGAGATGGATCCCGTTGATAGAGTCTTTGATGTGAAAGTTGCCAGAGCGGATACGGCGAAGCTCGGAAAGGTGTGCGCCGCAGCCGAGAAGGTTGCCGAGATCATGCGCAATAGAACGGACGTAGGTTCCTTTGGAGCAGGCGACGTTGAGGGTAAGGTAAGGATAGGTGTAGTCTAAAAGAGTTGTCTTAATGGTGACAGAAACGGGCTTTCGTTCGATCTCGATCCCTTTGCGGGCGAGTTCATACAGTTTTTTGCCATCGACTTTTTTTGCAGAGTACATCGGAGGGGTTTGGAGGATGGTGCCTTGGAAGGGGAGGAGAGCTTTTTCGATGTCAGCAAGGGTTGGGATAAGAGGAGAGGTGGCGATGGTTTGTCCATCGCAGTCATACGAGTCAGTGGAGATTCCAAGGAGCATTTTGCATTCGTATTCTTTGTCTTGGCAGAGATAGTCTTGAGAAAGGCGTGTGAAGTTTTTACCGATGAGCATGACCATGAGGCCGGTGGCAAAAGGATCTAGAGTCCCTGCATGGCCGATTTTTTCAATGCGGGTGAGACGGCGGAGCGCTGTGACTAAACTGAACGAAGTTTTGCCTCGTGGTTTATCAACAAGCAAAACGCCTTCACTGATCTTCGTTTTTATAGACGAACAAGATGAAGAATCGGTTTTTGACAGCGTCGGGTTTGGCTCATAATTTTTATTCTCGCTCGCGCCTTGTCTATCGACAATGGTCGCTCGCTCTGAACAAAAATTCTGAGGACCCTCCCTGTCAAATTTCTGGTCAAATTCCCGATTCTTCATCTTGTTCGTCTATAGGCTGGGGGCGTTTGGATTGTTCATCGTGGATTTTTTCAAGGAGGTTGTGGATGCGGAGTTCATCTTCCAAGGTGTCATCGAGATGGAAGGTGAGCTGGGGAAAATATCGCATCACAACTTTTTTTGCGGCTTGCGTTGAAATGTAGCCTGCAGACGACTGCAGAGCTCTTAAGGTTTGCTTCTTTTCAATATCAGAGCCGACCATGCTGAAGTAGACCTTGGCATGGTGGAGGTCCTTGGTGATGTCGACTTTCTTAATGGTAACAAGCGTGCTGACTTTGGGATTGCGGACGTCTCGCATGATCACTTCAGCAATGACTTCTCTAAGGAGTGAATTGAGGCGGTCGACGCGTTGCTTTACCATTATAGCTCTGGGGTGTAGTAGGTGACATCATAAGCCTGCAGAACGTCTCCTGCTTTACAGTCGGTAAAGCCTTGGAGGAGAATACCGCATTCTTGACCTTTGGAGACTTCGCGGACATCTTCTTTGACACGTTTGAGAGAGGCAACAGGTCCTTTCCAGATGACTTCTTTATCACGGACAACACGGATATGGCTATTTCTGCGGATGATTCCATCAGAAACTTGGGCGCCGGCAATATTGCCCAGGTGTGAAGATTTGAAGATCGCTTTGACTTCAGCTTCGCCAACATCATGCTCTTGAGCAATTTTATCGAGGAGTCCAACCATGAGCTCTTTCACGTCATCGACTGCGTGGTAGATGATGTCGTGGAGGCGGACTTTGACTTTAAGTTGCTTAATGAGCGATTCAGCGTGGCTTTCGACTTGCGTATGGAAGCCGATCAGCGTACCTTTTGAAGCGTAGGCAAGTTGGATGTCAGATTCTGAAATCTCACCGACTGCGGCTGAAATGACGTTGATCTCAGCTTTTGTCGAGGCAATTTTTTCAAGAGAGTGTTTGAGGGCTTCCAAAGATCCTTGTACGTCAGCACGGAGGATAAGGGTGAGGACTTTCTTAACTTGTTTCTCCATCGTCTGAGCAAGGAGATTTTCAAGGCCGCCTCGTTTGACTTGAAGAGCGGTATGTTTTTTCTTGAGGAGTCTTTCTTCAGAAACTTCACTCGCTTCTTTTTCATCTTTCACAACGATGAAGTCGCTTCCAGCTTCAGGAAGGCCAGATAATCCTGTGAGTTTAACAGGAGAAGAAGGGCCAGCAACAGTCAATGGTTTATTGAATTCGTTCTGCATCGTCTTGATGCGTCCCCAATGGGAGGCAAAGACAACGGCATCGCCGATGCGGAGTGTTCCGTTTTGGACGAGCACAGTTGTCACAGCTCCGAGACCTTTATGCATCTCAGATTCGATGACGGTTCCGCGGGCACGGGCATTTGGATTGGCTTTGAGTTCAAGAATTTCGGCTTGCAGTGCAAGCATCTCGAGAAGCTCTTTGATGCCTTCGCCGGTGACAGCAGAACAGTTGATGGTAATGGTCTGTCCGCCCCAGGCTTCTGGAAGAAGATTGACTTCAGAGAGCTGGCGGAAGACGTTTTCGGAGTTAAAGTTTGGTTTGTCACACTTATTAATGGCAACGACGATCGGGACATTGGCTGCACGGGCTTGTTCGATCGCTTCCATGGTTTGAGCGCGGAGGCCTTCATCTCCAGCAACGACTAGAACGACGATGTCGGTGACATCGGCGCCTCTAGCGCGCATTGCAGAAAATGCTTCGTGGCCCGGAGTATCTAAAATCGTGATATCACCGACAGCGGTATGGGCTTTAAAAGCTCCGATATGTTGTGTGATGGCTCCAGCTTCACCGCTTGCAACGTTGGCTTTGCGAATGGTGTCGATCAGGCTTGTTTTACCGTGGTCAACGTGGCCCATGAAGGTCACAACTGGGCTACGGAGGACGAGCTGATCAGGAGGAGTTTCGGAGATTTCTTGTTTGATCGTCTTATCGGTGATTTTGAGACGCTCTTCTTCGCTGGTATCGATGGTGATTTCGCAATCAAAATCGTGTCCAAGAAGTTGGATGGTTGTTTCGTCATCGATGAAGTCGTTGAGTGTGATGACGACGCCTTTCATGAAGAGGTTAGAGAGGAGCTGAGAGGCTTTAAGTTTCATCTCGACCGCGAGGTCTTTGATGGTAACGGGCACTCGGATTTTTAAAGATTTTGGACGAACAATGAGTTCTTCGGCAGAAGATGACATCCGTCTATGGCCGCGGCCTTTGCGTGGGCGCCAGCCTTCATCATTTTCATCGCGGAGCCCTTGTTTATCGCGAGAGTCAAAAGCGCGATAGACTTCTGGTTTTTTATGGGCTTTAATATCTTTGACGTCTTTGAATTTTTTTGCTGCATCTTCTTCGCGCGATTTTGCAGGTGCGTGTTCACGAGATGATGGTTTTGCCCCAGCACGATCTAATGGAGGGAGTGGCCGCCTGCCAAATCCACCTGGGCCTGAAGGTCCTCCAGGAGGTCTTCCAGTTGTATAGGGTCTGTATCCTCCGGCTCCGCCTGGTGATCCTGGGGGCCTTGGTCGATAGCCGCCAGCACCGGGTTGATAAGGAGGAGAGCCAGGAGGTCTTGGTTTATATCCTTCTGGAACGCCTGCTGAAGCTGCAGGTTTTGGCCGGTATCCACCGCTGCCATGATAGCCGCCTGTCTGAGGGGCTCCAGCTTGTCTTGGTTGGTATGCTGGACGAGGTCCATCGGAAAATGTACGAGGCGCTCCGCCAGGGCGATATCCGGAAGGTTTATAAGCTGGTCGCTGCTCTGTGGGTTTATGAACAGGGCGATCTAGGCGGGGGCCAAGAGGTCTTTCAGCGGGTCTTTCAGGTTGTCTTTCTGGAGGTCGTTCAGGGGTTTTTTCTGCTTCTTTATCAGGAGCAGGAGTTTCCTTTGAAAAAGTTTCTTCAGGTTTAGGAGCAGGAGGTTCTGGAGGAGATACAGGGGCAGCAACGATCGGCTCTTCGGTTTTTTCACGAGGAGCTTTTCCCTTAGGTGCAGCTTTTTCTTTTGGGAGCTCTTTAGGCTCTGGCTTTTTAAACTTTTTTAAAGCTTCAGCCAGCTGCGCATTTTTAACTGTAATCTTGAGGTTTTTAGCCAACTTTTAACCCTTTTTTCTTGCAAATCTCATTTAGAACTTTGTTTGCGATCTCAATGCTAATTTCCGGAATTTTTGCGAGCTCTTCTGGTGTTGCCAAGAGAACTTTACGCGGAGTGTCATAATTTGCAGCGATCAAGCTAGCTGTGATAAACGAACTCATTCCTTCGAGGTGGAGTTTTTCATCGAGCGTAGGATCTTCTGCTAAAGCAAGCTGCTGTCTTTGGATCGAAGCGATTTGTTGGAAATCGCTCATCTTCTGGACCTGGAGTTCTGCGCCGATAAGTTCGCCATTGAGACGAGCGTTCATGCCGCGTTTTCCAAGAACTGCTGGATAGCTTTCATCATCGACAACGATGGTGACAACAGAGTTGTCTTCGTTGACATCGATCTTACGGATTTCAATTGGAGAGAGTGCATTGACAAGCAGTTGAACTGCATCATCGATGTAGGGGATGATGTCGATTTTTTCATTGTTGAGTTCACGGATGATGTTTTTCACACGTGTTCCGCGGACGCCAACGCAAGCGCCGACAGGATCGACTTTTGAATCAGAGGATTTAACAGCCAATTTAGTGCGGTAGCCTGGATCGCGGACGATTTTTTCGATCGTGATTGTGCCGTCTTGCAGCTCAGGAACTTCTTGGAGAAAGAGCTGCCGAACAAATTCAGGATGGCTGCGGCTTAAGATGACTTCTGCTCCGCCGTTTTCTGTATCACGGACTTCAAAGAGAAGGGCTTGAACTCTGTCGCCGACATTGTATTTTTCGATTTTCGGATAGAATCTGTCAGGCATAATGCCTTCGACTTTTCCGAGGTCAACGATCAAAGTAGCGCCGCGGATAACGCGTTTGACGCTTCCTGAGATGAGTTCATTGACGCGGTGGCGGTATTCTTCGTAGATGACGTCTCTTTCGGCTGAGCGGAGTTTTTGCGAAATGACTTGGCGTGCAGTCTGCGCAGCAATACGGCCGAAATCTTGCGGTGTGCAAGTAATATCAATCCACTGCCCGAGCTCAGCGGAAGGGTGGAGGACACGTGCGTCTTCGAGGGTGATCTCTTCTTCGGGGATTGTCACTTTGTCGACGACTTCTTTTTGAGCTGTCACGACAATGTCGCCTGTTTTATGGTTGACATGGACACTGATGTTGAGGAGACCCTTGATGCTTTTGCGCGCAGCAGCAAGAAGTGATTCTTCCACAGCGGAAATGATCACTTCGCGTTTGATGCCTTTTTCGCGTTCTAAGTACTCGAAGATAGCAAGGAGGTCTTTATTCATTGTTCAATACCTTTTTTATGTAAACATACCGAAAGTGTCTCAAAATTTGTCTTTGGACTGCGCCAGCATCCACATCTTCGCAGCTGCGTGCATCGGCCATTTTCTTAAACATGGCCTGCTTCCGCACCGGCTGCGCCTGCTGCAAATCTGAGGCGCTGGCTGTGTCCAAAATCAAATTTTGAGACACTTTCGGTATAACCCCCGGTTTTCCGGAGGTTATTTACGAGATTCAATTGAAGAAAACGTTTTTAGGCGTTCTCTTCTTCAGCGGCCTTTTCTTTTTTCTTCTTAGGGGCGCGCTTCTTTTTCTCTCCAACAAGAATATCGTCGTGATTTTCTTTGTTCTTCTCGATCAAATACTCTTTAATTGAGAGAGAGATTTTCTTGTGTTCCGGATCGAGTTTGATCACTTTCGCGGTGACTTCTTGGCCTTTGGAAATGACTTCTTCAACTTTTCCAAAAGGTTTGTCAGAAATCTCTGTGACGTGGATTAGTCCTTCTAAGCCATTGTCTAGTTCGACAAACGCACCGAAAGCGGTGATCTTAGTCACAATTCCTTTTACTAAGGAACCGACTGGCATCATTTTCTCTGTGTTTTCCCAAGGGTTTTCACTGAGTTGTTTAACGCCGAGTGTGATCTTCTTGTTCTCTTTATCAACGGAGAGGACCACAGCTTCTACTTTGTCGCCTTTTTTGAAGACTTCAGAAGGATGTGATACTTTTTTGATCCAGCTCAAATCGGAGATATGGATCAAACCGTCAATGCCAGGCTCGAGTTCAACAAAAGCACCGTAATTGGTCAGGTTGCGGATTTCCGCTGTAACACCGCTGCCAATAGGGTATTTCTTTTCAACTTCGTCCCATGGATTTTTTTCTAATTGCTTCATGCCAAGGGAGATTTTTCCTTCGTCTTTTTGGACGGAGAGGACAATCGCTTCGACTTCATCGCCTTTTTTGAGCATTTCGCTAGGATCGTTGATCGTCTTAGTCCATGACATCTCAGAGACATGGATCAGGCCTTCAATGCCAGATTCGATCTCCATGAAGGCGCCATAAGGAACGAGGCTAACAACTTTACCTTTAACATGCGTGCCTGGGGGATATTTCTTCTCGATCTCTTCCCAAGGATTGCTTTCTTTTTGCTTCATTCCGAGAGCAACACGCCCTTTGTCTTTGTCGACGTGGAGGATGATGACTTCGAGCTTATCGCCAAGTGCCACCATTTCGGAAGGATGCTTGATGCGCTTCCATGTCATATCGGTAATGTGGAGCAGTCCATCGACTCCATCAACGTCTAAGAAGACGCCAAAGTCTGTGATGTTCTTCACAATACCGTGACGGATTTCGCCTTCGTGGAAATTCTCGAGCATTTCAACTTTTTTCGACATGCGCTCTTCTTCTAGGAGTTCACGACGGGAAACAACGATGTTCTTACGATCTGTGTTGATCTTGAGAATCTTAAAGTCGTAGGTTTTGTCGAGGTACTCATCGAGGTTTTTAATCCGCTTGTTATCGATTTGAGAGCCTGGTAAGAACGCCTCAACACCGATATCGACCATAAGGCCGCCTTTCACTTTACGCATCACTTTACCGGTGACAATTGAACCTTCGGTGCAATTTTCAACGATATTTTCCCATTGGCGGAGACGGCGTGCCTTATCTCTTGATAAGACGATCTGTCCATCTTCACCTTCGGTCTGATCAAGGAATGCTTCGACTTCATTGCCTAAAGCGATTTCCGAAAGATCTGTAAATTCATTGATAGGGACAAGACCCTCTGATTTCAAACCGACGTCGATAACAACGAAATCTTTTGTAATTTCAACAATGCGGCCTCGGAGTACATAACCTGAGCCCAGAGAAGATTGAGATCCTTCTCCTTGTTCTTTAGCACCTAGCAATTTTCTAAATGCTTGTGCATCTTCCTCGTGATAATCGACATCATCAATGATGTTGCTTGAGTTCCAATCGTGTTTTTTGGACATTATAAACTAATTTCTCCTTCTATGGGCCCTCTATAGCAGTAGGGATCCCAGATTCGTTCTCTTGTAAGAGATTTCTTTAGCCCTGCTTTTAAAGTCAGAGGCAAAATGAGATGCGCTTACAAATAAGTAATGATGAAAAAGATAGCAAATCATTGAAAATAACATCAAGGAGCAAATGGTCTAAAGGTCTAAAGAAGGCATAAAGTTTTCAAAGAATTTTTTAAAATCCATGTTAATCAGCTGAATATAATAGGGATTTTTTGAGACCTGACAGTTAAAGAGATTTTCTGGTAAAATCACTGAGAAATTTCATACGCAAGGTTCAAATATGGCGATTTATGCGGTTCAGGGGCTCTTTTCAGCTGGCTGTCTCTACACGACTTATAACCTGTTAGAACAAGGACTCAATCTCCCATTTTTCACAAAATCTGAAGGAGTTCTCAATGAGACAATAAAAGAGTTCGTTGACTCTCAAGCTATAAAGATGGGGTTAACAAAAGAAGTTGTTGTCATTTCAATCCCCACTGAAGCCCTCGATTGGAAATACGTTTCATATGGCAATACGTGGTTGCCCGGAAAGGTTGCTATTAAGGTGGACTTTAAAGTTACTGAAGATAATAAAGTAAATTTTAGTAGATTCGGAATTGCGCACCAGATTGTCCATATTAAGGCTAATGACCATCTCATCATTCCTGTAGTTACCTTAGCCGCTGCTCTTACCACTTTTGTGCTGGCTGTTAACCGTGATTTGTTGACCCGTTATTTGGGAGGACTGGGAGCTGCTTTAATGACCTTTGCAGTCTTGATGAGAAGAGCTGAAAGAAATGCAGACCAAGAAGCGATGAAACAGTGCTCAAAAGAGGTGAACCAAGCATGGTTGAATGGTCTGCTAGAAAGAAGGCTGAAAGGGCCGTCCTTAAGCGAGAAGATCTTAGAACCTTCGATTGATGAAATGATTGGTTATTTCCAAGCTCACCTCGATTCGCAAAAATAGGATCTCTAAACTTAGCTTGTGAGAGTATCTCCGCTTGTAGAAAATCTGCCTTACTATTCATAACATAGCTTTTTAGAAAATAGTTGCTTAAATAATTTAGGTGACATTTGTTCTTTTCTCTTAACACCCAACTTGTTACAATTTCCTTGAAGGTTGCGGTATGGGTTCTGATTTTCTCACTAAAATTTTAAATGCAATTCACGCGGGAGAGTCTTCGGACTGGGAGATGAAATCTGCACGTGGCGGATTTCCGGGCAGTTTTTGGGAAACTTACTCTGCAATGGCCAATGAAAACGGCGGTGTGGTTTTTCTAGGTGCTAATGAGAGGGATGACACGATAGAACTGCATGGTCTTACTACAGATCAAATAAATAATTATAAAAAAATTCTTTGGGATGGCCTTCATAACAGAAGCATTGTCAACCTGAATCTTCTGTCTGCGGAAAATGCACAAGTCGTAGAGATCGATCAGAAAAAATTTCTTGCGATTACAATTCCGAGAGCTTCCCGTACGCAACGCCCCATTTATATAGGGCCGATGCCTTTTGGAAACACCTATCGTCGGCAACATGATGGAGACTATACTTGTTCTGATGCAGAAGTCAGAAGGATGTTAAGAGATGCCGATCCAATCCCCGCAGATGCTCGAATTTTAAAAGGTTTTACTCTAGAAGATTTGGATCCAATTTCTATTGCTCAGTACCGTCGGCTTTTTTCAGCTAGGATCCATGACCATCCATGGCTTACGCTTGAGAATTCTGAATTGCTCACAAAACTTGGAGGTTGGGGAAAGGATAAAGATTCTGGACTTGAAGGGATTACTCTGGCTGGACTTTTGATGTTTGGCCGTTATGAGTCTATTACTAATGTAGCGGCTGCTCCAAATTATTTTGTCGACTACCGTGAAAAGTTAGACCCTACACAGCGATGGTCGCATCGATTATTTCCAGATGGAACATGGGAAGCCAATCTTTTTCAGTATTATCATCGGATATTGCCGCAACTGACAGCTGATCTTCCCGTGCCTTTTAGGTTAGAAGGACTTCAGCGCATAGATGATACGCCTGCGCATAAGGCTGTGCGTGAAGCCGTCGTGAATGCTTTAATTCATTCGGATTATTCTGCTCCAGGCGGAGTAGTCATAGAGCGTTACCGAAATAAGCTGACTTTGGAGAATCCGGGAACTTTGTTAGTTTCTCCAGAGCAGCTACGTCGAGGTGGTGTCAGTGAATGCCGAAATAAAAGCCTCCAACAAATGTTCTTGATGATCGGGGGTGGTGAAAAGGCTGGATCAGGGTTTGATACGATTCAAAGCGGATGGGCTAGTCAACATTGGAGGGCTCCCGGTTTGCTTCTTTTCAACCATCCAGATAGAGTACAGCTGGTTTTATCTATGACAAGTTTAATTCCAGAAAAAGTTCTTACAGAATTACAACACCGCTTTGGAACCCAATTTACAAAATTGCAAGGACTAGAGGTTCAAGCTTTAGTTACAGCACAGGTTGAAGGCGAAGTATCTAATATACGCTTGCAAGAGTTGGCAGTAGATCACCCCACTGACATTACGCAAATCCTACAGGGCCTTTGTTCTAAAAAGATGCTCATCTCAGATCATCGCCGTCGTTGGGCTCGTTACAAAATACCTCAAAAAGTCACAACTTATACGGATCTAGGGGGTTATGCTAAAAACAACTCCCCCCATTTGAACGGGAACTCCCCCCATTTGAACGGGAACTCCCCCCATTTGAACGGGAACTCCCCCCATTTGAACGGGAACTTGTCACATTTGGACGAATTAGACCAAGAACTTGTGGCTATTGCAAATACAGTGGCTCATAAAAAGAAATTGTCTAAGTTAGAGATACGTAACATTATCCTTAGGCTTTGTAAAGGAAGGTATCTTGGTTTAGGGCAGCTATCTCAGTTATTAAAAAGATATCCGCAAGGTCTTCGAGATCGTAGTTTGGCACCTATGGTAGCAGAAGGCTTGCTCCAACTGCGTTATCCGGAGACGCCTAATCGACCAGACCAAGCATACACTGCTTGTTAAGAATTGAACGATATGTTCATACTCCAAAATTATGAAAACGGTCGTTTTGAAGTTCGGCGGAGCCGCTGTTGCCAAATCTGAAAGCTTCTCTCAGATCGCCGACCTTATCTTAGACCGCTGCCATCATTACGAAAAAGTTGTTGTCGTTGTCAGTGCAATGGGCAACATGACCAATGAATTTTTAACTCTAGCCAGCGAGGTCCATCCTTCTCCTCCCAAACGAGAACAAGACATGCTCGTTTCAGTCGGCGAGCGGATCAGTATGTCGCTTCTGGCCATGGCTCTAGATCTTAAGGGCAAGGTTGCCGTGAGTTTGACAGGGAGCCAGGCAGGGATTATCACCACTTCTAATCATACGGAAGCCAAAATCGTCGATGTTAGACCGCATCGCGTTGTCAAATATCTCGAGGAGGGAAAAATCGTCATCGTGGCGGGATTTCAAGGGGTCAGTAAAGAAGGGGAGATCACGACGCTGGGTAGGGGAGGCTCGGATACAACCGCTGTTGCTTTGGCTGTAGCCCTGGGAGCTGAAAAAGTTGAGTTCTATAAAGATGTTCCTGGGATCTTTGCCGAAGATCCAAAAATAAATCCGGCTGCTGAATTTTATTCTACTTTAGATTATATCCGGGCCTTAGAGATCACGCAAAAGGGAGCCAAAGTGCTGCAGAGCCGCTGTATCGATCTTGCTGCCAAAAATAGCCTACCTCTCCATGTGCTGCCATTTAGCCAGCCCAAAGAGTCAGGAACATTAATCGGCAAGCTTCCGCGTTTAATCTCTCAATCTCTGATCTATGAGGACGGATGATTGTTGTACAGGAAGGTCGTTATTCTCAGCTGATTGAATCTTCCTTGCAAAAACTTTTTGAGGGGCAAGAGCAGTTCGATTCTAAACTGCCGATCTTCCGATGGTTTTGGAAAGAAGGTCAGCTCGAATTGCATCTGGTTTGCCGCCATCGGTTGAATATCGGCAAATTCTTCTATGAAATGATCCACCGTTGGCTACTTCCTGGGAGAAGGCTCGATGTGGCATTTTCTTTTTGTTCTGATTTTAATCTAGTGGAGGACTGCCACCTTTATACATTAGCAGAGATGGCCATTAGGCTAGATAAAGAGATCGATCGAGATCATGTCGAACACAATTTAAGGGTGATTGAGACAGAGATTCGATTAGGGATGGTCTCTGTCTACCACGCGAGTCGTTTGCTAGATATGCACCTGCTTTCTGCTCAAGAAAAAAATGGAATTTTACAAGAAAAAATCTCCAAGCTCATCCAAAGAAATCCCGATGAGATCGATTACGATATTTTTGGCGAGCTTCAATATTTTACCGTGATGAGTAAAGAGGAGTTTAAAACTCCACGGGATCCTTACCATTTAAGCCGTTTGATCACGCTGTTTTATCTTTTCCGCAAATCGATCGAAAGAGATCAAGAAAAACGGCCGGACAAACGACACATCCGACTGAAAATTTCTTCTGTCAAACTCGATCTTCCATGGGGAATGAAAAAGGTCCTGGGTGTTTGTGTGGCTTTGAATTTTCTCAGACCAAATGAACTCTTTGAAGAGCGGCACTTAATCCGCGCTCTTCAAAATGGTCTTACAGGGATTAAGGCCGTGCCTGATTCGTTCTTTGTCAATCAAGGGGTTGATGATGGGATTCATACCCTTTATTTAGAGATCGAAAAAGAAAATGGGGGGGATTTCACCATGGCTGAGCTCCAACATTTTCGTCGGTTTTTGCCAGAAGAGCTCAAACGTACTGTTGAAGTGCCTCTCAATTCACTTTTCATGCCCCGGAACGAAGAAGAAGTGATCCGGCACGTGGTTTCACTCTCTGGCCAGCTCCGTTTTGTCAAAGATCTCCCACAGGTGGTCTTGATCTTTGATGAGCAAAAAGAGAGCGATCTTTATTTCACCGTGCTTCTTGTTAGGATCCTTTATCCAAACAGTGTTTCAATCCAGACCTTATTTAGTAAAGACGATAGCCAGATGACGTATATTCCAGACCGCGTCAAACGGGTTGGCATGCTCCGCAAGCGGTATCCGAAAGAAGCGACGATTTTCCGCTTGAAGTTTTCTTCTAAGCCGTTTTTAAGAGATGACCATTCTGTCGATCTTTTCAGAGCTCGCCAATCGATCATTCAAGAACTCCAAAGGCTAGTCGGCGATGTCCGGGATTATAACGGAGGCATGATCGCTAAGCAGATCGAACTTTTAGCTTCGCTCCAGCAATTAATCGGAGCAGATCGAGTTTCAAGACGTCTTTTGGAATCATTCTTCCATGCGATTTATCCGATTGAATCTCGAAGTTTGCTTCCGCCCGAGCAACTGAAAACACTATTTTTCTTATGGAAGCAGCTACTCGATGATCCGACTCAGAAAATAGTCACTGATCAAGATGAATGTTCTGTTTATGTCATGGCAAGAGCAGGCCATTTGCCTGAGATTGATCCGGCAAATTTTGTTGAGATGCAACTGATCAGTGCAAGGCCAGAACAAGAAGAAAAGTTCTTAGGGTATCTCTTTTTCTCATCTGATGTCACAGAAAGAGAACGTTTTTTAGAAAATGTTCCTTCGATTGAAATTAATATTTTACAATAAATCCACCCATTTGCTAGTGAGAGGTTAGTATAGCTCTGCTCTCAGGGCATAGGTTTTTACACGGGGTATATTTATGAAACCACTGGTTCTTTTGTCATTTTCGCTCGCTTTTCTCACACAGGGATTCGCTGATTCAAACAGTCAAATGAGGAATAAGCGATCACCTGAATCATCGATGTCCATGAAGTCCAAGGAATCAGAGTGGTGTCTCTCACCCTACCATGAAGCACACGCCAGCATCAGACACAATGAGGCCAATGGAATTGGGTATAAAGATGGATATACGACATTAGAAGTCTTTGGGATCTACGATGGATATGGCAGTGACTTCATGCCTTTTGTTGATTTTAGAGGACATGTCTTTAACGATGGTAAATTAGCTGGCAACCTAGGGATTGGAGAGCGGACACTGTTTGAGTCGATCAATCACACCTTTGGATCTTACCTTTACTATGATCTACGCCGAGTGGGCCATGGCCTGACCGTCAATCAGCTCAGCCCTGGATTAGAGCTTGTAGGCGAGCGGATGGAGTACCGCATCAATGGCTATTTTCCTGTTGGGAAACACGAGGGTCATAAATATGGATTTAGATTTGATAAGTTTAGTGGAAATAGCATCATTTTGAAGGGTAAGCAGCAACAAGCGATGACAGGTTTTGATGCAGAAGTCGGCGCTCATCTTCCACAAAGCACCAGGTATGATCTCTACGCAGGAGCAGGCCCTTATTACTTTAAATCTTCCCATTCTCACGCTTGGGGAGGTAAGGTGCGTTTACTTGGGCGGTATAAAGAGTATGTCACGCTTGAAGTGAATTATTCTTATGACAAACTTTTCCACAATGTGGTGCAAGGAAGCCTTGCTTTTACGCTGCCTTTTGGCCGCAAATTACAACGGTGCGGCAGATGTTGTCCGCAAACAGACAATCTTTTACTTTCTCGCGCCGCCTTTGCGCCATCACGCCTTGAGATTCCTGTCGTTAAGAGAGTTCGCAAACGGGAAAAAGCGATCAATCCTGCGACGGGCCAGCCATGGATTGTCTGGTTTGTGGATAACACCAGCCACTCTGCAGGTACTTTTGAGAGTCCTTTCCCGACACTGCTAGAGGCGCAGAATGCCTCTTCACCTGACCAAATGATTTACGTTTTCCCAGGCGATGGAACCACAAATGGGATGAATTCGGGGATCACACTGCAAGATGGGCAGACCTTCTTTGGCTCCGGGATCAATCAGCAGTTTGCTACCACCAAGGGAACCAAGACGATTCCAGCGATGAGTAGTAGTAATCCCTCGATCACAAACGCAGTAGGTAATGCCGTCACAATAGGAAATAACAACACCATTTCAGGATTTAATATCAGTTACACCGGCACGCATATTGGAATCACATCGCCTCTAACGAACCTCGGGGTCGAGAGTGGAACGATTATTAACAACGCTTTTGCATCGACTGGTCTCGGTGGTTTTGCTGTATACGTTTATGGATCGGGAGGAACTTTCAATATTAGTAACAATAACCTCACTCAGTTAAGCCCTCATGGCATCGGGATAATCATAGCTCCTGTCGGAGGAACTATCACGGGGCAGATAAGCAATAATATCTTTTCAAATGTCCAACAAGGAATTATATTGAGCAGTGTTGTTAATGAGACAATAGGACCAGGCTTCTCAAACTATGATAATTTCACGGTTCAAGGAAATAGAACAAATTTGAACGGTGGAACTAGTCTATTAGTTGTCTTGCCGCAAACATCAAGCGTTAATATCATTGAAAACTCAATCGCAATTAGCCCTAATGCGGGTAACACTGCCTTAAAAGTTCAAGATGATTCTTCAAGCACATCGATTACCGCTAATATTATTAGCAATCAAATTGATATGTTGACGGGAAATGCATTCGGTATACAAATTTCGTGTGACACAGCACGATCCTCAACGCATGCTACTGTAATAAATAATTCAGTTATTAATAATGGTGGATCGAATGCTAGCTATAATTTTATATCGTTTGCTGCTCATAACACAATGTGTTTAACATTTGACAATAATATATCTATTAATTCACCTCCAGAAATAGCCTTTAATTTTGTCACTGTTAACGGTGTCATCAATATCGACTCGATTCAAGGAAACGTAGGCGGTCCTGTAATGACAAGCGGGACAAGCAATGTCCACCTCGTGCTACCTGGCACTTGTGGTGACTAAACCACATCTTTTTGAAATGAACAAGCCCCCTTTCCTGGCAACAGGAATGGGGGTTTTTGTTTAAACCTATCCGTTAAAAAAAAGTAGTAGGCCTTTTTTCTTCTTTTAAGCTATTCTTCCGCGGCTTAAACCGGGAAGGAATATGTTTAAAACTCTATTGATAGTGACGTCGATTTGTATTCAAGCGCTTTTTGCTTCTCCTATTTTGATCGGAATTGCTGGAGGAACGGGATCTGGAAAAACGACCATGGCAAAGAAAATCCAAGATGCGTTTCCAGCCCAATCCATTTTGATTTGTCAGGATTCCTATTATAAAGATCTATCTCATCTGACGATGGAAGAAAAAGCCAGAATGAACTTCGATCATCCAAATTCCTTGGATTTTGATTTGCTGAGGCAACATTTGCTCGATTTAACTCAAGGGAAAGCGATTGAACAGCCCATTTATAGCTTTATCACCTATGAACGAGATCAGGCAACTCAGCGAGTGGAGCCGGCAGAAGTGATTATCGTCGAAGGAATTCTTCTCTTTGCTGCTTTAGAAGTTAGAGACCTTTTCGATCTAAAAATCTTTGTCGATACAGATGATGACATCCGATTGCTGAGAAGAGCCGAGCGAGACATGGCAGAAAGAGGCAGAAGCTTTGACAGTGTCAAAGAGCAGTATCTCACGACTGTCAAACCTATGCATGATGCGTTTGTCCAGCCGAGCAAACACTATGCCGATGTGATCATTCCGATGTGCAGGCAAAACCAAACTGCTGTCGATTTAGTGATTTCTAGAATTAGATCGCACCTTAATTAGTTTTAAGAAGCTGAGAGAAATCGATGATATGCGAGAAAAATTCTTGTTCTTCCAATTCTTTTTTTACGCCATTGACATGGATGAGGACGAGACGCGCTGAATATCCTCGCGGTAATTTTAGTGCTTTTAGTTTTTTTCGCATTTCTTGGATGATGTCGATGCCAATTGGGTCCCGATGGAATTTAATCTCACAAACATAAACGACATTGAACCGGGTTTGGATTAAATAATCGATTTGAACTCCCGATTTATTTCTAGTTCCTCGCTGGAAATAAGGATTGTCTATTTTGATCTCAGCAGGATTAATACCTAAAATCCGTTGAATTGATTGACGATTGTTGAGAACGAGATTCTCAAACTGCAGACCCATGATAGAAGTCCACCCTGGAGGTAATAAATCTCGATTTTGCAAAATACTGGGCTTATTAGGTTCAATATAGCGCAGGTAGAATCGCAGATAATTATCGCATAAGCGATAAAGACTCAGTTTGGAGAATTTGCCGGATTTTAAGCTCCATGTATAATCGCGAGTTAAATATCCCGTTTTAACGAGCTCATCCAGATATTCACTATAGACACCACCTTTTTCTGCTTCAATGTCTTCAAAAATCTTAGCTTGATCGGCTGATCCATGAGCTAAAGTCGTGACAATTTTTTTATAAACGGGTGCACGAGCTCCAAAAACTTCAGAAAAAATACGATCAAATTCCAAGAACAGAAGACCTTCTTTACGGAAACAGAGTCGACGTATGTTTTCCTCGGCCGAGAGCTTGGGATTGATCGATTCAAGGTAAAGCGGTATTCCTCCTGTAACACTAAGAATCTTAAACTTCTCTGCTGCCGCGATATTCTTTTCATAGGGACGCCAAAAATGATTGCATTGATGCAAAGGCAATTCTTGCAATACAATATCCAAGGCTATCCGGCCGAAAAAACCCGTGCTTCGAAGAATGTGTTTTTCGATCCATGCTGACATCGAACCGCTGAGTAGCAACACCAGTCTGGGGTTTTTCTTAAAATACAAATCCCATGCGGTTTTGAGTTTGCCGAGAAATGATGCATCTAAAGAGCCCATCCAGTTGATTTCATCCAAAATGACTAAGACCTGTCCTTTCTTGGTCAGCTGACTGAGAGAGCTGAAAAGGAAATCCCAATCATCAAATCGTAATTGCCGAAGGCGTGATTGTGTTTCTAGTTCATTAGCAAAATGTCGCCGCTGAATTTCATCTGTCATGCCTTTTTCTGGAGGAAGGCCTACAAAGATAAAATGTTTACTGAAAGATTTCGCAAATTTTTCAGCCAGCCTACTTTTCCCGATACGGCGACGCCCTCTTACAACAACCAAACGGGCAATTTTTGAATCGAGCAATTCTTCCAATATTCCAAGTTCTCTTTCACGGCCATAAAAAGGATCTAACATTTTTTATCCATTAGTGTTTTATAGATTGCGATTCAAAAAATGAGCATTTTCGTCTGTATAAATTTCATATTTTATTGATTCACAAGCGCTTAACAAAAGCCATTGACTGCACCAAATCGTACAAATGCGTTTTGGTGCAGTTTCAATAACTTTATCAGACTGCACCAAATCGTACAAATGTATTTTGGTGCAGAGAGTCAAGCGATGAAGGAATTAGACAAAATCAAGATAAAAAAATACTAGTGCTGTGAATCAAAAGTTTTGACAGTGTCAAAGAGCAGTATTTGGCGACGGTCAAGCCGATGCACGATGCATTTGTCCAGCCGAGTAAACACTATGCCGATGTGATCATCCCAATGTGCCGGAAAAATCAAATTGCTGTCGATTTAGTGATCTCTAGAATTAGAGCGCATCTTAATTAGGGATTGGAATTTTTATTTGTATCAGTGTGAAAAATGATATATAAGGCACCCGCTTATGTTGTGTGAATTTGGACTGGCTGCGACTTTGCCAAATCGATCCTCATCGTCACCCTTCCCACGAGGGGAAGGGCCTCCTCGTTCGGCCGCTGAGGCTTCGATTTGGCTTTGTCTCGCTCAAGTCCAAATTCACACAACCTAAGCGGGCACCGTATAGTTCTAGATTCTTGACGTGAAGGGGGGAGAAGACTTAGAATGTTGCAAACATCTTGACTTTGTGCATTTTTAGCTCGACTGCCTCGGCCCATTTGTTTTCTGAGGCGTTTATCTAAGCAGGAAGGGGTTTTTAACCCCTTCCTGCTTAGATAAATCGACTAGTTTGGCCAAAGGACAAACGTCAGGGAGCAAATGGGTAAAGCAGTCGAGCTAAAAATGCACAAAGTCAAGAATATGTCTAAGAAACCCTCACAACCCCTCAAGCTTCAAGTTTTACCTTCTATTTTGGCAGGCGATTTTTCCCGTCTGGGTGAAGAAGCCAAGCGGGCGGAAGACGCTGGGGCCGATGCGCTTCACGTCGATATCATGGACGGCCATTTTGTCCCGAATTTGACTTTAGGACCCAGAGCTGTAGCAGCAATCAACCGCAGTACAAATTTATTTCTTGACGTTCACCTCATGATGTACAATCCTTACGACTATGTTGAAAAATTTGTTGAAGCTGGAGCTGACAGAGTGATCTTCCACTTTGAAGCGACAGAAACTGTGAAGGAAACGCTCGAATACGTCCGCAAGTGCGGAGTTCAGGTAGGCCTTGCTTTTTGTCCTGAAACTTCTCATGAAATGGTTCTTCCTTTCTTGGCACTGTGCGACATGGTTCTTCTGATGACTGTCAATCCAGGATTTGGCGGGCAGGCATTCATGCCAGAAGTGCTTGAGAAAGTCGAATTCACAAGAGAAATGGCTAATCAATTAAATCTGTCGCTTAACATTGAAGTCGATGGCGGTATCGATGATAAAACAGCCCCTTTATGCGTCAAAGCAGGAGCAAATCTGCTGGTTGCGGGCACACACCTTTATAAGGCTCCGAATATGGAAAAATCAATTTCTAGACTGCGAGAGGTCTCCCGATGAAAAAAATCGTCACCATCGGCGGCGGAACCGGAAACTTTACCGTTCTCAAAGGAATTAAAAATTACGATGTGGATGTGAGCGCTATCGTTTCGATGGCCGATGACGGTGGAAGCACCGGCATCCTAAGAGACGAACTCGGAGTCCTTCCTCCAGGCGATGTACGTCAGTGTTTAGTCGCTCTGTCAGATTCTTCTAGACTCATGCGCAGTTTAATGAACTACCGATTTGAGCAAGGTGGTCTTGGTGGGCATAGTTTTGGCAATCTTCTGCTCTCCGCCTTAGAAAAAGTTACGGGAAGTTTTGAAAAAGCGGTTGAAGAAGTCGGAAAAATTCTCTTCATTAAAGGAAAAGTCATCCCTGTTACCACCCACTTTGTCCGTCTGAAGATGATCTTGAAAAGTTGCCACGTTTTAGAAGGCGAACGAGAGATCTATCTTTCACAAGAGATCGAAAAAGGCTACAGCAGCATCTATTTGGAGCCTTATCCAAAAGCCAACCCGCATGCCATCAATGAAATCATGAACGCCGATCTCATCGTCGTCGGTCCTGGAGGCCTCCACACGTCGCTTATTCCTAATTTTTTAGTCGAAGGCGTCAGCGATGCCCTCAGACAAAGCGATGCGAAGAAAGTCTTTGTCGTCAATCTGATGAATCGCAGGGGACAAACTAGCAAATATAAAGTCAGCGACTATATGTCAGAGATGGAGAGATTTATCGGGGAAGACATTTTTGACTATATCTTAGTCAATAACCAAAATCCTCCGAAAGAGTTGATCGAGCTTTACGCTGAAGAGGGAGATCTGGTCATCAACGATCTAAAAGACGACCGAATCCGTCCAGCCGCTCTGCTCGGGGAATTGAAAGGCGGTTCTGGCGTGAAAAAAGACTTGATTAAGCGGAGTTTGATCCGCCACGATTCTAAAAAATTAGCCCAAGAGTTGATGAACATTGTTAATCATCTTTGATCTGGATGACACTTTAATCGATACCACGGGATCCATCACTCCCGTCAAGCTGGAGCAGGCGCTGACCAAAATGGTCGAAGCGGGGCTGCAGGTCGGTGATTTTCAAGAAGCCCTCCACATTTTAAAAAGATTAGATACAGCCAGCGAGAGCGCCTCTCAAACCCTTCTTGAATTTCTTGAAATTACCAATGCAGACAAAAAATATTTTGATCTCGGCCATGCTGAAGTTTACGGCCCGCTTCCTCAAGATTTTCCTGTTTATCCTCTCGATCAAGCGTCAGATACCTTGTCAGAGCTTAGCTTAAGTCATCAAATAGCGCTTGTTTCGATGGGTAAACCAGAGCAGCAGCTTCTTAAACTGAAAAATGCTGGTATAGATTCAACAATTTTTAGTAAAATACTCATCTCAGAAGACCGGGATAAAAAGCCCCACTATAAGACAATTCTTGAAGAGCTTGGATTTGCACCTTCTCAGACAGTCGTCTGTGGAGATCGAGTCAAAAGAGATTTGTCGCCTGCAAAAGAACTGGGTTGTATCACGGTTCATATGCAGTGGGGAAGGGGGCTTAGTTCCCTGTTGTCGGCTCTGCCGCACTATATTGCGCATGATGTCGATTACGCCATAAAGAAATTAAGCCAGATAAAGGATATTTTAATCACACTATGACCAGCAGCAATCAAATGAGTCCCGGAATGACCATCTCTCTCGATGGAAATATCTATCGAGTTGAATCATGCGTCAAAGTCACAGTCGCTAAAGGCAATCCTTTCATCAAGACAAAATTGAAAAATCTGATGTCGGATGAGACGGTGGAGAAAAACTTCAAGCTCGGTCAGCCGATCTCTGAAGTTGCTTTAGCAGAGCGCAAGCTTGAATATCTGTATCTCGAAGGGAAAGATTATTTGTTTCTCGATGTCGGCAACCTCGAACAAGTCTTAGTTCCTGCCGGTGTAATCGGAGACAGAGTCAACTATCTCAAAGAAGGGATCGATGTCAAAGCGATGTGTTACGGCGCTTCGATCTTTTCAGTGGAACTACCCCAATTTCTCGAACTCATGGTAGTCAAGACGGAGACTTCAGAAGCAGCCTCTCCTCTGGCTAACGCCACCAAGATCGCTGTTTTAGAAACGGGTGCGAAAATCGATGTCCCTCTCTTCGTAGAAACCGGGGATATCGTTAAAGTCGACACTCACACCAATGAATACATCCAAAGGGTATAACATGGAGCTCAAGCAAGTCAAAGAATTGATGGCTGCAATGGAAAAAGCAGGCGTTGGGCGTCTTCGGATCAAAGAGACAGATGGATATGAACTTGAGTTGGAGCGGAAAAGCGAGCCTGCTTCTCATGTACATCATGTTCCTATTCACCACGAGACGCATCCTGAAATTCATCGTTTCCCCGCTCACGCACCACATCGTGGAGAGGAGCAAGAGAAAAAAGTCGACGGTAAATTCGTCACAGCACCTCTTGTCGGAACCATGTACCATGCCGCTTCTCCTGAAGATGCAGCCTTTGTGAAAGTCGGCGACCGCGTCGATGAAAACACGATTGTTTGCATTATCGAAGCGATGAAAGTGATGAATGAAGTTAAAGCCGGTATGAGCGGGACGATTGCAGAAGTTCTCATCGATAATGCTCATCCTGTCGAGTTCGGAACAAAACTATTTAGAATTGTATGAAGAAAGTTCTTATTGCCAACCGTGGTGAAATTGCCATCCGTGTGATCCGGGCCTGTCATGACCTGGGACTGCAGACGGTCGCCGTCTATTCTCAAGCTGATAGCGAAGCCCTCCATGTCTTGCAAGCAGACGAAGCCATCTGCATTGGAGAAGCTCCCTCCCAACGGTCTTATCTCAAAGTCTCCAACATCTTATCCGCTTGTGAAATCACTGGCGCTGATGCTGTTCATCCCGGCTACGGGTTTTTATCCGAAAATGCCAAATTTGCCTCCATCTGTGAAAGCAGCGGCCTCAACTTCATCGGCCCCTCACCTGAAGCGATTTCACTCCTAGGAGATAAAGCTAAGGCAAAAGCTGTGGCTAAAAAAGCAAAGTGTCCTGTGATTCCCGGATCCGACGGGATTGTTGCCGATGCTCAAAGCGGACTCAAAGAAGCAAAAAAAATTGGCTATCCGATCTTCATTAAAGCTGTCGGAGGCGGTGGCGGTAAAGGAATCCGCATCGCTTATAATCCCGAAGAATTTGCCCGGCAATTTGCAGCTGCTCGTACAGAAGCCCAAGTCAGTTTCAACAATCCTGAGGTCTATCTCGAGAAGATGATTGTCAACCCTCGCCATGTCGAGGTTCAAGTCATCGGCGATAAACACGGAAATTATGTCTATCTCTATGAAAGAGACTGTACCATCCAAAGACGCCGTCAAAAGCTCATTGAAGAAGCTCCTAGCCCTATCCTGAGTGATAGCCTCCGCCGTAAGATCTGCGAAGCTGCCGTCGCTGTTGTGAAAACAGCCGGATATTATTCCGCAGGCACTGTTGAGTTTCTTCTCGACGAAGATAAAAACTTCTATTTCATGGAAGTCAACACCCGGATCCAAGTTGAGCATACGATCACTGAAGAGCTCACCGGAATCGATCTCGTTGCAGAACAAATCAAAATTGCTCAAGGCGCTAAGCTATCCTTCCGTCAAAAAGACATTGAGATGAAAGGCCACGTCATTCAGCTGCGCATTAACGCTGAAGATCCGACAAAAGGTTTTGCACCATGCCCTGGCCATCTCGAATATTATATCGCTCCAGGAGGACCCCACGTCCGTGTCGATAGCGCCTGCTACGCCGGCTATCGGATCCCTCCCAATTATGATTCGATGGTCGCCAAACTCATCGTCCGAGGAAAAGACCGGAAAGAGGCAATCGCCATAGCAAAACGGGCCTTAAAAGAGTTTCATATCGGTGGCATCCATACGACGATTCTTTTCCACCTCTACATGCTCGATGATCCTCGTTTTTTGAAAAACGACTACAACATTACTTACATCGATACGCTGATCGCTAATGGGTGTAATTTTACCGAGAAAAAGGAGTAGCACCGCTACTCATGACAATCACAACCCAAGATTTTAAACTCCTTCTCTCGAAAGAACAAATCGACAGCCGTATTAAAGAGATCGCTGCAGAGATCAATCACGAATACGCAGGGAAAGAAATTGTCCTTGTCATGGTGATGAAAGGCGCGATTTATTTAACGACCGATCTCATGCGTGAAATCACAGTTCCCTGCATACTGGAATATGTCAAAGCCTCTAGTTATGGACTAGGAATGGTCAGTGGAGAGCTTACTCTACAAGGGATAGACAACCTATCTTTACAAGGCAAACATGTGATCATCATCGATGATATTTTCGATACCGGAAAAACCATGACCGCCATTAAAGAAAAGCTCCTTCTCCAACAACCTGCAAGTCTCAAGATTCTCGTGCTTCTTTTAAAAAACAGACCTCGGACGATCACCACTATTCCAGACTACGTTCTTTTCCCCATTGAAGATGAATTTGTCATCGGTTATGGCCTAGATTATCAAGAACATTACAGGGGTCTCCCAGGAGTATTTACAAAATGAAAGGAATTATTCTCGCAGGTGGAAGAGGAACGCGCCTCTATCCCGTCACGTTAGGCACTTGCAAACAGCTTCTTCCTGTCTTCGACAAGCCCCTCATCTATTATCCCTTCGCAGTCCTCATGCAAGCCGGCATCCGGGAAGTTCTCATCGTCACAACTCCTGAAGACCTCCACCGTTTTCAAGCGCTTTTCAAAGACGGCTCCCAATTTGGAATATCAATCAGCTATGCCGTTCAATTAGAGCCCAAAGGAATTGCAGAAGTCTTTGTAATCGGCGCTGATTTTATCGGTAAAGATTCCGTCTGCCTTATTCTTGGAGACAATATTTTCTACGGCCACAACATCGCCGAAGTTGTCCGTCCTTGCCTAGATCTCAAAGAAGGCGGCATTGTCTTTGGCTATGAAGTCAACGACCCTGAGCGGTACGGCGTGATCGCTTTTGATGATGACGGCCGGATCAAAGACATCATTGAAAAACCAAAAGATCCTCCTTCTTCTTATGCCGTCACCGGTCTCTACTTCTACGATAACACCGTGATCGACATCGCAAAAGGCCTCAAACCTTCCAAGAGGGGAGAATACGAGATCACCGATGTCAACGTCGCCTATCTTCAGAAAAGGCAGCTAAGCGTCCGTTTGCTCGATCGAGGCTTTGCCTGGCTAGATACCGGAACTCACGATGCCCTCCAAAAAGCCTCCAGCTACGTCCAAACCATCCAAGAACGTCAAGGCATTAAGATTGCTTGCCTCGAAGAGATCGCCTACCAACAAGGATTTATTTCTTTCGAAGAGCTCGAAAAACTTGCCCAAGCAGCCTCCGTCAGTGAATACGGCCACTACCTGCAGAAGCTCTGCATGAAGAGTGCTTTCACTCTCAGTTCTGGATAGGTTACTGCCTGCTTAAATTTAGGCAAACGCAGCTCTTGCAATTCCCATGTTCTGCTTAGTCCGGAGAATCGCCCCGTTTTTAAGAATTGGTTTAACGGGAACATGCCCATGCTCTCCAACCCAAAGATCGTAATTGATCTGTAAGTTAAGCCAGAGTTGAGGAGTGGTGTCAAAAGCTTCAGCTAGAGACAAAGCAATAGAAGTGGTAATGCTTGCCTTTCCTGCTCTGATGTTAAACAGAGTGTTCCGGGCGATGCCAAGTCTATCAGCAAGCTTCTCCAAGTTGAGCTTGAGAGGCTTGATATAGTGCTCGTCAAGGATCCTCCCCGGATGAGTAGGCTTTCTTTTCTTTCCCATAAGTTCACTCCCTCTAATGATAATCTATTAAATCTACGTCTTTAGCTTCCCCTTTCTCAAAACGAAAAATGATTGATATTCTTTCTATCTCTGAAGGGAACGTAGTACCTTTTCCTCAAGAATTCTGACTGCTTCTCTTGTCCTGTTTGAGAATTCATCTAAAGCACGGCTTTTCTCTATACATTTCACTCCTCCCACTAGATCATCTTTTGCTAAAGGCTTGCTTTTTTGAGTCCGTGGATCGAATTCTCTTCCGAGCGCTTTACCAGTTATGTTGAGCATGAGTTAAACGAAGCTTGCGTGAGTTAGCTTGTTTCTTGATAAACGACACGCCTTTATTATATCTTGATCTTTCGAATCAAGGATGTGGTGGAATACTTCTAATTTGTTATACAAATAGAGACTATCAGAAAAGTGACTTTCAGTTGTGATATCTTTAGAAAAACTCAGGTTGAACATTAAAAGCTTTGAAAAAATCTGACCTCCTTCTATTTTTGATCAATCTAAGTAGGAGCGAGGTGCATGAAATACATCTTTCAAATCTGTCTGTTTTTCATTTTCTCATCACGATTATCTGCTTTCGAAATGATATGTCCTTATGGATGCGACAAGGATCCCGAAATTTATTGGGATAAACAAATTGCATTTAGAAAGTTTTTATATGAAGGATATCCTGGGGGTAAATGTCAGCTACATTTCTTAACCAATTATAAGCCAGTCCATGGACTGTCTTATTGTTCCACTCCTTATATTCAAGACTGGTATGAAATAGAATGGATCGATTTTCCAAAGTGGAAAGAGCTTAAAGATCCTGAATTTTTCTTTAATTATATTTGTATTGATCGATTTATAACTCCTAAATACGCTTGGTACGATGTTGAAGGCATTCCAGGAGTTGGGTCGACTTTTTTCCACTTAAAGAACCTAGCTGGATTTTTGATGGCTCTTGCTCAACTTCAATCTGATGCAGATCTCTATATTCAGAATGAACAGTCTGTTTTAACACAAGTACTCGGTTGGTACGAAGATGCTTTGAAGCATTTTCAGAGTTTACGGGAACAAGGTTATTCCTCATGCTGTTATGAGGGATGGGGAAGTATTGCAGAACGTCTTGGTAAAAAGATTAAGTCCATACAAAGAGGGATTGAAGAATATCGGAAAAAAAATGATGATTTCCAGATACAAGCCAGTCATCTTCAAAGTAAGCTAGATGAAGCTCGTGAAACCATTTTGCGACTCCATGAAGAACAATATCAAAATTGTATAAAGAATCATCAATGGGCTGGAGCTTATTACAATCGAGGATTATTAAGCTTTTCTCGAGGCCAAATTGATGAGGCATTAGAAGACATTCGAAGGTTCATGGATGGATTAAAAGATTCAGAAAAAGAGCTCCTTTCATCCGAAGAATACCTAAACGAAGGGATTATCCAATCAGAAGTTAGTTTGTACAATGATGCCATTGTTTCGTTAAGCAAGGCCATCCAAAAAGACCCAAATAACAAAATGGCTTACTTTGAGCGTGCTGCCGCTTATTTCGAAACAGGAGAATTTGATTTAGCTCTAAGCGATTACCTTGCTTCCGGGATGCGTCCCACTATCGATGAGCCAGGTGTTTCCTTTTCGAAAGATTATGCAGAAGGTCTGGTCAATGGAATTAAAAAAGGCTTTACTGAAGAATTTGGAGAAGGACTTCCAGTGTGGAGTCCGATATTGGGAGTAGGTCTTTGGGCACTAACTTCTTCTCCGTCTCCCCATGCAAAGCTTGTTTCAGGAGTTTTAGCCTGTGTTGCCGCATCGGCTGCTTACATCGCAGCAGATCAGATATTGTCCGAGCTAAAAGAACTTGTGACTAATTGGGATCATTTAACACAAAAAGAGCGTGGAGAAATATCTGGTTATCTTATCGGGAAGTACGGGGTTGATATTTTCTTCATGGCAGGATCTGCGAAAATGATGAAGGCTTACCAAGACCTAAAGAGAGCGAATAATGTACTCACTTTTGAGATGATGCTTCTCGAGGAAAGTAGAGTAGCTTCCATAAAGAATCGGTATAAGGCCGTTGAAAAATATAAAAAGGATAAGGAGTACATAAAAAAATACTTTGGAAAAAATAGCTATTCAGAGCAGGAAATTAGAGACAATTTGAAAACAATGGGATATCAAATTCCGAAAAAACCCGATGGAATACCTGATAATTTTATTACAAAATATGCGGATGGAGTAGGAATTTGTTACCATAATCCAGCCAATCCCAAACATGAGTATATCCGACTTATGCCAGGGAATCCAAATAGTCCTAATCCAGCTCAGCAGCAGCCATATATTGTCCATTATAGGAACGGAAAAGCATTAAATAGTCAAGGCAGCCTTGTTGATACACAAAATATTGAGGCCCATATTCCACCTAATGAATATATTTACCTACCCCCAAAAAAGAGTTAAGAAATAAAGTAGATACTTATGGTGACTCCTAAAGATCTTTGGATACACAATGTAATTGAATCCTTAAAACAAATTGCCAGCGCTGAATTTCAGGAAAAGGGCTGGGTGAAGGATGAAATTCACGACTATTGTTGTTACATTGAAACCATAGCTGGTTTGAAGCAAGAAGGTCTTTTTGATGAATTTGTAGATGAAAAGGCTAAAGATTTTGGTTTTTCTGAAGAGCAAATAAAAAAATTGGATCAATTTCGAAAAGCGATTTACACATTTGATTCAAAATATGGTGGATGGGAGGATC
>Ga0206825_1008_pt1 | contig 59405 bp, 65 predicted proteins | sample Alteio_BWOrgCont_79_FD_152875 | JGI IMG/M metagenome (GOLD analysis project Ga0206825, IMG submission 152875) | Enriched cells from forest soil in Barre Woods Harvard Forest LTER site, Petersham, Massachusetts, United States -... | ecosystem: Environmental > Terrestrial > Soil > Temperate forest >...
GAGTACCGGTTATCGCTCCTATCTGTGCAGATGAAACAAAGGACAGCAATAGGGCAAGCAGCGTTAAGTTAAGTTGTTTCATAAGCGTGTGTTTTATAAAATATTACTATCTCTCATAAATATAGGCGTAATAATTTGTAATAATGTTAGTAATCGGAAATAAATTTATAAGGATAATTTGTTTGTGGGGCGCTTTTCGCGAGACAGGTGTGGCACACCAGAAAAAGGTGTGGGACACCTGCGGAGATAGTTAAAATCATTGAAGAAGAGTATTATATTGGCGGTATGGTGTGTAGTAATGAGGAAAAAACAAGCAGTAGCAAATGGAAGTGAACTGTACGGGAAAATCGTACAGTTGAAAAATGCTTGTATAGCTATTCATAGGAGCCGGTAAAAGTAATATTATCAAAATCAGAAACCATCTAACCCGACAGATTACTTAAAAAAATCAGGACGCGGGACATAGAGTCAGGAGCCTACCTGGGGACAAATTGTCCCCGGGTAGAGATGCTCACAAATGAAAAAAAACGTAAACCACTGGCTGGAACGGTGAAAGATATTTTCCGGTTGGTTCAGTCCATCTCCTCACCTTTTAAAAAACCTTCCCAATTCGTGACGCATTGCGTCACGAATTGGGCAATATTTAATGGTAGTAATTTTTCTTACGGGTATCAGCAAGGGAAATGAATATGATTTTATTTTTCGTTACCCTGTAAAATAATCTGTTATGAGGAGTTATTAATAACCCTCTTGCGTCTTTTATTTTCTTTGAAGGCGCTCCGATATAAGGATGCAACTTCAATGAATTTACAGCCCCATTTATTTTATCCATAAATTCATCGGTCACTTTTTTGCCCCATTCTTTTTCAAGATAGGTTACAACATTCAGCAGGTTGTTTGCGAAACGTTTTTTGAAAATTACTTCGTACCCCACCTTGCAAATAATTTTTTAAACTCTTCTTCCGAAATAGTGTCTTTTTCTAAAGGCTCCTGCATCAAAGTATCCAATTCCTTCATCTGGTAACTGTCCAACCCGTCAGTAATATCTTTATTGCCATTGTGGGTATAATACGCCAACGTCTCTTCAAGCATTTCTATCGTCTGTTCATCCTTTATACCATTTATCTGGTTTACAAGAATGCTACGCCGTTCTGTCAGATTCATAACAATAGTTTTATGTAAAGTTAAGTAAATAGTTATTTCGTGCGTTTTTTGGCCGGTACTTTTTTACTTTTGATTTATGTTCTATTCATTCAAGGGGTTTATCCCGGTGGTGCATCCATCGGCATTTGTGCATCCGCTGGCTGCTGTTACCGGCAATGTCATCATTGGTAAGGATGTGTATGTGGGACCGGGCGCAGCCATTCGCGGCGACTGGGGCGGCATTGTAATAGAGGATGGCTGCAATGTGCAGGAAAGCTGCACCATACACATGTTCCCCGGTATAACGGTGACGCTGCGCACAGGCGCGCACATAGGGCATGGCGCTATAGTGCATGGCGCCAACGTAGGCCGCAATGTAATGGTAGGTATGAACAGCGTGCTGATGGACGAAGTGGAAATAGGCGATGAATGTATAATAGGCGCAATGGCATTTATTGCCGCCCGCACGGTGATACCGGCAAGGAGCTTAGTGGTGGGCAACCCCGGGAAAATAATAAAACAGGTAAGCGATGAAATGCTCGCCTGGAAAACTATGGGTACCCGCCTGTACCAGATGTTGCCTGCCGAATGCCACAACAGCCTCATAGCCTGCAACCCGCTTGATGAACTACCTGCCAACAGGCCGAAGCAGGAATCGCTGTACGAAACATGGGAACAAATGAAGAACAGTTAAAAATCCAATCCTAAAAGGGCTGCCGTTAGGAAACATCTTTTAAAGATAATGTGATATGCCCCGTAGGGGTTACCTGTTTGTAGAAAAAACCATAAAAATTCCGATATGCCCCGTAGGTGGCTACCCTATGCGTCAAATGGGTAGCCACCTATGGGGCATAATTTCCATATTTACTAAATTAGCTACAAACCTATATCCCTTAACAGGGCATACCTTATTTACACCATTTAAACATCAAAAATCTGCATTACGATACACCTTTGCGGACTTTAAAACATAACACAGGAAACTGCGCCTTTGCCCCGCAGTGGCGGGGAGAAACCTGTCGTGCCTTAATTTAATGTGCAATTGGACTAACTCTTTGTAGCAAATAAACAACAAAACACATTTTGCGCCGTAGGTGCTGACCCGGTATCACGTGTTTGGTTAGCCCCTACAGGGCATTATCCATTTTATTCTTTTACTACAAAGAGTTAGCCCCGCTGGGGCAATACTGTATTATCTAAAAATACTTGTATCCTAAAGATGCGGGATTTATCACAACTATTTTTCTTCGGAACATTCCTGAAAATAATTATGCCCCGGAGTGCGGGGCATAATTACGAAGTCATTAATACTGATGATTAAGCATTTGCTTCTTCAGAGTGTACCAGTTCGTTTACGAACTTGGCAACTGCTGCAATACGCGCATGGTTCAGCGCGTAGTGGATAAACTTACCGTCACGCTCGGTGATCACGATGTTAGCACGGCGCAGGATAGCGAGATGTTGTGAAGCAACTGACTGTTCCAAACGCAACTTAACGTAGATGTCTGTAACATTCATACGTTTGTTTTCTTCGAGCAACTTAACGATCTGCTGACGCAGTTTGTGGTTGATTGCCCTCAAGGTCATAGCTGCATTTTTTACAGCTACGTAGTCTAACTTGATGTGTTCGTTAGAACCTTCGCTTTTCCGAATTACCAGAGTGTTTGCTGATACCGTCGTTTCCATTAATTTTAATTTTACGATGTTAATTGATTAAAAAAAGTTGATTTTTTACCTTACTCCCACGATATAAATTATATGATGGGGGTGCAAACATACTCAATTAACCCGATATGAAACACAAAACATTCAGAAAAAAAGTTAACACATCGTTAAAGTATAAAATTTAAGATGCTACAAAGTTCATAACAATCTTTATATCAATTACTTATGAGTGTAAACTTGTTTTAGATAAAAAGGCTCCGCAACCGATAAATTTACAATTTTATTACACTTATACTGCTCAAAAGCAAAAAACGCCCACGATGAAAGTTCGGTTTTTGTATCATTATCTATGCTAAGATTAATGATGTTTAATGAATCATTAACTCCGGTAGGCGCATCGGTTATTAAATAACTGTTTTCTATTTTTTCTACGAGGCTGCCAAGTTGGTTTTCCATTATATGCTGCGGCTGCACTGTGCAAACAAAATTATTATCGTAAACACTGATAAAATATTCTTTATCACGGGCTGTTAATAAGGATACATATTGTGCTGCATTCTTTTGCTGCCGGTATGCCCTGTATGCAAGCAGGGATAGCCTGTCGGCAAGTATCAAAGGCTTATCCAGCGCGTAACACAGGCCCTTAGCGGTGGCCATCCCTATCCGCAGGCCAGTGTATGAGCCAGGCCCCGCGCATACGGCTATTGCGCTCAATTCTTCCATTGAAATTTCCGCATCCGCAAGCAGATCATTTATCATGTTGTTTATTACACTTGCGTGGTTGCGAGCTTCTTCATTGGTGCGGTACGCTGCCACTACTCCGTCAATGCCAATGGCAACTGTTCCGGTATCTGTTGCGGTATCTATATGTAATAGCTTAGTCATGTAGGGTGCAAATGTAAGTAAACACCGTGTACAGCAAATTGCACTCCCTTACTCAATAGCCTCGGTCTTCAGGCCGGGGTTTAAAAAAAGAAACTCGTTGGCTTTAGCCAAAATTTGCTCGTGTAAGGTATTGCTCATGTTATAGATTTCGGCTAAAGCCAACCTGATTATTTATCATTCCCCGACCTAAAGGCCGGGGCAATTTAAAATTGGAATTTGCTTAAAAGTACAATTTGTCATACACCCATCGTTACTTACTTTTGCAGCTATGGAAAAGAAAATTATCCGCACAGACAATGCACCGGCGCCAATAGGCCCGTATAACCAGGCCATACAATTTGGTAACATGCTGTTCATATCTGGCCAAATAGCGCTCGACCCTGTTACCGGAAATTTAGTGCAAGACGACATCAGCACGGAAACCCGCCTGGTAATGAAAAACCTGGAAGCTATTTTGCAGGCCGCAAGCATGGATTTTACCCATGTTCTGAAAACCTCCATCTTCCTCATGGACATGGGCCAGTTCGGGCAGGTAAATGAGGTTTATGGCAGCTACTTCAACGACAATGCACCCGCCCGTGAAACTGTTCAGGTAGCAGGCCTGCCCAAAGGCGTGAACGTGGAAATAAGTATGATAGCTGGAAAAAATTAACCCGCACATATCAAAAACCTATCGGCATACGTTATAGGTAGGAGGCATCGCCATTTGCTGTAATTGTCCCTATCGCGAGGAACGTTGACAAAATAAATTACACAAGTTATGCGAAGTTATTATTTGCTTTTTCAAGGCGCCAAAGCTGCGAATAGTGAGCTATTTAAAGATTTGGCAACGCAGAAAAAACGAATAAGAACAAGTAGAACCGGGTAATTTATTTTGTCAATGTTCCGTACCTTTGATAATTATTTGGTCATTTTTTTAATAGTTTATTTATGAAATCAATAAAGCTCATTGCGCTAAGCCTGGTTATGATGCTTGGCGTGTTTTGCGCTGTTTTATATTCTTCCTGCCAGAAAAACGGTTGCAGCGGTGTTACCTGTTTGAACGAGGGTTCTTGTGGCGGCGGCCTTTGCAGTTGCAAAACAGGCATAGGCGGCGCTAACTGCGAAACAATTTACAGGAATTTTTATGTTGGCACTTATACCGGTAATGCAACTTACTATACAACCATTGACTCCACCGATTCCAATGTTATTACCGGCAAAATAGATACCTTCCATGCTACCCAAACAACTACTTATGCCAACAATACTTTAGTTTTCTCCGGCACCGACACTACTAACTACGAAAATGCCGTCCTTGTCTGGAACAACGGAAACGGCACCCAGGTAATCTCTACTAATATTACACTCGCTAATAATTCAGCTACCGGATCCACTTTCAGTTTCACGCCTATTTCAAGTACTGTGAAATATGACACAACTAATTATCCGATTGTTATTACGGGTTCCGGCAGCGTCAATGGCACAAACGCAACCCTAAACCTCCTGCAGTTAGGCCCGCATGACACAACAAGTATTGTCATTACCCTGAATTGCACCCACCAGTAATTTTCACATTAGCAACACACCGGCAGGCGTTTTTACATTCACCCGAATTTTCACATTTTCACATTTATCCCATTTTCACATTAGCAGCACATTTTCACATTTACCACATTTTCACATTAACATTGAGCCATTGAGCATTCAGCCATTGAGCCATTAAGAAAATATTTTATTACTTTTGACGCAATGAAGCATTTGCCAAACCTGCTGACGCTGGCCAATTTATTTTGCGGCTGCATAGCTATCGCCTATATTTTTTCCGCGCAGCCCTATACCGCCATGAGCCTCGGCGAAACCGGCGGCCTGCCTACCTGGTACTGGGTATATGGCGCAGAGCAAATGTACATGGGCAGCATATTCATAGGCATTGCCGCCCTGTGCGATATGCTTGACGGCCTCGCCGCAAGAGCGCTCAATGTATTTTCCCCCATCGGCAAAGACCTTGATTCGCTGGCAGATTTGGTTTCCTTTGGCGTTGCACCTTCCGCCATACTTTTTAAATTTTTGTGGGACGCCCTTATGGGAGAAAAAAACGCATTCGATGTAAATATGCTGGGCATGGCGCCTGCGTTCCTCATAGCCTGTTTCGCAGCCCTGCGCCTTGCCAGATTCAATATTGCCGCCGACAGCCAGAAGCATTATTTTATAGGTATGCCCACCCCGGCTGCTGGTATTTTTGTAGGTTCTTTCCCCCTGGTATTGTGGTTTTGCCCTTCCCCTATATCTCATACGTTTGCGCACTTGGTGCAAAACAAATGGGTGCTTTATCTCGTTATTGCTATCCTTTGCTGGCTTATGGTATCGCCGGTGAAATTTTTCAAGATGATACCTGCCAAATGGAATATAGCTACTGCATGGCCGCAATATTTATTAGTTTTGCTCACAGCGGCATCTATACCGGTTTTAAGTTTTGCCGCCATACCGGTTGCGTTTATACTGTACGTGGTTTTATCCCTTATTTATAAACAACCGGCAGAGCAGGCCGCAAAAGTTTTTTGATTCTTTTAATTTTTCCTTTTTTATGAATTATATAGCACACATCAACGTAATGCCGCTTAAAGAACTGCTCGACCCGCAGGGCAAAGCAGTGAACAGCAGCCTGCACAACCTGGGCCTTACCCACCTGCACGATGTGCGGATAGGCAAGCACATATCCCTGCACATCGACGCCCAAAGCAAGGACGAAGCCGAAACTATGACGCGCGAAGCCTGTAAAAAACTACTCGCCAACCCCGTTATGGAAATGTTTGATTTTACGATAACAGAAGGATAATTTTTAATGATTTAATTCCCCTTCAGGGGTTAGGGGTCCATGCGTCTTTATCTCATTCCATCGCCCATTGGCAATCTTGGTGATATTACCTACCGCGCGGTTGACATACTGCAAAAGGCCGATGTGATCCTGTGCGAAGACACCCGTACCAGCAGCGTACTGCTGAAGCATTACCATATCCAGAAACCACTCACACCCTACCACGCCCACAACGAGCATAAAGTATTGCCACATCTTATAGAGCAACTGGCAGCCGGAAAAACATTTGCCCTCCTTACCGACGCCGGCACACCCGCCATCTCCGACCCCGGCTTCCTGTTGGTAAGGGAGTGTATCCGCAACCACATACCGGTAGAGTGCCTGCCCGGCGCCACAGCCTTTGTGCCTGCGCTGGTGCAGAGCGGCATACCCGCAAACAGGTTTGTTTTTGAGGGCTTCCTGCCCCTTAAAAAAGGTCGGCAGACCATGCTGCGAACACTTGCGGCAGAAGAGCGTACCATTATCCTCTACGAATCGCCGCACCGCCTGGTAAAAACCCTCCACGAACTTGCCGCCACCCTCGGCCCCGACCGCCAGGCCGCAGTATGCCGCGAACTCACCAAGATATACGAAGAAACCAATAAAAACACCCTATCGGCCCTCGCCGCCCACTACGAAAAACACCCCCCAAAGGGGGAGATAGTGATAGTGGTAGCCGCAACATCTATTTTATAAGATTTTCCATCATCCGACTTTATTTTCAGTTGACTACAAATTGTAGTCAACTGGCTTCACACTCAAGTACCGGTTTGCATTTTCAAAGCGTTACAACTTGTAACGGTTTCATTATAATGAATACCACCGCGAATTGTTGCACCCGCTAACGGGGTGCGTGTCGTGTGGCATTAAGAAGCTATAAACATGGCACCACCTATCGGGGTGCAACATGCTATTCTGTAAATTCAATAATTCTGTAAATTTGTTTCAGACATTAATAGTGAGCCGCGTCTTTACCCAATCACCCCTCTACACAATTACCCTTTTACTCATCATTCAACAATTTGAGTATTAGAAAATAAGGGGAAGCCCCTTTAGGGGTTTGGGGTTTTTACCTATCTTTATTGGCTCCTAACCATGCTTAATGAGGTATTTTATTATTTTTCTGTTGTTGTTTACAAGCCTGCATAGCTATGCCCGCAAACATAAGAGCAGGGGCGAACCAAGAACAGAAGTGGAACTGATGAACAATGTGCTGGGTTGCCTGGTCAATAAAGATTCTGTCAGCTATTTTTATCTTTTTCCGCCGTTCGATTCGCTCTGGCGGTATGTGATCTACAACCCCGACCATTCTCCCGAAGCTCTTAACGAACTCAATAATTTAAAAGAACACCCGCAAAGCCTTTTCCAGTTCGACCCTTATTATAACCATGCAATAATCAAGCGGTTTGAAGAGGTGCTGCAAAAGGGCGAAGACTCCGGCATACACTGGAAGAACGTGGTGATGCAACGCTACCAGTTGGTAAAGGAAGAGCCTACCCGCAACCTTGTAGGCTACGACAGGATTGCCGACGAGCGGTTCAGGGGATACCTTTTTGTGAGAGACCTTCTTGGCAGGCTCACGTTTTGCATTACCATCACAGAGATACAGAAGATCAGGGGCTATTTTTTTGGTGGCCAGGTGCTTAATATACTGGAAGCCTCCACAGTGGAGGAGTATCTTGCAAAAGATATAGAAGAACAGAAATACTTTGCATGGCTCGCCAAAAAAGAATTAGCAGAAGCCGCACACAACGACTCTGTAAAAAACGGGCTGATTGATCGCACAATAGTTATCGCCGATTCGCTGGCAAATGCCAAAAAACAAGATTCGCTCAGCGCCAACGTCCCAGAAGAAGATAGCCTGAAAGTGAGAAGGGAAGTGGTGGATAGGAAGTATTATGAAGGTACTTTTGATGAAGATATACCCGTTTCGCTGTTTGTAAGATATATGAAGGACCTTCGCAGCGGGAAAGTTAACGCTTATGACGGGCTGTATAAATTCGGGGACCAGAAAGACTATGTGAAACTCATTATCACCTTATCGGCAGATGGAAAGTGGAATATGGAAGACGATCCGCCCATCGGCACCCTGGAACTGGAGCTTAAAAATAAAACCTATACCGGCTCGTGGACCAATAACGATAACCAGACGGGCTATGATGTGGTGCTGAAACAAACCGACATACCCGAAAAAAAACTGGAACTGCTGGATGGTATCCTGGAAAGAGGATTATCGGGCAGGGTGGATGAGGCAAACACGCCCGCGAAAAAGCCAGAAGCAACCATAGAGGGATTGGAGGCAACTAATCTTTCGGAGGAAGACGCCAGCAGCCTGCGCGAAGAAGCATTACGGATAAAAAAGAAAGAAGATAAAAGAAAAGAAAAAGAGGAACGGAAAAAGGAAAAGAAAGAAAGGAAAAAAGAACAGGAAAAAGAACAGGACGAGGACGACAAGCCAAAACAAAACGACAAGCCAAAACAAAACGATAACGAAGATGATAACGGGTAAACTGACAAAAAACAAAACAATGAAACAGCCGGAAATAAAAAACCTGGGAGAACTGAAACGCTCCGGGTATATACCTAAGCTGATAAAAGACGAGATACGCGGAAACCTTATCCAGTACATACAGAAAAAACAAAGCCCCTTCAATACCATTCTTGGGTATGAAGACACCGTGGTACCAGATGTGGAACGCGCCTTATTATCGCGCCACAACATCTTATTCCTCGGGCTGCGCGGCCAGGCAAAGACAAGAATGGCGCGGGAAATGGTGAACCTGCTTGACGAATGGATACCGGTGATACAAGGCAGTGAAATAAATGACGACCCGATTGCGCCCATTTCATTATTTGCCAGGAAGCTGCTCGAAGAAATGGGAGACGACACACCTATAAGATGGATACACAGAAGCGAGCGCTATGGCGAAAAACTGGCTACGCCCGATGTTTCTGTGGCCGACCTTATAGGTGATATTGACCCTATAAAAGCCGCCAATATGCGCCTTAGTTTTGCCGATGAGCAGGCGCTGCATTATGGCATCATACCACGCTCGCACAGGGGCATTTTTGTAATTAATGAATTGCCCGACCTACAGGCACGCATACAGGTTTCCCTGTTCAATATTCTGCAGGAAGGCGATATACAGATAAGGGGATTTAAGCTGCGCCTGCCGCTTGATATACTTTTTATTTTCACAGCCAATCCCGAAGACTATACTAATCGCGGCAGTATCGTGACACCGCTCAAAGACCGTATAGAAAGCCAGATAATCACGCATTATCCAAAGACGGTTGAAATATCCAGGGCGATAACCGAACAGGAAGCCCACCTGTTACCGCAGCAACTGCAAATGGTGGAAGTGCCAGACCTGTGCCGCATCCTTATAGAACAGGTAGCTATGGAGGCCCGCAAAAGCGAATTTGTGGACCAGAAAAGCGGCGTATCGGCAAGGCTCACCATATCGGCTTATGAGAACTTAGTAAGTACCGCAGAACTGCGCGCGCTGCAAGCCAACCTGAAAAATACAATGGTGCGTATTTCAGATTTCATCGGCGTCATACCCTCTATTACCGGTAAAATAGAACTGGTGTATGAGGGCGAGCAGGAAGGCCCGCTTAATGTAGCGCACCGCCTCATGGGGCTGGCTATCCGCAGCGCCTTTACGCAATACTTTCCCGATCCGCAGTCTTTCAAGAAAAGCAGGGACAGGGACCTGCAAAAGACCAAAACAAAAATAAACCCTTACCAGCCCGTTATTGATTGGTTTGGCAAAGGAAATGACCTGGTTATTTTACAAAATTCCAGCGACGCCATTTATCTTTCCGACCTGTATAAAGTTGATGGATTGTATGCCGCTGTAAAGCAGTTTTATCCGCACGCAGACGAGGCTCAGGCAGGCCTGCTCATGGAGTTTTTACTGCATGGCCTTTCCGAATATTCGCTCATCAGCAAGAAGGGCGTGGAGAAGGGAGGTTACGCCTTTGCCGATATGCTGGGCAGTATGCTGAATATGAACCTTTCAGGAGATGAAGAAGATTAACCGGGTAACACATTGTTTCATTTCAGACAAACGCATTAAAATTCATAAACCCGAAGGGTTGACATTATTATAGAAATACAGAAAAACATAGACAGGAACCCCGAAGGGGTGATATTATTTCATTGTACGTTTATTGAAATAAGCAATAATATCACCCCTTCGGGGTTTAACATATTCCGTACTTCATCTCTATAATAATGTGAGCCCTTCGGGCTTTGGAAAATCTTAAAATATTTACAACCGGGATTTTAATGCGTTTGCCCAGATGAACTACTTAATCCCAGATGAACTACTTAATCATTGTGGTTTTTCGGATTAGTGACGTTAATAAAATAATCCATGCCATATTGCGCAGTTATTTTTCTTTTTTTTAAGGCGAAAAAGCTGCGAATAGTGAACCTATTTAAAGATTTTTCAACGCAGAAAAAATGGAAAAGAACAAGTAAGATGGTATGGATTATTTTGTTATCGTCACTTAATTACTTAGATTTGATTCTGATTTCTAAAAATAGCTAATAATATGAAGGCATTTTTACTCACCGCAGCCGCTTTAATGGCTTGTGCGGGCAGTATGTTTGCGCAGAATTTGCCACCTGATTATACCTGGGAAGTTGGCGTAAATGGCGGCATAAGCGTTGCCACAAGGCCCTTAGGCCCTGCCATCAATTACCAGGGTACCCGCACTAATCCGGTGCGCGACCTCTCTTTGCGGTTAAACTATTACATCAATCCTAACTGGATGCTGAACCTTGATATTGGCGACAGGCAATGGAAAAGTTTCGGCACCTGGCAACTGGTGGATGAATTCGGCCAGAAATTACAGGCAAGGCAGGTATCTTTCCTTATCGCCGATCATGCCATAAACGAATCCGTAGGCATCAATTATGTGATCCCATTTTACGCCAAGTACAGTAACTACAATAAATCAAACCTTTATTTTGGCGTCAATGTGGGCATGATCACCACCACCAATGATAACTCTATCGGTTACAGCAAATACAATGCCCCGCCCGATTCCAACTACACCTATGTATCCAGTTATGATTATGGTTTTGGGGTTGGCTACAGCTTTGGCGTGCAGATGGGCTATACCTGGTACCTTACGCCCCATTTAGGCTTCAATGTTGACCTCGGAGTACGCTATGCGCATGTGGGTACCAACGATACCCATTATGACGGCGAAAACAGCAAATTCTACCTCTTGTATTTCCCCGAAACTTTCGGCCTCAGATGGAAGTTTTAAATCCGTAATCTAACGCGAGTTCGATGACCTGGAATGGTAGTTTCGCCGTCAGTACCGACTCTTCGGCGGTCAGACGGCTGAAACGTTGCAGATTATGCGATTTGTGGGGGTACTTACTCAACGAAACACCCGTCTGACCGCAAAAAAGCGGTACTAACGGGGATTTCTACCTGCTTTTTTTATAGAATTCACATTAATCTATTTCCCCGGCTCAATGTTAAATTTTACCGGTTTAACTTATTTTGGTACAGTTTTTGGACTATACTTATTGCATTTCCCAGAGTAGTGTGTGTTTGATGGAAATTTAAGGAAGAGGAAATGCCCGATATTGAATTTCCATAAAGGGCGTCTTTCCAGATGCCCTTTTTTATTGCGCGAAAGGTCTCTCGCAAAGGCGCAAAGGCGCGGTTCTCCTGTTACGTTTTAAAGACCGCAAAGGTACTTTGCTATGCAGCTTTTCAAGATTATCTGACCTGATTCTTGTAAACGGATAAATTACGCTCCACCTTTGCGGTCTTAAATTTTTGACCACATTACTCGGTTATCAAATAATAATACTTTGCGTCTTAGCGCCTTTGCGCGAAACTTTTATCCACTATAACCCCGTCAGGCATATACCTACGGCTGCCGGCGTAATGGGTGGCCCGGCGTTCTCTTTAAAGACATTGGTGAGATTGTAGGATAAGAACAGTGAAAAATTGCCAAACCCTACCCTGCCTGTTGCGGCAAAGTTCCAGGGGGTAACATCTCTTTTAGTGTCTGTTTTGAATTTTAAGGTAGTGCCGCTTATCGAAGTAAGCTGCTTCATATCGGAGCCTAACAAAGTGCCTACCTGCAGGCCGATGGCCGCTTTAAAGCCTTTATTCCGGTTATTCAGGTTACTATAGTACCGCAATTCAAACGGCGCAGAAATATAGGTGGTAACAAATTTATCCCTTTTCGCGTTTATGGAATCTGTTACAAAGCGAGCGCCTGTATTGCCGGTATCCACTGCTATTTTCTGCAGGTCCAGATACATAACCGATACATTAACTCCTATACCAGTGGCAAAACTGAGGTTGGTTTTCTTAATGGGGAAATCATAACAAACATACGAGTTAAAAGAATAAGCGAAAGGCTTCGTCTTTATGCTATCCGGCTTCTTTATCCAGTTGTTATAGTTGAACTGGATCATAATAAAATCCCTGGAAGGCTTAAAAACAGGCGCAACAGTGGTATAAAGGTCAGAGAACTTTGCTGTATCGTTTGGGTTTGTACTTTGCCCGTCACGGGTGGAAGATGCACTGACGCTTGATCTCTGGGCAAAAAGAAAGGACGTTTGTACAATTAATAATAGCAATAAAACCACACGTTTAGCCATAAATAGATATTAGTGCGCAAATATAATAGCTACGCAACGGATAAATTGTTAAAAAAATGGGGTAGTGAATATGTCAAAATAAATCCTATGAAGTTGAGTAAGTTATTTTTCTTTTATGAGAGGCCCCGCCACGGCGGGGAATAGTAAGCTATTTAAAGACTTTTGCAACGAAGCATAAATGGAAAAGAACAATCAAATTGTAGGATTTATTTTGACAACTTCACGAATTACTTTATCTAAAAAAATACTCCCGGCCTTCAGGAGCCGGGAGCAAAAACTATATGCGTAAAAATCAATTAATTCTTTGAAAAGGTAATTGAATCACCTGCCGCTAATACGCCATAGGTCATGGTAGTATCGCCATAAATATGAATTTTCATGTTTAATATTCCGGTAGGAGAAGTTACCGAGCCGGCAACGGTATTGTCGAATTGGATAGTAGTGTCGTTGATAACCACAAATGTTGCAGCGGTAGCGGCGGTTGTGTTCAGATCAACCCCGGTAATATTGCTGGTACTATAGAACCCGTTAGCCAGCTTCTGTATAATAGTAGCAGTAGTATCCGCATTTGGCCGCTGGTACCATTCCCCTGAAAGGTCCTCGCTGCTTGGTTCGTTGGTTACTGCCACATAATAATTGGCATAGCTGATATAGCCATACTTACTTGTGCTGGTGGCTATAGCTTCATACAGGCCGGGAACAAGGGTATTTACCGTACTGTCAACCAATACTACGGATAATGACTGTTTATAAAACGAGTCGTAAGCAGTAGCTATACCTGTCGGGCGCTGCCCGCCAACGGGAATACTGAAATAGATAGAAGGAGAAAAGGTAATAGTAGGGAAAGAAGCCGTTACTATAATAGAAGGGTCGTTTTGCTTTTTCTTACAGGAAGCAATGATCACGGAAAATAAAACAGCGCACAAAAATATTTTTTTCATTTCATTGTTGATTTAATAGTTAATTAAAGTACATCCCACCAAACATTTGAAGTAAGCGGGGCTAAACCAGGGTACGAAGCATTGACGGTACTTTCTGATGTAGGGTAAAGGAACCGCTTAGGGAAGTTATTGCCGATCTGCGAGTTTACAGAATATACCAGGAAATTCGGATAACCGGTACGGCGCCATTCGCTCCATGCTTCAAACCCCTGGTTACCGCACATTGCAAACCATTTTTGGGTAATGATATACTTAACCAAGGTATCAGCCGGTGCGCCGGTAGGATATTTAGTCCAGTGACCACCGCCAGCCATATAGGAATTGTAATTGGCAGTACCTGTCAGGCCCGTAACAGTGTTTAACTGGTTATTGTAATAATTAAAGCTGGCGCTTATTGCTGATGCAAACAATGTAGAATCAGTTCCACCATTTACCCATCCCCTTGCCGCAACTTCTGCCTGCAGGAATAAACTTTCATAGCTGGTGATCAGGTTTACAGGCGCAGTTGCAGAAATTGCATTTGGAGAAGCATCACCTGCCACATATTGGCTTGGCAGGGAAAAGATACCTGAGCTATATGCGGCATCATAATTTCCTTGTGTAAGGCCAACAAATACATTTAAAGTAGGCGTACTGTATGCGCCTGCGGGTTCGTAAAACACATTTATCCTCGGGTCATTGTTACTGTTCATGCTGTCAATACAGGTAGCGCTGCCCATTAAGTTCTGAGTATTGAAAAGCCCGATCTCTTCGGCATAAAGCGGGTTCCTGTTAGTGGTGTTATAACCATACCCGATAAAGGCGTCATCCCCAACCCCTATAAACGCCGGGCTGGTAGCATAGAGGGCCATAATGCCTGCTTTTGCCGCAGCAGGGTTTATCATGCTCATACGCAGCAATACCTTGAGCATAAGCGTATTTGAAAATTTCTGCCATTCCTTCATTTTCCCGCCATAGATAAGATCATCAGCGCCGGGCAGCACAGGGTCACTCGGATTGATCAATACGTTAGCGGAATCAATTTCTGCAATTATCCCGTTATAAACCACCATCTGGGAATCATATTTCGGGTTTACTAAATGGCCGTCTGCGTATTGGCCCTTTAATGCCTGTGTGAATGGCACATCGCCCCAGCCGTCTGTGATCAGTTGGAAAGTATAAGCACGCATCAGCAATGAAATAGCCATGTATTGCTTTTTCTTTTGCGAATCTGCCAGGTTGTATAGCTGGTAAAAATTTTCAGCGGCGGCATACAGATTAGTCCACGGAGTTGAAAATATATCCTGGTATGGCGTATAAGAATCAAGGAGGCGATACTGGCTGGCGCCGGGGCTTTGTGTCCAGTATTGCGCCCAGAATGATCCGTCAATCTCCAGGTCAACCCCTACTGAAGTTCCGACATATAATAAACCCGCAGGCAGTAAGGTTTGCACCGTAGCAGTCTGGGATATATTCGGATTGGTGTTTACATTCAGATATTTTTTGCAAGATGATACGCTTAACGCAAGCAGCATTAAACATACTAAGCCAATTTTTGTATTTTTCTTCATCTGGAAATATTTTATTACTTACCTGAAATTAATTTTAGTTATTTTTAGAATGTAAATTTCAAAGTCGCCCCGTAATTCCTCAAAGACGGCCTTGCATTAAAATTAAATCCTTGTGCATTACCTACAGCGCCAACAGACGTTTCTTCGGGATCATCGTATTTATTGCTCTTGGCGGTCCAGATGAATAAGTTATTCCCAAATATGCCTGCTTCAATAGACCCAAACATGGTTTTGCTATAATACTTTTGTGGTATTTTATAACTAAGCGCTGCTTCCTGTAGTTTCACATAACTTGCATTTACAAGATTTTGCGCAGGCAACGCATTCTGCCCTACCATTCCTTCCCAATAATTATACGGCGAATACTTGGTGGTGTTTGTTACATAATTGCCGGTAGTACCTACCTGGTTTACAGAATTTGCCCAAACTAAAGGATTACGGTTATTTGTTGTTGATTCCAGCGAATTGCCATCAAAATCAAGCAATGCTTTATTTTCGCTGTAAAACTCGCCGCCCTGCTTGGTCACAAACAACATATGCAAGGTTATATTTTTATAGCTCACGTTTGTACCCCATGAAGCCTGGAATTTAGGCTGGTAAGAACCAAGCAATACCGGTTTGCTGGTAGGCACCGGCAACCCGGTACCTGCGTCAACAACCGGGTGGCCATTCCAATAGGTGATGTCGGAAGCATAAAAAGTTCCGTAAGGATGCCCTACGGCTGCCACTATCTCCATCCCTGAAAAACCACCACCCTGAAGCGCAATCTGGTTAACGCCACCTGTAAGGCTTTCCACATCGCTTACATTATGCGTATAAGTACCAAACAAATCCCACTTTAATCCCCATTTTGTGGAAATAGGCGTACCGCGTATGGTTAATTCCTCCCCGCTGTTACTGATGTCACCAACATTGATATAATTAGCGATGTACCCGGTAGATGGAGGAACCGGCACCTGTGTAATAAGATTATGCGTCAGGTCGTTGTAGTAAGTAAAAGACAAACCCAGGCGGTCTTTCAAAAAGGAAAGATCAGTTCCTACTTCATATTCGCGCGTTAATTCTGGTTTCAAATACTGGTTGCCGAAAGAATTATTAATTTGATAAGCAGGCACTGAATTAAACGGAGGAACAATAGAACCAAAACCTGAATTAATAGAGGTTTGTAAATAACCGGCAGAATTATTAGCATAAGGAAGCGCATCGTTACTAACTCCTGCCACACCCATTCTTACTTTTCCATAATTCAGTACCTTATCTTTAAAATTACCTTTCAGCCTTTCGGTAAATACCCATGCGGCATTTGCCCCAGGATAAAAATATGAATTTTGCCCGGTAATAAGTGTCGAAGACCATTCGTTACGGCCTGTCAGCTCTAAGTATAACTCCCTTTGGAAATTAAACTTTACATCTGCATAAGCGGCATAGGTACGGTGGTCAAATAATTGGTCTGAAACAGTTACAGGCCCCTGGTTGTTGGTGAAGTTGTAGAAATTGGGTATCACAAGCCCATTGTTATTTGGGTTTATAAAATCATTAAGATATTCATCCTGCTTCATCGTTGCATTAGTACCAAGAATAGCGTTGATGCCAAAGTTCTGGCTTAACTGGTGCGTATAGTTACCTATCAGGTCATTGTAAAAACGCATACCGGTATAATCATTCTGCTGGTAACCGCCGGCATTAACATGGGGAGACTCGGGATAATATATGGTCTGGTCAACAGACTGTGCATCAATTTGTGGTGTTTTATAAGTCGAAATGTCGTCTGTCACATCTACGCCTACGCGGTCGTAAATATTAAAATCTCCTTTTTTGTAGCCTATATTCATATCCCCGAGAATCCGGTTTGTTTTATCACGATTGTCATACTGTTGGGCCACCCAGAAAGGATTTGAAGTGAATGCACCATAATATCCATAACGTTGTACCCCATTGACGTCATAAAAAGCCATAGAGTTGAAAGGACTGTTCAGATTGCTCAATGGGCCTATGGGTATGTCTGTGGGTATTTGTAATAACGACTGCATTACACTACCTGTTGACTGCCCTGTAGCTTCCACTCTTGAATAAGAATTGATGTAGTTCACATTTACTGATGTGTAAAAATTATTGTTCAGTTGGGTAGTGGCATTAAAACGCACACTGTATTTATTATAGAAGGTATTGGGTGTTACGCCATCGCTGTTCATTGAATTAATAGAGAGGTAATAAGTGGTTATGTCATTGCCGCCGGAAAGAGACACAAAATTGTTCAGGTCTTGCCCGTGATTGTAGAATTGCCTCAGATTATTGGGTATATCGGAATAAGGTTTTACCTGCTGCTTGCCGTCTATTACCTGGCCCCAGGGTTTAAGCTGGCCGTCGAAAGGAAGTCCCCAACTGAAATTATCGCCACGGTCATCAACAATGGGAGGATTGGTATATATAGATCCTTGACCGAACTGGGTTTGTTCTGACGGATATTTAAGAACATCTGATTGTGTAAAGGTGGCTTTATAGGTTACTTCCATTTTGCTTTTTTTACCGCCTTCACTATGCTTACCTTTTTTTGTAGTGATCATAATAGCGCCATTAGAGCCGGCAGCGCCGTACAGTGCGGAAGCCGCAGGGCCTTGAAGTACACTTACACTTTCTATCTCGTCGGGGTCTAAGTCATTACCGCTATTACCGAAATCAATCTGCGCCAATCCGTAAGGGTCAGAAGTACGGTCGAAATTATTAGTGATCACACCATCTACTACTATCAGCGCGTTGTTATCGCCTATTATTGATTTTTCACCCCTTAATACCACGCGGGTTGACCCACCGGGGCCGCCTGTGGAACTGGTGATATTAGCCCCTGCCACTTTGCCTGCGAGGTCTGATAAAGCGCTGGTGCCCTGCCCTGCGGTAAGCTCTTCAGCATTTAATGTTGTGGTGTTGTACCCAAGTTCTCTTTTTTCTCTTTTTACGCCCAGAGCAGTAACCACTGTGCCTTCCAGTTGTTTAGCCGTAGCATGTAGCCGCACGGTCATGGATTGCCCGTCTTCTTTTTGCGTAACCGTGGTGTAGCCTATCGCCTGTATGACCAGCACATTGTTACCGCCATCGGGAACATCAAGCATAAAGTCGCCGTTAATATCCGAAACCGTACCTGTTTGTGTCCCTTTCAATGTAATGCCCGCGCCCGGATAACCCTGGCCGTTTTCATCCAGTATTTTTCCGGTTAAAGTATGCGTTTGTGCGAAAGCCTGTACCCCCACTGCAAGGAGAAACACAAAAAATAAACAAAGTCTTTTCATACTGTTTTATTTAAAAAAATACGCTGATTATCTGAAAACATAAGATACCCCTTCCACGCCTCTTAATAAGGCCAACGGGATATTTGGGGTGAATTTATTACAACATTGCGAATAAACAAAGCATTCCTTTCATTTTTCTTAACAAGTATTTAATAATGCAATGGGATTTTGCCAAAAGGAAATAAATGGCATGATTTTATCATAAATATGCAATTTTATCCAGTATGAAGTATAACCCCTACCTTTACACTATGAATACAGACGCAAAACTCAGAAAATTACTCGACGAAAATATCCTGATAATTGATGGCGCTATGGGTACTATGATACAACGCTACATACTACAGGAGCAGGATTACCGTGGCACGCGCTTTAAAGACTGGCATACCGATGTAAAAGGAAATAACGACCTGCTGTGCCTTACCCAACCCGCCATTGTAAAAGAAATACACAAACAATACCTTGCGGCAGGCGCCAACATCATAGAAACAAATACCTTCAACTCGCAACGCATATCGCTGGCCGATTATGATATGCAGTCGCTGGCGTATGAAATTAATGTGGCAGCAGCTACACTGGCGAAAGAAGCCATTAATGAGTATGTAGCCGAAAACAAATTACCCTCAGCCAATTGTTTTGTGGCAGGGGCCATCGGGCCAATGAATAAAACATTGTCCTTGTCTCCCGATGTAAATAATCCCGGCTACCGCTCCGTAACTTTTGATGAGGTTGCAGATGCTTATTACGAACAAATAAAAGGATTGGTTGACGGCGGGGTTGATGTATTGCTCGTGGAAACTATTTTCGATACGCTGAATGCGAAAGCGGCTATTTACGCCATCAACAAATATTTCAGGAATACTAAAAAAGAAAAGCTGCCGGTAATGATCTCCGGTACCATCACAGACGCATCGGGCCGCACACTAAGCGGGCAAACGCTCGAAGCGTTTTACATATCTGTGATGCACGCCAACCCCATAAGCATAGGGCTGAACTGCGCGCTTGGCGCACAGCAAATGAGGCCGCATATAGAGGAGCTTGCGCAGATAGCAGCCTGCTATGTAAGCGCATACCCCAATGCCGGCCTGCCAAACGCAATGGGCGAGTATGACGAAAGCCCGGAGCAAACAGCAGCCATTATTTCGGAGTGGGCAAAAGAGGGCTGGGTGAACCTTGTAGGCGGTTGCTGCGGCACAACGCCAGACCATATTGCTGCCATTGCAAAATCTATGAAAAAATATGCACCCCGCGCTTTGCCGGAATTGGTGAATGCGTAGAATAAATTGAACACAGATTTGACAACCCCGAAACTTCGGGGTTGTCAAATGTTACACAAATGCCGTATCTTTTGCCGGTATTTTATTCCAGTAAATACAAAATAATGATCTCACAACTGCATATCCGCAATTTCAGAAGCATCAAAAGCGCAGATTTAAACCTGGGTAAAATTACAGTGCTTACCGGAGCCAATAATAGCGGAAAATCAAGTTTTATTTATGCTCTCCTGGCTTTGAAGAATATTGTAAATAACCCAAATCAAAGCATTGATAACTTCCTTACATTGCCATTTATAAATCTTGGTGGGTTTGAGCAAACGGTGTTTTTAAAAGATGAGACTTTAAATATTGGACTTGGGGTTACTTTAAAAAACAGTGAGTGGGAAATAAAGTACGACATTAAATTTAATCCGGAATCATCCTTAATTAGTTTACTAATAAATAAACCAATTGCAGAGGAATACTACATTGAGATTGCATTTCCTTACACTGCCAATAAAAACAATGAATATACGTTCAAAATTGATGAACAAGATGTAAAATTTACCTGGAATGGATTTTTCCCTCAATCGGAGCATAAACAAACGCCTATACTCATTCATTCGTTTATACCTTTTTATATGCCAATAAATGCCTTCTATGAGGTTGATTTCGTTCCGATAAGAAGAGGCTTTACAGAACCATTTTATGGCAATGTTCCTTTACAGTCTCAAATATCTACAGAAAAAGAGATTGCCACATTATTAGCCATAGATGCTGAACTGACTGATAAAGTAGCCTATTATCTTGAAAAGATCGTTGACCGGAATTTTTCTGTTTATAAAATACCGAACATTTCCAGTTTTCATTTACAGACAAAGGATACAGAAACAGGTTTTACTTCCGACCTCGTAAATGAAGGCTTAGGTACGAACCAATTAGTAACAATCCTTGCAAAAGTGTTGCAAAGCAAAAACAAGTTTATCTGCATTGACGAGCCGGAAATACACCTGCACCCAAGCATTATTGATAAATTAGTTTCCGTGATGATTGAGATCGCGGAACAGGAGGGAAAACAGTTTTTAGTGTCAACCCATAGCGAGCATTTTATAACCTCTTTGCTGAATAGTGTTGCAAAAAAACAAATCGGTAACGAGGACGTAAAAGTTTATTACCTCACAAAGGAAGGTAAAGAAACCAAAGCAGAATCGCAGGCTATAAATAAACACGGGCAAATAGAAGGGGGCCTGAAAAACTTTTATGCCGCTGAATTAGATAATCTGAAAACCTTGTTCAAAATCACCGATTAGCATGGACATGGTTATTAATGAATGGTTTCCCGAATATTTCAGGCCAGACGCGGCAGATAATGAAAAAGAATTGCTGGAAAAGCTTTTAATAAAATTTATAGAAAAAGGGGATAAAATTATTGTTCGGAACCCAAGCCCGTTTTTACAAAAGATACTGCGATACGCTACTTTGTATCAAACAAATTTAAAGGTCTATACAAACTTGTCACGCTTTATCAGCTTGATTCTATCATGATAGCAGACGATGTGTTTTCATTTTCGAAGACTGTAGTCTTGAACAAACAATAATTGAAAAGCTAAACGAAGGAAATTATTCCAGCGACACCTATCTGTTTGAAGCAGCCTCAAAAACCAAAAGCAAAATAATCATTACTACCGACGAGAAATTATGCAGGCAAATGAAAGACATAGCGCCATACCAGGTTATTAACCTGGTAGATTTTCTTCAAAATTACTAACCCTGCGTTTCCCGGTGAAACGCATTATTTCCGGTATTGGAATTACCTACTGCGGATTATAATTAAACTTAAACCCTATGCCATGAATAGTTTGCAGTTTCGCGGCATGTTGCGATTTCAGGTATTTCCTGACTTTTGTAATAAACACATCCATGCTTCTACCAAGGAAGTAATCATCCTTACCCCACACATTCATCAGTATCTCATCCCGTTTCAGCACACGGTTGGCATTAAGGCACAGGTACCGCACCAGGTCTGCTTCACGCTGTGTAAGCTGGTGTTCTACTGTCTGGTTGCCAAGCGTAAGATTAGTGTAATCGAACCGGAGATCGCCTATCTCGAAAAGAACCGGGCCGGAATCATCTTTTTTCTTGGTGCGCTTCAGGAATACCTGTATCCGCAGCAACAGTTCCTGCAGGTTATACGGCTTGGTTATGTAGTCATCCGCGCCGGTTTCAAAACCCGCAATTTTATCGTTATCCAGGTTTTTGGAAGAAAGCAGTATGATAGGAATGTTCTCATTTTTTTTGCGGATGCTGTTTGCGAGTTCCATGCCGTCCTTTTTGCCGGGCAGCAAAATATCAAGCAGGCATACGTCGTAGATGTTCTTCATGAACTGGTGCCACGCAACGTCTCCGTCCGTGCAATGCGTTACATCAAAATCCTGTTTTTGCAGAAAATCTTTCACAACATAACCCAGCACAGGGTCGTCTTCCACTAACAATATTTTAACTTTTGGCTGCGACATAATAATAAAGCGTGAGGCAAATCTATACTTTTTTCCTGCTAATATAATACATCTATTGGGAAATCATAAAGAAAAGAGTACAAATTAAATATACTAAAGTGAGAATTACTTAATTCTGTCAGGATTCATGGCTATAAATGACGCCCAGTTATTAGCGTTTTTTTTGGTTTTCACCCTTGGCGCAGCATCTTTTTTAAACATCGCGGTTCTATGCTGGTAATGGTGGCAAAGGGCTACGGCTACGGCGTCTGTGGCATCCATAAACCGGACATCTTCAACAATATTCAACGTATGCTGCAGCATTTTCAATACCTGCTCCTTTGTAGCGTTGCCTCGTCCTGTGATTGATTGTTTTATTTTCCGGGGCGCATATTCCACTGCCGTTAGCCCGCTCACCATAGCTGCCGCTATTGCAACTCCCTGCGCCCTGCCCAACTTGAGCATACTTTGCACATTCTTTCCAAAAAAAGGCGCTTCAATAGCTACTGCCACCGGCTGGTGTGTTTTTATCAGGCTCTCCATTTTTTTAAAGATCAGGTACAGGCGTTCCGCATGGTCTTTATGTTTGGCCAGGTGCAACACGCCCATTTCTATCAGCGATACACTACTTTTGTTAACCAGGATGAGGCCGTACCCCATCACCAATGTTCCGGGGTCTATTCCAAGAATGATCTGCCCGGTGGGGTCGCTTTGAGTGTTGTCTTTCAAATAATATCAGTTATAGCAGTGAACAAAAATACCAAAATATGGCTTAATCAGGAACGTTGACAAAATAAGTTCAGCAAGTTGGCGCAGTTATTTTTCTTTTTTTCAAGGCGTAAAATCTGCGAATATCAAGAATATTTAAAGACTTTTACAACGCAGAAAAAATGGAAAAGAACAAGTCAGGTTGCAGAAGTTATTTTGTCATCGTTCCTTACATCGCAGGCGGAGCTATTTCCTTATTCCTGCTTTGGAGCATCTACCTACAAGTTACAAAACAGGTAAACATTATCGGCAATGACGCATGGAAACAAACCGGGCCTTGCTCTTATCTGTGGTTATGTATCGCCCTTATGTTTGTAAATACATCGCTCGAAGGTTTCAAATGGCATTTCCTCCTCAATGCCGCAGCGCCCATATCATACCGCACTGCGTTTTCCAGTTATCTTGCGGGTGTGGCATTTTCTATCATCACACCTAACCGGGTTGGCGAGTATCCTGCCCGGATACTTTACTTAGGCAAAGGCAATACTTTCCGGTACATAAATATTTCGGTATCGGGCATTATGTCGCAGTTATCCGCCGTTTATATTTTTGGGCTGATGGGTTTGATCTATTACAACATAGCATTCCCCGCAATGATTCCCAAAATAGCTTTAGGATTGTGTATTGTAGCCAATTTTTTCATTGCTCTTATTTACTGGCGATTTGAATCCTGGCTACCTGCTTTTGAAAAAATCAAGTGGTTAAAAAAATTTGCCGTTTATGGCAAATTGTTAAATAAAGCTACATTCAGCAGGAAAATCATAGTGTCCGGCATATCTATTTTTCGGTTCGCGATATTTACGGCACAATATTTGTTTTTACTAAAGTGGATGAATATTAATATACCTCTTGCCGAAGGGTTTTGCATGGCTGCGCTTTTTTTCTGGGTTATGGCGGTAATACCGTCCATAGCGCTTACAGAGTTTGGCATACGTGGCAATGTAAGCCTTTTTTTATTCCGGCATTTTTCGTCAAACACAGTTGGGATAGTTGCCGCTACCGGGGGTATTTGGTTGCTCAATCTTATCATACCGTCAATAATTGGCAGCATCTTAATATTCAGAATGAGATTATTACAATAATATTTTAGATTTTTGGAGAAATAAATGACGCATTAAATGTTAAACTTGAAAAATATTGTCTTCATTGCCGGCCTGCTGATATTCAGCGGGCATTTGCGCGCTCAGAATGATTTCTGCTCTTCCCGCAATAACAGTTTCAAAGATGGGGAGAAACTGATCTTCCGGGTGTTTTACAACATGGGCTTTATATGGATAAACGCAGGTAATGTGCTGTTTAATACCAAACTGGAAGAAATAAAAGGGCATAAGGTTTATCATATTACCGGGAACGGGAAAACCGCAAAATCTTATGAATGGTTTTACAAAGTGAAGGACAAGTATGAAACCTACATTGATAAGGAAACGATGTTGCCGGAAAGATTTGTACGGCATGTGAATGAAGGCGGTACAAAGATAGACCAGGATGTAACCTTCAACCACAAAAAAAAAGAGGCCACATCCGACAAGAAAGTTTACACCATTACCAAATGCACCCAGGATGTGCTCTCCGCCATTTACTTCGCCCGCAATATTGACTACAATAAATACAGCCCCGGCGATAAAATACCCTTTGAAATGTTCCTGGACGACAAGCTGTATTCGCTGTACATCAAGTATGTGGGAAAGGAGGAAATAAAGACAAAGATGGGCGTATATACCGCCATTAAGATAGTGCCGCTGCTCATAGAAGGTACTATATTCAAAGGAGGAGAAAAAATGACCGTATGGGTTACTGATGATGAGAACCACTTGCCTTTACGTATAGAAAGCCCGATACTTGTAGGTAGTATAAAGGTGGACCTGGTAGGCTACGACAACCTGCGCAACCCCTTCGGGGGGGTCATCAGCCAGGAATAAATGTATGCTCTTTACAGCCGTTCTCCTTTTTTCTATCTTTACACGCTTAAAGAATGGTTGACAAAAAAACTTTGCAGGATTTGGCATGGTTTTGTCTTTGTTACTGGTAATAAAATAATTAATTCCGCATGGTATCTGTTGGAGGAAAAAAACTGGATATAAGTGAGTTTGGGAAAATCATACTGGATGGCAAGGCTGTTTCTATAAATAGCCGGTCGCTTGGTAATGTTAAGCGCAGTTATGATTTTTTGCGGCTATTCTCTAAAGACAAACTCATCTATGGCATAAATACAGGCTTTGGCCCGATGGCGCAATACCGCATAGAAGATGCCGACCTTCGCCAATTGCAATACAACCTGGTTCGCAGCCATTGTTCAGGCATGGGCAGAATATTGTCGCCTGCCCATACACGGGCGCTGATGCTGGCGCGGCTCAATACTTTGCTGCTTGGTTATTCCGGCATACACCCGGATACCATTGAACTGCTGGCTATGCTGGTAAATAATGAAGCCTACCCTTGCATATACACCCACGGCGGCGTTGGCGCCAGCGGCGACCTGGTGCAGCTTGCGCACTTAGCCCTGGGCTTGATAGGGGAAGGTGATTTTATTTTCAAAGGTAAAATTACTCCTGCTAAAAATGTTTATAAAGCCCTAAAAACAGCGCCTTTAAAAATACACATCCGCGAAGGCATCGCTATGCTCAATGGCACATCGGCCATGACGGGTATAGGAGGCATAAACGTTATTATGGCCCACCGGCTTGTAGTGTGGAGTACGCTTTTATCGCTGATGATAAATGAAATTATGGAGGCTTACAATGACTCCTTTTCAATTGGGCTAAACAGCGTAAAGCTACATGCGGGACAGTCAACAATAGCTGCATGGATGCGCTCGTTTGGCAACGGAAGTAAATTATTACGCAAACGAAATGAACATCTTTACGATAAGAAAATAACCGAGGATATAATAGATGATAAGGTGCAGGAGTATTATTCGCTGCGTTGCGTGCCGCAGATATTAGGCCCTGTTTTAGATACTGTTTTGCAGGCGCGCGAGGTTGTTGAAAATGAATTGAACTCCGTAAATGATAATCCGGTCGTTGACCATAAAAACAAAAATATTTTTCATGGCGGTAATTTTCATGGCGACTATGTGGCATTGGAAATGGATAAGCTGAAATTGGTGGTCACAAAATTGTCTATGCTTGCCGAGCGACAGTTAAATTTCCTGCTAAACCCCTATCTCAACCAGAAATTACCTCCGTTTGCCAATGCCGGAAAACTTGGCCTTAATTTCGGATTACAGGGTATGCAATACCCCGCAACCTCTACTGTAGCTGAAAACCAGGCGTTAAGCACATCCCTGTATATACACAGCATTCCAAATAATAATGACAACCAGGATATTGTAAGCATGGGTTGTAATGCGGCAATGATCTGCAGCCAGGTGGTAGAAAATACTTATGAAGTTTTAGCGGTAGAGTTGGTAGCAGTTATGCAGGCGATAGACCTGCTGAATATTAGCGGGCAACTTTCTCCGGCAGGCAAATGGCTCTATACCAATACCCGGAAATTATTCCCTTATTTTAAAGAAGATTTCGCACCGTCACAAAAATTGCAACAGGTGAAAACCTGGTTAATGGATACTGATATAGAAGGGCATTTTCAAAAACAACTAAACGATGCAACCGGTGATGCAGAATAAATACGCGCTTGTAACTGGCGGGTCAAGGGGCATTGGCCGCGCAATATGTTTGAAACTTGCGGAGTTGGGCTATGGCATACTTATAAATTACAAAGAAAATGAAGCCGCAGCAGAACAAACAGCAGCATTGGTACGAGCATCGGGCATGGCAGCAGAACTTTTGCGCTTTGATGTTGCCAACCGTGATGAGGTGAAGCAAATATTAGGGGGCTGGCTGGAAACACATAAAGACAAACCAATAGAAACCCTGGTAAATAATGCCGGCGTCCGCAACGACGCCCTGCTCCCTATGATGAATGACGAGCAGTGGGATAGTGTAATAAATACCAGCCTGCAGGGAATGTATAATGTAACAAAACAAGTCTTGACTCCTATGGTATTGAATCGCTATGGGCGCATAATAAATATTGTTTCGCTCAGCGGCATTAAAGGAATGCCCGGGCAGGTGAACTACTCTGCGGCAAAAGCAGGCATGATTGGCGCCACAAAAGCGCTGGCACAGGAAGTGGCAAAGCGCAACATAACCGTGAATGCCATAGCCCCCGGCTTCATAAAAACTGATATGCTCGCAGGCATGGATGAAAAAGGGTTTATAAGCCTGATCCCTTCCAGACGATTCGGGGAGCCGGAAGAAGTAGCAGACCTTGCCGCCTTCCTCGTGTCGGCGAAAGCTGCATACATAACCGGGCAGGTAATCTCTGTAAATGGCGGGCTTTACTAAAATAACCGTTTATTTTTCTTTATTGACGCTAAATATACTTCCAGGTCTTTAGAAGGTTTCAGCCATATCAGCATCAGTATGTAGGTAATAACAATTACCACGCTGCGCATTGCCGCATCTATAAATGTATGGATATACACATGCCTCGCAGGGTCAAAGAAATGAGGGAAAAAATAGCCCGCTGCAAGAGCCGGCAATCCGGCAAGCACCACTAAAATTGTATTTTTAGAAAATGGCTGCATATCCAGTTTTTTCCACACAAATAAGAACTTAATGATGTTGTAGATCACTATAGTGATTGTATTGCTCCATGCCGCGCCGTAAATACTATACCTGGGAATAAGGAACCTTATCAGTAAATAATAAACAGCTATTATTATCAGGGATACAAAAAAATTAAACTTGTAGTAGTTGGCAATAGAAAGAACCTGGTCGTTCATGCCGGTTGCAAAATTTATTACCTGCCCTGCCATTATAACCACGAACACAACTACAATCCCGGAATAATTTTTACCGTTACCAATTATATCAACTGCATTCTGAAGATTGCAGCACAATAGAATAGCCAATCCTATAATGGCAATCAGGAGGTTAAGGGACGACCTCGCAAAAATGTCTTTTGCTTTTTCCATATCATTCTGGTTAAAAGCTACAGCTAATTCGGGAAAACTTGCCGGAGACAGCGCCTTGTAGGGCATGTACAGCAACGTAACTATGTAGGACGCTACCCCATATACTGCCAGGGAACTAAAGCCATTAGCATCATAAAACGGGATAAAAAGGGCATCCATGTAAGTGAGCAGAATAACAGTAATACCCAGCAAAAAATGGTACCATGAAAAATGTATAATTTCTTTGTATTCGGCTTTAGTAAAGCCGGATAGATGAAATGAAACGCCAAAACCTTTTGTTCGGAAAGATAAGTATAAATAGATCATTGCAGGTATGAAATAGACCAATATGGAAGCAATAACAAGGAAATTGAAACTTATATACCCGAACGCGAAAAGCAGTATCAATACCAGGTTGGCAACACGTAAAACGACCTCTCTCATAAAAGCGGATATGGCTACCTTCATTTGAGAGCCGAGATATTGCTCCATTACTGTAGTAAAAAAAAACAATAAGGTATAAAGTGGCAGCCAGTTGAAATATTCGCCCATAAAAACTGCATCGCCCGGCTGGAAATGGTGTAATATCCAATGCCGGAGCAAAAAGTAGATAACCGAAACAATAACAATGGTAAGCAACGGAAAAAAAAGGCAAATACTTATCAGCAATTTTTTTTTCGCGGGGTCATTAGCATACCGGTGTATATAAACGCTTAGTGTATTGCTCAAACCCAGGGGAACAAATAAAGAAAGTGTGATAGCCCATTTTGTAAAATTATTCATAAACCCAAGCTGCTGCTTAGGTATATATTTTGTGGACAGCCAAAGGATAATTGCGCCTATTAAAGCGCCCGAGAATATGACAAATAAAGTTTTTACAGATTGCCTGAAAACAATGCCCATAAACACAAAGGTAGTTTTATTATCAGAACCGGATATATTCCCTGATATGGGAAAATGTATAAAAAAACAGAAAAAATTCAGGAACTTGATATTCCCATCTGCATTTAATCGGGGTTATTAAATGCAGAACTTGGAAAATTAAAAATTTAATCGTAAAATTGCAAACATTTTTAATTAAATTTTAAATATTACAATAACTTCCGAATTTACCGGTTTCAATTTTGGATCACGCCATATCTGGTAAGTTTTTTTAAAAATCATTCAATTATATGAATAATCCTCTTTATATAGACCTTCTGAAAAAAGTATTAATTGATTATCATCGCATGGAATTAGGCGAGTATAAACCAATATATGTTAACAATAATAAGATTACTATAAAAACCCTTAAATTTTTTGATAACCTTCTTAGGAAAAAGAATTATGCTATTTGTAAAGTTATAAAATTCAATCCAAGTGACCGGTTAAATGGTTTGGATTGGCCGACCTATGCCGATACAATGGTAGGGCTTAAACGACTTGAAAATATTCAATATTGTTTCCAGGAAGTAATTAAAAACAATATTCCCGGAGATTTTATTGAAACCGGTGTATGGCGGGGGGGATCTGTAATATTTATGGCCGCCCTATTAAAAGATTCAAATATCACCAACAGGACTGTGTGGGTTGCTGATTCATTTGAAGGTTTACCAAAACCGAATGCCGAAAAATATGTGTTGGATAAGGGAGATATGCACTACATGTGGAAAGAATTAGCAATACCATTAGAGCAAGTAAAAAATAATTTCAGAAAATATGACCTGCTCGGTGATAATGTGAAGTTTCTGAAAGGGTGGTTTAAAGATACTTTACCAACTGCCCCGATTGAAAAATTGGCTATCCTCCGGCTTGATGGGGATTTATATGAATCAACTATGGATGGCTTGGTTAATTTATACCCAAAGGTTTCAAAGGGAGGGTTTATTATTATTGATGACTGGGGAGCATTGGATATGTGTAAACAGGCAGTGATTGATTACAGAAATCAAAATAATATAACTGACGAGATAATCACCATTGATAATAGTAGTGTTTATTGGAAAAAAGGATAATAAAACCGGCAACTATAACTACAAATGAACTCTATTCAAAAGGTAGGATACCAACATACAGCTTTTTGAAATGGCTCCTATCTTAATCAGCTTTTGGGGTATGTATTTTTGATGCCTTATAATGTTCTTTACAATTTTGGGAATTGTAAGGCCTTTCGCAAATTGTTCTGCCTCTTTAACGCTGGAAATACCCATGTTCCTGAACACACGCCACCATGAGTCGTAAGCGATAATATTTGACGTTATTTTTTTTCCATGTTTATTCAATAAATATAATGCTTCCCAAACAACTATGGAGCCGTTAGTGCGGGTATATGTGGTGATCTGCGTATCGTTATAACTGATGTTTACAAGCGGTTGGTCTATATAAACGGCTTTTTCTTTTCCCAATATCCTGAAGTAATACTCCATGTCCGTGAACCATTTCAGGTTTATATCAAAAACTTCTTTTATCTCCTTATTTATCATCAATACGCTGGGCGGGCCAATAAGGTTATCGGCGAACAGTATGGAAGGATCTCGTAAAAGCGAAGCAAATTTTTTTTGAGATATGGTTTTATTTCTCTTTTCCCCGGTATGCTCAAAATACTCATAATACCCTGAAAAAATGAATTGTACATCCTCAGAACAAGCATCAGCACATTTTTGCAAGGCGTGCTCATCAGCAAAAAAATCATCATCGTGTATCATTTTTACCCAATTGGAGCGGGCATATTTTACTCCTTCAACCATATTTTTTGCGGTACCTAATGCGGGTACATTTTTATAATAGTGCAAGGCAAAATCCACATTATAGTTTTGAAGGAATAATTTTACATTTTCAGTTTTGCTGTCATCGGTAAAAATAACTTCAAAATTTTTGAAAGTCTGTATTTTAATACTTTCAAAAAGCCGGTCAAGATATTCAATCCTTTCGTATGAAGGAACACAGATAGAGATAAAAGGATCAGCCATTTTTATCGTTTTTTAAGGATATTTTCTTTGTTTTGTCATAAGAAGAGAGGCATAATTTCAGCGAGTCACGCCAATAAGGGATTTCCAGGCCAAAAATATTTTTTATCTTTGTCTTGGACATTATTGCATGAAACGGCCTCTTTACTTTTGACGGATATTGATCGGTGGTAATTGGTGTTATACTTACATCTATACTAAGTATGCTGCAAATATTTATTGCGAAATCGTACCAGCTTATAGCCCCTTCATTTGAATAATGGTAGATTTCAATTCCCGATCCCGGGACAATTTTTTTTGACTTGATTATCTGGAGAATGGCCTTTGCCAAATCATAGGTATAAGTTGGTGTGCCTAACTGGTTATAAATAAGATTACAAGCGCCGACTGTCCTCGCTTTATTAATAATTGCAGTAACAAAGTTTGGTTTATCAAGAGAATATAACCAGGATGTGCGGATAATAATTCCTGTGTCATGGTGCTTTAAGATTTCTATTTCACCGGCATATTTCGATTTGCTATAAACAGATAACGGATTACAAATATCATCTTCATAGTAAACATCATTTTTATTCCCGTCATATACCGCATCAGTGGAAATATGGATTAATCGGGCATTGATCTTGTTAGCAGCTATTGCAATGTTCATCGCCCCGTTTTCATTAATGGCATAAGCAGACTCAATATTAGTCTCAGCCCCTTCAACATTTGTATATGCTGCACAGTTAATTATAACATCAAAATTGCCCTTATTGAAATATTCTATCGTTTTACCCAGATCCGTGATGTCAAGGGCCGATCTGTTGCAAAAAAAAATGTCAGATTCAAAATCGGGATAAATATTCCGTATAGCATTAGCCAGCATCCCATCTCCGCCTGTTACAAGAATCTTCATAAAATGATCAGTAAATTTCAATACATGGTATGTATGTAACCAATTGAGCACCCCAGCTTTTTGTAAAAGCGAGCTTTTCTATTATTTCCTTTTTAAAATTCCAGGGAAGAATAATGATAATATCGGGCTTATTGTTTATAAAATAGTCTCTTGAAACAACCGGTATATGGCTTTGAGGTAAAAATTTGCCCTGCTTTGACGGCGTATCATCCACAACACATTCAATAATATCTGGTTTAATGCCACAATAATTTAAAAAAGTATTGCCTTTGGCAGCAGCTCCAAAAGCAATTATTTTTTTGCCTTTTATACGCTCATTAACAATATACGAAAGAAATTGAAATTTTATCTCATTGACTCTTTCATGAAAACCAATATAACTGTTGATATCATCTATGTGTGCGTCTAATTCTTTGTTCAACAGGTTTTGTACATTTTCGGAAACAGGCATTTCTTTATTTTCCCTGTGCCTGGCGTAAATTCTTAATGACCCGCCATGTGTTTCCAATTCCTCCACATCAAATATATCGAAACCATGAAACTCAAATAATTTAACGATAAAGAAGAATGAAAAATAAGAAAAATGTTCGTGATAAATAGTGTCAAATTCAATTTTTTCAATCAGCTTTACCAAATGAGGAAATTCAAAAGTCATAACCCCTTCCGGTTTCAGTAAAATTTTTAACCCCCTCACGAAACTATTTAATTCGGGTACATGGGCAAGCACATTATTACCAAGTATTAAATCCGCTTTTTTTTCGGCGGAAAGTCTCATGGCAAAATCTTCATTGAAAAACTCAATAATAGTGTCTATTCCTTTTTTTATAGCAATCTGCGCTGTACTATTAGTCGGTTCAATTCCTAATACCGGGATATTCCGCTCCTTAAAATATTGAAGTAAATATCCATCGTTAGATGCAATCTCAACTACCAGGGAATCTGCATTAAGATGGAATTGAGGTATTACCTTTTCAACATACTTTTTTGAATGTTCTAACCAGTAATTGGAAACTGATGAAAAGTAAACATAGTCATTCGAGAAGATTTCCTCTTTCTTTTGAAATTCATCCACCTGCACTAAAAAACAATTATCACACACTAAAACCTTTAGTGGGTAAATACATTCTTTTGAATTAATAATCTCTTCTGTAACAAAGGCATTGGAGATAGCGGTACTACCCAAATCAATAAAAACCTTATCAATATTTTTAGAACAAAATCTGCATTTCATATAAATACATTAGGCTTTAACCAGACAATTATTTGTCGTTCCCCAAATGTACTATAAAGCCATTATATCTGACCTTTGGTTTGGGATATTTCTAATTCTAAAATGTCAGATCACTCAATCTATCCAAACACTCCGCAATCTGAAATACTGCAAAATTAAATTCACAGCTTTTCTTACTTTTTTGCGAAAAGTGAATTTACTGTTTTCATTATAATCAAATGAAGCGGTTCCAGACATTAAGTTCGATGGCGGCTCCATATGCCTCTTTTCAATTAATATAATGCTGTCATAGAAATGTATGGAATGAATGCTGCGTGTAAAATCGTTTACCTGGAATGACTTTTGTTCCGAGTTCCATGCGTGCAGGTAATCAATAATGTTTTTGGTATATTCTATAAATGAACCTGACCTTTTATACCCACCGCCATATCTCCATTGGTAACAGGTAGCTGTATCTTCACATAGGTAAACGCCAACTTCTTTTATATGGCCGAATAAACAATCGAATGATACCTTCATTTGATTCATGGTATGCCCGCCATCGTCAATGAGAATATCAATTTTAGGAATTTTATTTTTCAGGTCATTTAAAAATACAGGATCAGATTGCGAGCCAATATGAATTTCAATATTTTCTTCTTCAAACGCTTTGCATCTTGGGTCTATATCCAACCCATAAATTTTTGCTTTTAGCCCAAAATAATTTTTCCACATTTGCAGCGAACCGCCCTGAAACACACCTATCTCCAGAATAACCACATCTGTATTCCTGTATTTACTAAAATGACGGTCATATATTTCAAAGTAATGTTTCCACTTATTAATAAGCCGCCCCTTATTATTATAAAAATATTGTTCAAGGTCATTCTTATACACAGTTGCCATTTTATATAATTTATTTTATGTGCTTGCCGCTCGTAATGAAATCCGGTTTTTAGCAAAAATAATAAAAACAAGCGTCATTTTGTCATTGTTCCTTACCTTATCCTATATCTGAATAGCTTGTAAACTACTGTCTTAATGTAATACCTGATCATTTCTTTTGTGGTAAGAATAATACTGAAAAGGTAATAATAAAGCGATCTGCCTTTACGGTACTCCATTATTTTCAACTCCAGTTCAAGGAATTTTTTTAGTAACTTTAATTGCTTCGACGGTTCGGTACTGGCGTTATGAATATGGACAACTGTTGTTTCTGCAACATAAAAACTGCGGTAGCCCAATTGATAAAATTGATAGCACCACAACTGGTCTTCGCCATACATAAAAAAGCGCTCATCCAGTTTTTTTCCCGGCAGCTTATCCAATACTTCTTTTCTGAACATCATAAATGCTCCACTTACCCAATCGGTATAGGTATTGAAGTCTCCATTAAAATATTGGTTAAGCATTAATGCCGCCCTTTTTTTATAGGGAATTATCATTAATAAGGGGCGCAACATGTCAAAAACTTCATTTTTAATGCTCCTGAATTTCCGTGCGGTATGTTGCAGCTTGCCATCGGTATAAACCAGCCGCACACTTAAAGCGCCTATGCCCGGATCTGCCTGTAAATACTTTGCGGCAACACTAATGCTGTCTTCCGTTAAAAAAGTATCAGAATTGAGCAATAAAATAGTATCCCCTGAAGCAGCCATTATACCCAGGTTGTTCCCTTTGGCGAACCCCCCGTTCTCCTTGCTTTTAATCAATTTTATGGAAGGAAATTTTAGAAGGAAATCATCAGGGTTATCATCAGGAGACGCGTTATCCACCAAGATGATCTCATAAGGCACATTATGTGTTAAACGCAATACACTCTCCATACAATCGCACGTTATTTGAAAAGTGTTGTAATTAACAATAATGACGGATACCAGCATTAATTAATTTTTGCCCAAAAATATCATTTATCCCGGTATTTGATCCGTCTTGTTCAAAATCAGTGCTAATCACCTTATTGCTTCGTTATTTTTTTATAAACCGTATTCCCATTCCAGTTTATTTTGGTGAGGTACAATCCTCCAGGATATTTTTCTAAATGCAGATCGCAGGAATTTCCGTTTATTAATTGCTTTGCTATCACCTGCCCGATTTCATTTATTACCTGAACATACCCTGTAGTATAAACAGGAAAACTAATCGTAAGCATTTCATGAGCAGGATTGGGGAAAATACTAACCGCCCCGGCAGATACTTGAGGAACACCTGCATTGTCGTCAATAATTAATATTGCTGCATCAGAAGTATCGGCGCATGGAGTAGTAAAAATTTCAGGATCATTAGTTATTACACACCTGTAATTAGTTGCATTCAAAAACATATCAGAATTATGTATCGTAAGCGTATTGGTGGTAACACCACTATAGGGCAGCACATTTGCAAGATTAACAAATCCAGAGCCGGCATTCTGCTGCCATTGGTAAACAGGAGACGACATGGTTGTGGTAACTGAAAAAATGGCAACAGAACCGGCAATGACCGTATCGGGTATAGGCTGCTGAGTAATAGAATAAGTGCAGGCATTTGTTATAATCCGCACCCTGTAATTGTTATTATCGCCTACAAATAAGATACCTGCAGGGTTAATCGCAATTTCATTTGATGAGTTGATCTCTGCTAAAATTGCAGGTCCACCATCACCATAAAAGCCTGCAACTCCTGTGCCCACATAAGTAGAAATAACACCGGCAGGCGTAACTTTTCTTACTTTATTATTCAGCTGGTCGGCAATATAAATATTGTTTGATGAATCAATTGCAATTGCGCTGGGATTATCAAGTTGCGCGGCTGTAGCCTGTCCCCCGTCACCCAGAGCGCCTGAAATACCGGTTCCTGCAAAAGTGCTGATGGTGCCGGAGGTGGAAACAAAGCGGACTTTATTATTTAGCTGGTCTGCTATGTATAGATTCCCGGCTCCGTCAACCGTTATCCCAAAAGGTTCATAAAGACTGGCTAAAATAGCAGATCCACCATCGCCGCCACTGCCTGCAAATCCATTGCCTGCTACTGTAGAAATTATTCCTGATGCAGAGATTTTACGAACCCGGTTATTGGCATTATCTGCAATAAAAATGTTTCCCACGTGGTCAACAGCAACGCCGGTCGGGTGAAACAATTCTGAAGCAGTAGCAGCAATACCATCACTACTATACCCACCGGTACCATTACCTGCAACAGTGCTGATAATACCCGATGTATTTATTTTACGAATACGGTTATTGAGTTCATCAGCTATGTATAAGTTCCCTGAAATATCTATAGCAAGTTTATAAGGCCCGTTAAGCCGGGCATTTGTAGCCTGTCCTCCGTCCCCGGAATATCCAGATGTACCATTACCGGCAACTACTGTGATAATACCGGTTGGAGAAACTTTACAAATTTTATTGTCGTAATGATCAGCCATGTATGTGTTTCCCGATGTATCAAAAGCCAATCCACTTGCTACATTAATTCCGGCAGCAGTTGCAGGCCCATTATCACCGCTCGAAAAGGCAGACCCATTGCCAGCATAAGTGTTTATTATCTGCGCATTTGATATACATGGCAGAAAGGCAATTAGCAGCAGCGATTTTTTCATACAGTATGTATTTTTATAAAATTAAAGATAGTTGGAAAATTAAAGTTACATAAAAAAGTTAAGGGTGTATGACAAATTGCACTTTTAAGCAAATTCCAATTTCTAATTGCCCCGACCTTCAGGTCGGGGAATGATGAATAATAGGTTGGCTTTAGCCGAAATACACAACATGAGCAATACTCTACGCGAGCAAATTTTGGCTAAAGCCAACGAGTTTTTTTATTTAAACCCCCGACCTAAAGGCCGGGGCTATTGAGTAAAAAAAGTACAATTGCATATAACCCCTATCCTGCGCGTTGATAATCATGTTGCTGCAAATAGTAGTTCTCCCTCCTGAATATTAAGCTGCCGTATTTTTCTTTGGATATTCCTCACTTGGTTTTGCCTGATTTTACATAGATATTCAGCAGGCATTTCGGGCTTGTAGGGCTTTTTCTTCACTAACATATTCCATACTATTACTGCTAATTTCCTGGCCGTTGCAACAATGGCTACTGTCCGGCAATTTCTGCGCTCTATCCGTTTAAAAAAGTGAACAAGGTAATCTCCTTGTTTCATATTGCCGATAGCATTAGCCGCATGCATGAATGCTTGCGCAAGCCGGTTTTTGCCTTTCTTTGTTTTATTCGATATTACTTTACCACCTGTTTTTTTTGTATCAGGTGACAATTGAAGCCATGAGGCAAATTGTTTGTCCGTGGCAAAGGCTTTTAAATCCAGCCCTGTTTCAGAAACGAGGCACAGCAGTAACCCTAAGCCAACACCGTCAATGACACTAATGTCAATACCGCCAGTTAAATCTACCGTTAATTGCTGTATATCGATCCTGGCTTCGTTCTTACGGGCTTTCTTCTTCTTTATTTTTAGGCATTCCACCTTAGCAAGTCCTTCTTCCTTTTGCTTACGTTCTATTTCTGTAGTTAATAGCTTTTTTACTTCTTCATCGCATTCATCCATCTTTTGATGATAGTATTGATAAAGTTCGTAGCATTGGCGAAGTTCAAAAATATATTCTTTGCGCCAGTCTCCGGTAAGTGCCGCTTCAATCTCAGCGGTGGATGCCTTTACGTTTGGGTGGGCCAGGGATGCCAATACTACAGGATTTTGTTCTCCTTTTAATATCGCTTCAATAATATCTTTGCCCGACTTACCCATAACGTCCTTCAAAACAGTATCAAGCCGGATGTTTATGAGCCGGAGTGCCTTTTGCATTTTATTGATATAGCCCGCTGCACTCTCTACAAGACATTGCCGGTGACGGTAATATTGACGAACAGTTTCTGTAAATAAATCAGGAATAAAACTGCCTTCCAACATGCCCATTGTATGTAGTTTTTGTATCCACTGGCAATCCTGCACATCTGTTTTACGGCCTTTGACATTTTTTGTAAATTTCCCATTCACCAAAATAGGATTTAGATTGTAGTGCTGTAATAGCACAAATAGCGGCTGCCAATAACTGCCCGTACTCTCCAAAGCAGTAGTTGTCTTGCCGCTATTTACCAAGTCTTGGCAAAGACGGTGGAGGTCTGCGGTATAAACACCATACTCCTTAACATCTTCCTTATTTTGCCCGATAGCAACAAAATGGGATCGGCTACCTACATCAATACCGGCAGCATGGAGGTGGACAACAGGCATCTTTTCAAACCTGTTCTCAGTTTTGTTTTTAACTTTGTTCATAATTTTGTTTTTAGAAAACAGTCGCCAACAGGTTGCTATAGAAATAGTAAAAGTATTGCATACGGGATGTTGCCCCTGTTACTGACAGGAGTACTCACCAATCATTGTTTCTAATTTGTTTGCTGTTAACAAACAAAAAAGCAACCCCACCAGAATTTGTCACGAACTTATTAGTATCAGTTTGCAATCGGTTGGGATGGCGGCTGTTTTTGTTAAAAACAAAGGTACATAGATGATAAATTGAGATTGCATAGTGAGTGGTACTCACGTTAATGGGTTATATGCACTTTGTTGCTGAACACCAGCGCTGAGAATTTGTCATACACCAAAAGTTAAAGAATTTTTTTTACGCCAATTTATATATATAGTAAATAAATTATATTAGCGGCGTTTTCAAAGCAATTAAACCACTTGTACTTTCGGGGCATAAACGTAACTTTGCATATTCTTCAAAGAAAGAGAACTATTTATGAATCTTTTATTGCTGGCAACAGAGCACAACACGCCATTTAATTATTTTCCGGTAGCTTTACAATTAGTTATTGCTATAGGTTTTATTGTAGTGATGATGGCTGCCACCCATTTACTGGGGCCTAAAAGAAGAACGCACGATAAACTGATCAACTTTGAAAGTGGCATACCTTCTGTTGGCAATGCCCGCCAGCCCATGGGTATAAAATACTTTTTGGTTGCTATCCTGTTTGTGCTTTTCGATGTGGAAGTAATCTTCTTCTATCCTTATGCCGTTAATTTCAGGTTTCTGGGTAAGGATGGCTTTCTGGAGGTGGTATTGTTTGTGGCCTTCTTTTTGTGTGGGTTTATTTATATAATTAAGAAGAAAGCATTGGATTGGGAAGATTAAGCCCCAAACCCCTGAAGGGGCTTTAAAAGTAATAAATCAGGTCTTTTTTATAAAATAATAAATCTCTCCCTTTAGGGAAGATTGGATGGTTAAATATTATGGCTCGACCGGTTCAGTATAATACTAAGATTAAAATAGTGGAGATGCCTAAGGGCTACTCCGGGGAAGGTTTTTATGCCACATCGTTTGATAAAGTAGTGGGGCTGGCACGCAAAAATTCTTTGTGGCCATTACCTTTTGCTACTTCCTGCTGCGGCATAGAGTTTATGGCTACAATGGGGTCGAACTACGACCTGGGGCGCTTTGGTGCAGAGCGAATGGGCTTTACTCCCCGGCAGTGCGATATGCTGCTGGTGGCAGGTACCATTGCAAAGAAAATGGCGCCCATACTCCGGCAAGTGTATCTGCAAATGGCAGAGCCTCGCTGGGTAATAGCCATAGGCGCCTGCGCAAGCACAGGTGGCATATTTGATTCGTACCCTGTTTTGCAAGGCATAGATCAGGTAATACCTGTGGATGTGTATGTGCCCGGCTGCCCGCCACGCCCTGAAGGGATATTGGATGGCATACTGAAATTGCAGGACCTTGTGCAAAATGAGAGCCTGCGCAGAAGAACCAGCGACCAGTATAAGGGATTGCTGGAAGGTTATGGAATACAATAACCCCCGGCCCCTCCTGAAGGGGAGTGCGATGGTCAAGGAAAATTGAGCGTATAGTTAATAATTGAAAAGTATTTTAGTGATCATTTTTATAAAAAACATGGGGAAGCCCCTTTAGGGGTTTGGGGTATGAATTTATCTTCCGAAATAATACAACAAAGGTTAACGGATAAGTTTGGCGAACAGCTTACGGAATGGGGTGTGCCATATGGTATGCTCACTTTCAGGGCGCCTGCCGAAATGAACCTGAAAGTAATGCAGTTCTTATTTGACGATGAAGAACTGCGTTTCCGTTTTCTTACAGACCTTACCGCTGTTCATTACCCGGAAAGAAAGGGAGAAGAACTTTGCGTGGTTTATCATCTGCACAACCTGGTGGATAATGTGCGGCTGCGTTTAAAAGTATATGTGCCTGTTGAAAAGCCTGATGTTTATACGGCGTCTATGTTGTTTTCGGCTGCTAACTGGATGGAGCGGGAAACGTATGATTTTTTCGGCGTCAATTTTGTTGGCCATCCGAACCTTATCCGTATTCTAAACGTTGACGAAATGGACTATTTCCCGATGCGCAAAGAATATGAAATGGAAGACCCGACAAGGCGCGATAAGGATGACCAGATGTTTGGAAGGTAGTGACCCTGATCCAAACTGACTTGAAAGAAATTGTAGCATATAAAATGATTAACAAGATTTCTAAATACTATTATAACGCGGGGAAGCCCCTTTAGGGGTTTGGGTTTTTTTTATGGAACTACAACATACTACACAGCATCATATCAAGCTTTCTGAAGAATCTCTTCAGAAGCAGACCACTACGCTGAACCTGGGGCCTACGCACCCTGCCACACATGGCGTGTTTCAGAACATTATGGAAATAGACGGCGAGCGTGTACTGGAGACCGTACCCACCATAGGGTATATACACAGGGCATTTGAAAAAATTGCCGAGCGCAGGCCGTACTACCAGATAACCCCGCTTACCGACCGCCTTAACTATTGCTCATCCCCCATCAACAATATGGGATGGCATATGACCATAGAAAAACTGCTGGGGCTTAAATTGCCAAAGCGTGTAGAATACCTCCGTGTCATCATCATGGAGCTTTCCCGCATTGCCGACCACCTGGTTTGCAATTCGGTAATAGCTGTTGACACCGGGGCGTTAACGCCATTCACTTATGTATTCCAGTACCGCGAAAAGATCTATGAGATTTTTGAAGAAATATGCGGTTCACGACTTACCACCAATATTGGCCGGGTAGGTGGTTTCGAGCGTAATTTTACCCCTGCATCTTTCTCTAAGCTCAATGATTTTATGAAGACCTTCCCTAAAATAATGAGGGAATTTGAATCATTGCTGAACCGTAACCGTGTATTTATGGACCGGTGCATTGGCGCAGGCCCCATAAGTGCAGAACGGGCGTTGAACTATGGCTTTACCGGCCCTAACCTGCGCGCTACGGGCGTTGACTATGATGTGCGGGTTTCGCAGCCTTATTCTTCTTACGAGGACTTCAGTTTCAAAATACCCGTAGGTACGCTGGGTGATGTATATGACCGCTTCATGGTGCGCAATGGCGAAATATGGGAAAGCGTAAGCATTATTACCCAGGCGCTGGAAAAGATCGCAAATATTGAGAAAGAATTTCCAGACCAGAAAGAAGTGTTTTATGCTAAGGAAGCAGACCATTTTCACCTGCCGCCAAAAGAAGATGTATATACTAAAATGGAAGCGTTGATCTTCCATTTCAAAATAATAATGGGAGAAATAGACGCTCTGCCGGGAGAAGTATATCATTCGGTAGAAGGCGGTAATGGCGAAGTGGGATACTACCTGATAAGCGATGGCGGCAGAGCGCCATACCGGTTGCATTTCCGCAGGCCATGCTTCATCTACTACCAGGCATACCCTGAAATGGTGAATAATGGCTTGCTTAGCGATGCAATTATAACTTTGAGCAGTTTGAATGTGATAGCGGGGGAATTGGATGCGTGAAAACCCCTGACCCCTACCGCGTGCCGCCTTTAGCTTTAGCGGTGGCGCAAAGGGGAACCACGAATTTAGCTTGGTTTCAAACTTTTGGGTTCAGTAAATAATTTGGCAGAGAATAAAAAAACTTGCAGCAAATGAATAGTATTGTTTTAGATAATGATACAGCGTACACAATTCAATATCTGCAAAGATTGAAAGAAATGTATTGGACCAAGAAGTTAGGGTATTATCCTACAAAAATTGAAAAAGTAGGAAGGAAGATTACTTGGGAAGAAGCCAATAAAGAAAAGGAGAAAGAAGATTTGGAATTTGAGTTATTTTTAAAAAGTATTAAATGAAGATTCAATTTTCAGAAGAAAAATTAAAAGCAGTAAAAGAACTCATCTCGCACTACCCCGAAGGAAAGCAGAAGAGCGCTTTATTGCCGGTATTGCATGTGGCACAGGATGAGTTTGGCGGATGGCTGGATGTGCCGGTTATGGACTATGTAGCCGGGATACTGAATATACTGCCTATAGAAGTGTATGAAGTCGCTACATTCTACAGCATGTTCAATACAAAACCTGTTGGCAAGCACCTGCTCGAAGTTTGCCGCACCGGGCCTTGTATGCTAAATGGCAGCGACCAGATCATAAGCTACATAAAAGAAAAGCTGGGCATAAACGAAGGTGAAACCACCACCGATGGGTTGTTCACCCTGAAGCCTGTAGAGTGTCTCGGCGCATGTGGTTATGCGCCAATGATGCAGCTTGGCAAAACATACAGGGAACACCTGACCAAAGAAAAAGTAGATACACTGATAGACGAATTGAGGGTGCAGGCAAAAAACTAAAACTATGGCTTTCGATCTTTCACTTGAATTTTATTTATCGGGAAAACCAAAGCGGGTAATGGAATTGCTGACCGATCCGGTGCTGATAAGAAAATGGAGCGGCGGCGAGGCGATATTGGAAAATAAAGTGGGCGGCAGGTTTGAAATGTTTGACGGATGGGTGAAAGGCGAAGTGCTGAAAACAGGCGGCAACGAACTGGCCTATACCTGGAAAGCCAACGACTGGCCCGAAGAAGCAAAGCCAAGTGAAGTTCATTATTTACTGAAAGAGGATGAAGCGGGAACTAAAGTGATATTGCATCACACCGGTTTCCCGAACGCAGAAGAAATGAACAGCCACAAAAGCGGCTGGACAGACTTTTTCTTCGACCCGCTGGAAGATTTTATTTTGATCATTGATAAAAGCTAAACCCCCGACCCTAAAAGGAATAATAAAAAGTATGGAAACGCAAAAAGCCCATTTCCCGATATTGATTGAACAGGATGAAGACAATGTTTATATTGTTTCATGCCCGGTATTTAAGGGTTGCCATTCTTATGGCAAAACAGTTGATGAGGCTATGAGAAATATACAGGAGGTAATAGAAATGTGTTTATAGAGAAATTTTGAACAAAATAATGAACGAAAACAACATAACACGGTTTGAGGTAAGTAATTTTAAGAAATTTGACCACTTAGTTGTAGAAAACATTGGCCAGGTTAATTTAATTACAGGGGATAATAATGTCGGCAAAACTACCTTGCTGGAGGCGTTGTTGTGTAGTAAACTAAATATAGTTTGGATAAAATATTTGCATCAAATCTTAGATAACAGGAAAATAAGCTTTCACTTAGAGGATATTCGTTCGGTGAGTCCAAAATTTCCTCTTGAAAATTTTCTGACATACATTTTTAAGGATTTGGAAGAAAAACTGGTTTGTACATATCAATTGATGTCAGGGCAAACAAAGATGCTATCGTTAGAATATAAGCAATTAAAAGAGATAACTATTGATTTAATGAAGCAATATCGGAGTGATAATTACCAGGTTTTTAATGCACCCGATTGGTTATTTTTTTATGAAGATGGGAAGATAAAGGAGCTTGAATGGCTGTACTGTGATGATATTCGTTTTCCAGACGGGCTATACATGCCACTCATTTCATTATCTAATTCTTCTGATGATTATTTAGAGAGAATGATAATCGAAATGAACCTTGATGAACGCAAATTTATTATCAACAGTTTGAAAACGTGGGTACCGGACATAGAAGACTTTGATTACGCGCAAGTAGGTAAATTCAAACTGGTGAGGATTGCAACAAGTAGCAATAATAAGTATAATGCAATAACTACATTTGGCGATGGCGTGCAATTTGCATTTAGGTATTTAGTTGAGATTATATATGCAGCAAGCAGAGGGATGAGGGAAGACCGTATAATGATTGATGAAATTGATACTGGTCTCCATTATTTAAAAATGAAGGAAGTTTGGAAAGCAATATTTTGGGTATCACAGCAAAGAGGCATCCAGATTTTTGCTACTACCCATAGTATGGACTGTATAAAGGCTTTCGCAGAGGCTGCTGAAGAAACTGAAGGATGGGGTGAAAAAATAAGATTGATAGAATTGAAAGAAGCAAATGTAAAGGGCAAAAATAAAATGTATGTAAATACATTCACCATAGAAAACATTGAGGCAGGGATTGAATCAAGCTATGATATGAGAGGAGGACGTATTTATGGGCAGTATTAATTTTGACATTCATAAAATATTTGTTGAAGGAATCACTGACCAGGCGTGTATTGAGAAAATATTGGAACTGAAGTACGGTATATCATTTCCTCATAATGGCATTGCTGCTGATAAAGCAATAATCAATTGCGGTGGTTGGAATAAATTAAAAACAAGCCTTTTTTTGATTGATGAATATAGAAAGGACATGGGAGGTAAAAACCTCGTTATTTTTGATGCTGATGGGAAAAACAATGAAGGTGGATACCAGAAGCGGTACAACCAACTCATGTCTGTTGCAGGTGAATTAAATATAAAATTTGAAATCTTCCTTTTCCCAAATAATAGTGCGGATGGTATTTTGGAAGATTTTTATTGTAGCTGCTTTAAAAAAGAAATGAAATTTTTTGAAGATTGCTGGCAGGGAATGCTTCTTTGCTTTGAGCAGAATAATAACTTTGATCTAAAATTAAACAGCCCCAGTGTTTATGATAAAGTCTATTCTTATGTTGACTTATTTGAAGAGTATAAAACAGTAGAATACAAAAACACAAAGACTAAAAGGCATTATTTTGATATGGGAATTTGGGAATTTGATTTTGAGCATAATGATAATCTGCAGAAGTTAATTTCATTTATTGAAGATTGTGGTATTGTTACAAATGAATAAGAAGTAAATGGGCCTAAAATTATTATTAGAAAACGATCACATAGAAGGTATCCGCAATTACGATACCTACCGTAAACATGGTGGCTACCATGCTGCGGAGAAGGCATTCAAAATGTCAACCGCTGATATTGTGGAGGAGGTAAAGAAAAGCGGGCTACGCGGGCGCGGCGGCGCGGGCTTTCCTACCGGTATGAAGTGGAGCTTCCTGGCCAAGCCGGAGGGTGTGCCACGCCACCTGGTTTGTAATGCCGATGAATCGGAGCCGGGTACATTCAAAGACCGTTACCTGATGGAGTTTCACCCGCATCTTTTTATAGAAGGGTTGCTTATCAGCAGTTACGCGCTGGGCAGCAATGCCACCTATATATACATACGTGGTGAGTATGCCTGGATACCTGATATTTTAGAGCAGGCAATTACAGAAGCAAAAAACAACGGCTGGCTGGGCAAGAATATTTTAGGTTCCGGTTTCGATTGTGAAATATATGTGCATCGCGGCGCCGGGGCGTATATATGCGGCGAGGAAACCGCCCTTATAGAATCGCTGGAAGGCAAGCGCGGCAATCCACGGATGAAACCCCCATTCCCAGCTATACAGGGCGTATGGATGCGCCCGACTGTGGTAAACAATGTGGAGACAATTGCGGCAGTGGTACCCATAATCAATATCGGTGGTGATGCTTATTCTAAGATAGGTATTGGCAAATCAACAGGTACTAAACTCATGTCGGCATGTGGCAATATCAACAAGCCGGGCGTTTATGAAATTGATATGACCATATCGGTGGAAGAATTTATTTTCAGCGATGAATATTGCGGGGGCATAAAGAATGGGAAAAAGCTGAAAGCCTGTATCCCTGGAGGGTCTTCCGTTCCTATCTTGCCAGCAAACCTTTTGCTGAAAACAGCCAAAGGCGAGCCGCGCCTGATGAACTACGAAAGCATGTCCGATGGCGGATTTGTTTCCGGTTCTATGATTGGCTCCGGCGGGTTTGAAGTCTTTGATGAAGACCAGTGCGTGGTGCGCCATACCATGACGCTCGCGCGTTTTTACAACCACGAAAGCTGCGGCCAGTGCAGCCCGTGCCGCGAAGGTACCGGGTGGATGTATAAAATACTGAAGAACATTGAATACGGGCATGGCAAAATGAGCGACATAGACCTGCTTTGGGATATACAACGGAAGATAGAAGGCAATACTATCTGCCCGCTCGGCGATGCCGCCGCATGGCCTGTGGCAGCAGCCATCCGTCATTTCCGCGATGAGTTTGAATGGCACGTATTAAACCCCGATGAATCGCAGAAACGTAACTACGGCCTGGCGCATTATGCCGACCCGATACATATAGCTGCAACAGCATAAAAAAACATTTAAAAACAGTTATTATGGGCTTAGTCTATGCAAATATTAAACTATCGAATCCGATAATGCCGGATAGTATTCCTATTTCGACTGATTGTTTGGTTGATAGCGGATCAACTTATTTGTGTATTACACAACATATGGCCAATCAATTGGGGGTTAAAGAACTGCTTCAAAAAGAAGCGCATCTTGCTGATGGCTCATCAAAATTGCTGCCTTATGTAGGACCGATAAAAGTTGAGTTTATGAACCGTGCATGTTATGTCGGAGCAATGGTTCTGGGAGATGAATGTCTCCTTGGTGCAATACCAATGGAAGACATGGATTTGGTTGTCATTCCAAAACTATTCAAGCTAAGTGTAAACCCTGAATCCCCAAATATTGCAAGAGGAAAAATAAAATAATGAGCAACCACATAGACCATATAGAAATAACCAATTTCAAATCCATACGCCACGCAAAAATTGAAGGGTGTAAGCGGATCAATGTGTTTATTGGATACCCGAATGTAGGGAAGAGTAATATACTGGAGGCTCTTGGATTGTTTTCATTACCATACTTGAAATTAATAGGCAGTAAAAAAATAACAGAATTTATCAGGTTGAAAAACCTGCCTGAACTTTTTTTTAATGCAGACATTAGAAATTCAATAGAACTAAAAATTAATCATTCAGAAGCTTATTTTAAAGCAACCTACAGCGAGGAATCCTCTTACCCTTTGGAATGTATATTTTCATTCATTGATGATAATAGCAGATCAACAATCAAAGATGCAATTAAAATTTATGCAAACCATGATTTGAATGCACGAATTGAAAATTTATCCGAGTCCGTAAATGATATTTTTACAACAAAAAAATATGCTTTTTCTCTTGATAAGGCCAAACAAGTCAAGAGACAATTTGATTTTTTATTGCCTCCTAACGGCAATAATCTTTTTGATATTATAAACACGAATAAGGAACTGCGGGAGTTTATACAAAAACAATTAGAGAGGGTGAAAAGTGAATATATCTATGATAGAGGTGAAAATGTAGGCAGGATCTATAAAAGAATTAGTCATGATCAGGTATATTCGTTACCCTATAATTCATTAGCCGATACTTTACAACGATTGATATTTTATAAAGCCGCAATTAGTAATAATCGTGATTCGGTAATATTATTTGAAGAGCCGGAAGCGCACATGTTCCCCCCTTACATAAGTAAATTTGTTTGGGATGTAATTAATAATAAAACCAATGGTAACCAATATTTCATTGCAACACACAGCCCTTTTGTAATTAATGACTTGCTTGAAGATGTACGAGAAGATCTATCGGTATATGCAGTAGGTTATAGTAAAGGGCAAACAACAATAAAACTGATTACGGAAGAAGAATTGCAAGAGATATATCAATATGGGATTGACCTATTCTTTAACCTGGAAGATTATTTAGAAAATGCTTAAAAATGTAATCCCGGAATGTTATATAGATACATGCTTAATAAATGTTCTTTTAAGGGCAGATGCAGGGAGCAGAGGGGTTAACCATGGAAAAGGAAATAGCGCGGCAGCAAAGAAAATGCAGGAAAAATTTTACGACGCATTTTCCCTTGGAATTATAGACAAGGATAAAAGAGAAATTGATTATTTAAAAAAGTTTTTGCTGATAAATGATACAATAAAAGATTTTTCATTGCTGTATAAACACAAGGAAAAGCACCATTACTTTATTCAGCTTTGCCCTGAGAGCGAAAACTGGATATGCAATGTGTCGGGAGAAATTGGTATTGATTTGCTAGGTATGCATAAGTTACCAACCACACCTTCTTTATTAGCTGAATACACAAAAGATGTTGAATCAAAAACAGATTATAGGTTTATCCGATTATTTAAAGATATTGTCAGACAGTCGGAAGAAATTAACTTTGAGCCTGTTTTAAAAATGAGACATTGGTTAAGGATATTAGTAGATAATAATTACCAGGCTGACATTAATGAACTAATGAAATGAGTGAAACACCAAAATTCAAAGTAACCATTGATAACATCAGTATAGATGTGCCTGCGGGTACTACTATACTCAATGCGGCGCGCATGATCGGTGGCGAGGTTGCCCCACCCGCAATGTGCTATTACAGCAAACTGCAGGATAGCGGCGGTAAATGCCGTACCTGCCTGGTAGAGGTAAGCAAGGGTTCTGAAAAAGACCCGCACCCCATGCCCAAGCTGGTGGCAAGCTGCCGAACCACCGTAATGGATGGCATGGAAGTAAAGAACATCACTTCAGAAAAAGTGCTGGATGCGCGCAAAGGTATTGTTGAATTTTTACTGATCAATCACCCGCTCGATTGCCCGGTGTGCGACCAGGCCGGGGAATGCGACCTGCAAAACCTTAGCTATGAGCATGGCAACGAAGGCACCCGCTATGAATTCAAGCGCCGCACTTTCGAGAAGGAAGATATCGGGCCTTACATATCCCTGCACATGACCCGGTGCATTATGTGCTTCCGTTGTGTGTATGCCGCAGAACAGCTTACTGATAAACGTGAACATGGTATATTGGAGCGGGGCGACCATGCGCAGATAAGCACCATGCTGAACAAGGCATTGGACCACGACTTCATCGGCAATGTGATAGATGTATGCCCTGTGGGCGCCCTCACCGATAAAACGTTCCGTTTCAAAAACCGCGTATGGTTTACCAAACCTATGGATGCGCACCGCGATTGCTCTCACCCAAATTGTAACGGAAAAGTGCGGCTGTGGATGCGCGGAGAAGAGGTGTTCAGGGTTACTGCACGCAAAGACCAGTGGGGTGAAGTGGAAGAATTTATTTGTAATGAATGCCGTTTTTATAAAAAAGAAACCAAAGACTGGGTAATAGAAGGGCCGTCTGTAATAGCGAGGAGTAGCGTAATAGCGCAGGGCCACTATGTAGGAACCGTAAAAACACCGCTGGTGATTGAAAAAGTAATAGGCAAGGAACCAAAATTCCTTATGAACATACATGACATAAGCGATGTGAACCGGCCAGACGTTGATTTATCGCGCATTGATGGGCCTGCGCATTCGGATGATTTTAAAGGACACAACCCATAAAGGGGAGCAAACAGTATGAATAAATATGAAGTCATAATTTACTGGAGCAAGGAAGATGATGTATTCATTGCCTTAATTCCAGAATTGAAAGGGTGCATGGCTCACGGAGATACTCCTTACGAAGCATTGAAAGAAGTATATATTATGGCCGAAGAATGGATGGAATTAGCAAAAGAACAGGGTTGGGAAATACCAGAACCAAAGGGACGATTAATGTATGCGTAAACTCATTGATTTAAAAACACAACTCCAAGCAATAAAACTTGACTTAAACAGCGATTTTTTAACTAACTAAAACTACTTTTGCACCATTATGCTGTTACTGCAGATTGATACAGCGCTTATCATTGAAAAAGTTATCCTCATTTCAGTTATCCTGATGGGGTCTTTGGGTATTGCTATGTATGCCACCTGGGCAGAACGTAAAGTGTCTGCTGTAATGCAAGACCGCATCGGGCCAAACCGCGCGGGGCCTTTCGGCATCCTGCAGCCGCTGGCAGATGGCCTGAAGTTGTTTTTTAAAGAAGAGATCATCCCCGACCGCTCCACGCGCTTTATCTTTATACTTGGCCCGTGCCTGGCCATGCTTACGGCTACCATGACGAGCGCCGTAGTACCCTGGGGGCCTGACTATACCACTGCAAGCGGGCATATTGTTTCCTTCCAGGTGGCGGATATTAATATTGGCATCCTGTTTGTGTTTGGCGTGGTGAGTCTCGGTGTGTATGGCGTAATGCTGGGCGGCTGGGCTTCCAATAATAAGTTTTCATTGCTTAGTAGCATCCGCGCGGCTTCGCAGGCTATCTCTTACGAACTGGCAATGGGCATCAGCCTTATCGCATTGCTTATGCTCACCGGCTCTTTAAGCCTTCGCGAAATAGTGGCACAGCAGCATGGCTTTTGGAGCGATGGCTACTTTTCCTGGAATTTCTTCAAACAGCCTGTGGGCTTCATTATTTTCCTTACCTGCGCCTTTGCCGAACTCAACAGGTCGCCTTTCGACCTGCCGGAATGCGATAGCGAACTGAATATGGGTTACCACCAGGAATATTCTTCTATGAAGCTGGGTTTCTACCTGTTTGCAGAGTACATCAATATGTTTATTAGCTCCGCCATAATGATTACCTTATTTTTCGGAGGGTATAACTTCCCTTTTATGGACCAGGTAGCCGGCGCAGTTAACCCGTTATTATTCTCTGTTATCTGCATAATGGTACTGCTTGCAAAAGTTGTGTGCATGATCCTGTTTTTCATGTTTGTCCGCTGGACGCTGCCCCGCTTCCGGTACGACCAGCTAATGAAACTCGGATGGCGCTCACTGATACCATTGGCATTGGTGAATATGCTTATAACAGGAATTGTAATATTGTGGTTTACCAAAAACAGTTAGTTGAAAAAGCATGTTGACCGTACAACAAATAAAAGATACCGTTACCGATTATTTCAGAGATAAGCCGGTGAAAAGCGTGTACCTGTTTGGGTCGTATGCAAGAGGGGATGCGAAAAAAGGGAGTGATGTTGATTTATTACTTGATCTGGATTATGAAAAAGGGATAGGATTAGAGTTTGCAAGATGGTGGCTCGTTTTGGAAAAAAAATTTAAAACAAAAGTTGATCTGGTGCCTACAGATACAGTATATCCTAAGGTAATGAAGAATGCAGAAAAAGATAAAATTTTGCTTTATCAAAATGCTCTCATTCAATGATTAATGACATAGATAGAGCGGAGCATATTTTAGAAGCAATTGAAAGGATTGATATTTTCATTGAAGGATTGAGTGAGCATGATTTTTTAAACGATGAAAAATTAATGTACGCATGTTACGCCAACATGATTATCATTGGAGAGGCTGCTACAAAAATTACAAGAGGAACAAAGAAAAAAATTGATACGATAGAATGGCAATTGATCACCAAGTTTAGAAACGTTATTATTCACGAATATTTCAGAATTAACTGGCGGCTTATATGGGATGTAATAAAGATTAAGCTGCCAGGTTTAAAGGATGCAATGCAAATTATTATTAAATGCTGACCGTACAACAAATAAAAGATACCGTTACCGATTATTTCAGAGATAAGCCGGTGAAAAGCGTGTATTTGTTTGGGTCGTATGCAAGAGGTGATGCTGCCGATAACAGTGATATTGATATACTTTTTTCTTTAAAAGAAAATACCCGTATCAGTTATTTCGGATTAGCGCAATACCTGGTTGATTTGGAAGAGAAACTTGTAAAGAAAGTTGATCTGGTAGAAGAAGAATTAATTTATCCGGATTTAAAAAAATACATTGACGCTGATAAAATTCTTTTATTTTCTAAATAAATGGCTTTTAAGAAAAATGATATTGCTTATTTGAGGTTGATTGATACCGCCATTGCGAAAATATTTGAATATACCGACGGCGTGGACGAAGATATATTTTTGAGAAATGACATGATGAAAGATGCTTGCCTGACGCGGCTGATAGTAATAGGTGAAAATGGTGGCAAAGTGTCGGATGAACTTAAAGAAAAATTCAGAGAGGTAGAATGGCAATTGATGAAGGTGGCAAGAAATTTTTTTGCCCACGCTTATGAATATATAGACTGGCGGCATGTTTGGGATACAATAAGCGCTGTATTACCAAACCTAAAGCCAAAAATTGAGCATATAATAGCAATAGTGGAAAAAGAAAACAATGCAAAAACTAACTAACAGAGCTGTGCAGATAGACCGTAGCCCCATGACGTTTGGGGAGCGCATCTACCTTCCATCTTTAATACAAGGCCTTAGAATTACGCTTGGGCATATTTTTAAGAAAAAAGCAACGACCCGCTACCCCGAAGAAAAACGGCCCTTCAGCCCGGTGTTTCGTGGGTTGCATATACTGAACCGTGACGAAGAAGGGGCGGAACGCTGTACTGCCTGTGGTTTGTGCGCGCTTGCCTGTCCCGCCGAGGCTATTACTATGGAAGCCGCAGAACGCAAGCCTGGAGAAGAACACCTGTACCGCGAAGAAAAGTACGCAGCTAAGTATGAAATAAATATGCTCCGTTGCATTTTTTGCGGCTTCTGCGAAGACGCCTGCCCTAAAGACGCCATATACCTTACAGAGACCATAATGCCTTCAAACTATACCCGCGAAAGTTTTATTTATAAAAAAGACGACCTACTGATTCCTAACCCCAAAACACAGGATAGTAAATAAGCATGGACATCTACGATATATTATTTTGGGTTTTGTCTGCTATGGCTGTAAGCTGCGCGCTGGGTGTTATCCTTAGCCGCAACCCCGTAAATAGCGTCATGTTCCTTATCCTTACTTTTTTCGCTATTTCCGGGCATTATACTATTATGAACGCCCAGTTTCTTGCTATCGTTAATATTATAGTTTATGCCGGGGCAATAATGGTGTTGTTCCTGTTTGTAATAATGCTGATGAACCTGAACGCCGATGTGGAACCGCAAAAAGGGCAATTGGTGCAATTAGCGGGGGTAATCTCCGGCGGCGTTTTATTCCTGGTAGTGCTGGCTGCAATAAAAACCGCTGCACCGCAAACAATTGATAAAACATCTACCGATATTGGCTTGATAACAAACCTCGGCAAGGTGCTTTTTACCAAGTATGTTTTACCTTTTGAAATAAGCAGCGTCCTTTTCCTTAGCGCCATGATAGGCGCAATAGTGATAGGAAAGAAAGAAGAAACAAAACCCCCGGCCCCTAAAGAGGAGGAGGTAATTGAATAATTATTGTTAACAAATAAAAAGCCCCTTTAGGGGTTGGGGTATTATGCCGGTAAATTCAACACATTATTTGTTTCTAAGCCTCCTGTTATTCTCCATAGGAATAATGGGAGCCTTGATGCGCCGCAACGCCATCATCATTTTTATGTGCATAGAGCTGATGCTCAATGCCGTGAACTTGCTGCTGGTGGCCTTCTCAAAAATATATGCAGATGCCGATGCACAATTGTTTGTGTTTTTTATAATGGTAGTAGCGGCGGCAGAGGTGGCCGTAGGGCTGGCAATAATTGTGATGATGTACCGCAAAGTACATTCCGTGGATATAAATATTTTAAATAGATTAAAGCACTAAAATCCGTTTATGGATTTGGGTTTATGATAAAAGAAATTAAAATAACGAATTTTTATAGCTTTAGTGAAGAAACTATTGTGCTGCAACCAGATGTAAACATTCTGGTTGGGATCAATGGCTCTGGCAAGTCTAATTTCTTTAAGGCGGTTCGGTTATTAAAAGAAGGAGTGGCGGGTAAAGGGTTAAGGTCTCATTTTTTTGATGATTTGGGTGGATTCGACAATATTTTTTTTAAGGGCCATAAAAAACCCAAAGACATTGAGATAGAATACACTTTTGATAGCGAGGAAATTACAAAAGGTAATTATGGGTATCACTTTGCGAGCGATGTGGTTTATACCATTAAAATTATTCGGTCAGGTACTTTTCAGAATTATTATATTCACGAAAACATTGCAACAAAAGGGGAGAAATTTTTAGTTTTTACAAATGGAATTGGACATTTGAAAGAGTCTTTCAAAGGACAACAGAAACCCAACACTATAAAATATACCGAGTTTAATCCGCAAGAGTTAGTTTTGAAAGAAGTAAGTGATACGGAAAGATATTCGGCTTTGGCTTCACTTAGAAATGCAATAAAGGATATTGTGGTATATGAGTATTTTGATACTACTCCACGAAGTTCTATACGCAGAACAATCCTCGCAACATCAGATAGAAGGCTTAATTCAGACGGATCCAATTTAACTCAGATACTAAATACAATTAAAATAAACTACAAGGCAAACTACAATAAAATTGTGGAGATGTTGCAAGAAGTTAATCCTAACTTTTCGGGATTCGATTATCATATTTTTGGTGGTGGTAATATTGAATTAATGCTGGAAGAAAAAGGACTGGAAAGTTCTATACATGTGTCCAGTATTTCTGATGGCACTTTAAAATACCTTTGCCTGCTGGCAATTCTTTATAACCCTGAAAGAGGAAAATTTATATGTATAGATGAGCCGGAAACAGGCCTGCATCCTGATATGATTTTAAACATAGCAAATGCTATAAAAGAAGCATCGGAACAATCAACTTTAATTATTTCAACTCATTCAGTTAGTTTGCTTGATTATTTTAACATTGATAATCTTCTTGTTATTGAAAAAGATGAAAATAATGCAACAAGGGTTGTAACGTTTAAAGAGGAACAATTTAAGGGATGGTATGAAGAATTTGCCGTTGGGAAAATGTGGATAGCTGGGGACTTTGGAGGTGTCAGGTATGGAGGATAAAAAAGTTCTTTTTATAGAAGGTGAACCGCAAACATCTAATGGAAACCTCCGTCAGGGTTTTGAAAATTTGCTGGGAAAAAAGTTAGCAGGGAAATTACCGAGAATCAGATTAGGTGGTGGGAAGAAAAATGTTGCTGACCAATATCTGAATAATGATTTTAAAAGAGTGTCTTTTTTGCTTTTTGATTTAGACGGGCCGGAAGAAAAAAGGAAAGTAGATTTACAAAGTCATGGACTGTCTAACCATGGCGATAACGTATTTTACATGATACAGGAAATGGAAAGCTGGTTTCTTTCTCAACCTGATGTCCTTGATAGCTATTATGGAAAAACAATTACGGGTAAAAAGATTTCAGAAATTATGACAAAGCAGAGTCCCGCTGAAATACCTACTCCAAAAAAAGAAATGAAGAAAATAACACAAAATTTGAATAAAGGGAAAGAATACCAAGAGGTTAAACATGCTACCGAATTACTAAAACGGCTGGATGCAACGAAACTTGAAAATGATTTTCCTGATTTTAAACGATTAATTGAACAATTGAAATAAGCGATAGTAAAAATATTTATGTCAAATTACGTCTATTTAGTGCCTTTGTTCCCGCTGATCGGTTTTCTGATCAATGGATTGTTTTGGAAAAGAATGCCTAAAACAATGGGTGGCATTATTGGCTGCACCACAGTTTTAGCTTCTTTTATTGTGTCTTTGGGCATATTCTTCGAGGTAAAAGACCCGTCTTTCCACGGGCCGGTGATCGTTCATTTGTTCGATTTTATACAGTCAGGCAAGTTATACATACCGTTCTCCTTCCAGGTGGACGCGCTTTCTTCCCTGTTCCTGCTTATTATCACGGGCGTGGGGTTCCTCATTCACGTTTACTCCACTTCTTACATGCACCACGATGAGGGCATGGTGAAATATTTCTCCTACCTCAACCTTTTTGTGTTCTCCATGCTCTTGCTGGTATTAGGCGCCAACTACCTCATCATGTTCATAGGCTGGGAAGGCGTGGGATTGTGTTCTTACCTGCTTATTGGTTTCTGGTTCAAGAACCGGGATTTTACGAATGCTGCCAAAAAAGCCTTTGTGATGAACCGTATCGGCGACCTCGGCTTCCTGGTAGGTATGCTGCTGATATTTTTCACCTTTGGCACGCTCACATTCCAGGACTTTTTCGGCCAGTTGCATAATGCGCAAAATGGCGTTCCTGCTTCCACCTACAACTGGATAGCCCTTTGCCTGTTTATAGGCGCTACCGGCAAGAGCGCACAAATACCTCTTTACACCTGGTTGCCCGATGCTATGGCCGGACCAACGCCCGTATCCGCGCTCATACATGCGGCAACGATGGTAACGGCGGGTATTTATATGATTGCCCGTAGCGGCGCGCTGTACAGCCTCACGCCATTTATCCTTCATATTGTAGCCATCATCGGGTTGGCAACCGCTTTATTGGCAGCCACTATTGCTATCAAACAATACGATATAAAAAAGGTGCTGGCTTATTCTACTGTCAGCCAGCTTGGTTTTATGTTCCTTGCATTGGGTGTAGGGGCTTATACCACGGCTGTTTTCCATGTTATGACCCATGCTTTTTTCAAAGCCCTTTTGTTCCTCGGTTCCGGCAGTGTCATCCATGCTATGGGCGGTGAGCAGGACATCCGTAAGATGGGCGGCCTGGGCAAAAAAATGAGGATCACACAGATTACTTTCCTTATTGGTTGCCTTGCCATTTCCGGTATCCCCGGCTTTGCTGGATTCTTTTCCAAAGACGCCATACTTGCCAATGCCTTTGCCCACGATCCTGTTCTGTACTACCTTGGTGTTGCAGCGGCAATGATGACCGCGTTTTATATGTTCCGTTTATACTTCCTTACCTTCAGTGGTGGTTTCCGTGGCACCGAAGAGCAGCATCACCACCTGCACGAAAGCCCCTGGGCAATCACTGTACCTCTCGTAATCTTAGCCATACTTTCCATCATCGGTGGTTATGTGGGCCTGCCGGAAGTGATGAGTGAACATAATGCCATTGATTCTTTTTTAAGCACGGTTGTCTCCAACTTTGGCGACCACCACCTGGCCCCTGCTACCGAGTGGCTGCTGATGGGCATATCTGTTACCGTTTCTGTAATTATGATAATAGTGGCCTGGTCCATAAACCGCAAACCAAATTTTGTTCCTAATTCAGGGCTGGCAAAAATTCTCGAAAACAAATGGTATGTGGATGAACTGTACGATGCCATAGTAGTTCGGCCAATGGAAGCATTCAGCAGCCTGCTTGATAAATATGCAGAAAGAAAGGGCATAGACGGCGTGGTAAACGGCGTGGGGAAAACAGTGAAGTGGGGCGGCGACCGGCTACGGCTGTTGCAGAGCGGGCAGGTAGGTTTTTATATATTTATCATGGTATTGGGCATAGTGGTATTGTTTACGTTAAGTTTTTTTTGGATCAGGTAACACTCCTTCCCTTAAAAAAGAACACTTAATAAAATAAGTGCTTAATATTGAGGGGAAGCCCCTTTAGGGGGTTGGGGTATTTATTTACAAAACAAAGGGAAGCCCCTTTAGGGGTTTGGGGTTTATGATTTTGATATTTCTTATACTCATTCCGTTACTCACCGGCATTATCTCCTTTTCTATAAAAGGCGATGGCGCTAAGGCGTTTGCGTTAATAAGCTCCATGGCCACACTTGTGGTTTCCGCTTTGGTGAGCGGGGCTAATTATACCGCTCCCATAACCTATTCACAACCCTGGATACCAACGCTCGGCACACAGTTCAGCCTTCTGGCCGATGGTATGAGCAGTATGCTGTGCCTGCTTACCGGTATAGTGGTGATGGTAATAATGATCGCTAACGTGAACAGGGACGTAGAAAAACCCGGCGCTTTTTATGGCTTCATGCTGCTGTCGCAGGCGGGGCTTATGGGTGTTTTCCTCGCTTCCGATGCTTTGCTGTTCTATGTTTTCTGGGAACTTGCCCTTATACCCGTTTACTTTCTTTGCTCACGCTGGGGTGGTGAAAAACGTATCGCGGCCACTTTCAAGTTCTTTATCTACACCTTCGTGGGCAGCCTGATGATGCTGGCAGGGCTTATCTATCTGTCCATGCAAACACAGGGCGCCACCAGTTATTCGTGGTCTGATATTGTACGTGCCGGCTCCTCCCTGCCGCCTGAAAAACAGCAATGGCTGTTCTGGCTCATCTTCATTGCCTTTGCTATCAAGATGCCGGTATTCCCGTTCCATACCTGGCAGCCCGATACCTACGAACAATCCCCTACCCCGGTTACCATTATCCTTAGCGCACTGATGGTGAAGATGGGGCTTTACGCAACGCTCCGCTGGTTATTGCCGGTACTGCCTGCCGGGGTCGCTTATTGGTCCGATACTGTTGTGCTGCTTTCCGTGATCGGTATTGTCTATGCCTCTTGTCTCGCTATTGTGCAGACGGATATTAAACGCCTTTTAGCCTATTCTTCCATAGCGCATATGGGCCTTATGTGTGCTGTTGCGTTCACGCACAGCGGCGTGGGTATGCACGGCATCATGGTGCAGATGTTCAACCACGGTATCACTATTACCGGCTTGTGGATAATAGTAAGCATGATAGAAAACCGCTGGGGTACCCGCGATATGACCAAGCTCGGCGGCATGGCAACTGCCACGCCTGCAATGGCAATAGCCCTCGTGGTCATATCGCTTGCCAGTATCGGCTTGCCGCTTACCAATGGTTTTGTAGGTGAGTTCATGTTGTTCAACGGCCTTTTTTCAAACCATATTACCTTAATGGTTGTTGCCGGCCTGGGCATCATACTCGGCGCAGTGTATATGCTGAATATGATCCAGAAAACCGCCTATGGCAATGTTGCGACAATGGTCATTTCAAAAGATTTAAGTGTGAATGAATATATAGGCCTGGCGATCATTATCAGCCTCGTACTGTTTCTCGGCGTTTATCCAAAACCATTATTGGATCTCACGGCAGGAATAGCGGGAATGATAGCGCCGTAAGAATGGAATTGGGAATTGGTAGTTTGGAATTTGGATTGTACTTGATAAGGAATAAAATAGTGAGTTCAATTGCTGAAATATGGCTTTAGCTAAATGGATTTGATGTTGCAATTCCCCCTTTAGCGCAGGCCATGTGCGTGAGCGAAGGGGGTTAGGGGGATGTAACTGTGTATCA
>Ga0206825_1004_pt1 | contig 59366 bp, 60 predicted proteins | sample Alteio_BWOrgCont_79_FD_152875 | JGI IMG/M metagenome (GOLD analysis project Ga0206825, IMG submission 152875) | Enriched cells from forest soil in Barre Woods Harvard Forest LTER site, Petersham, Massachusetts, United States -... | ecosystem: Environmental > Terrestrial > Soil > Temperate forest >...
AACTGGCCGTCAATAAATTCTGGATTCTTTTACGGTACTGGATCTGGGACAAGGCATTGCCCAAAAAATTACCGGTCATTAAGGCCAAAGCCGGAAATAAAGGCAAGATATAACTAGCCAACTTCGAATGTGCCATCTGAAAGACCAACAAAACCGCTAATACCCAGCTAAGGGTCAAATAATCAATAACAGTGACCGAACTTTTAAGCCGCTTAAAAAGATCAACGCAAGCTGCAAGCAAAAACAAACTCCAGGGAAACAGACCGGCAACCATGGTCATCGGATAAAAAAACCAATGATCATTCCCGCGGTGTTCTGCCATCAAAAAGCGGCGCCAGTGGTCGTTATAAAAGAATTCATGGATAAAAACATCTCCGTATTTAGCATAGATATAAGCATACCATGGTAAAGCGAGCGTAAAGTATAACAAAAACCCGGCTGGTATCCACCAGCTTTTTAAAAACTTAATCTGACGCTGGTACAATAAAAAAAGGATTACCGTCAACTGCGGAACCACCAAACCCAGCGGCCCTTTAGTTAAGGTAGCTAAGGCACAAAACAAATAAAACCCGATAAAGCCAATCCCCTGCCTTTGACGATCAGTGAATGCTAAAACAAACATGGTCATGGCAGATAAAATAAAGACTGAAAATATCATGTCCGTAAAAACCATTATTCCTAAGTAATAAACTGCTAAGACCCCCAAGCATGCAAATACAGCAGGAAAAAAACGCGCCGTAAACGGAGACTCTCCCCAAGTTTTAAAAGCAATCTCTAAAAGCCAGTAGGTCAAGGGTGGTTTTTCAAATTGAGGTTGACCGAAAATCAAGGGTGTTAGCCACTCATTCTTAGCGGCCATTTCTTTAGCTGTCAGGGAATAAAAGACCTCATCCGGGTCTGTCAGGCTAAAAAGATTATTGCCCAATAAAAATAAAGCCCCGCAGATTAAAATAAGAATCGATACCCGTTTGAGGAAAAATAGGCGCATATTGAGGTTCATTTCGTTAAAATATATTTAATGGGAAGTATTATACAGAAATGCCGAGGGTATTAAAGAAGAATTAATTACAAATTTAGCTAATTCACCGCCAAACCAAGAAAATTCCTTAAATTAACAGTCTGGATTTTGGTGATGACAGGCACAAAACCAGGGGCGTCTTGTAATTGTCGGAACATCGCAGGGTCAATATGAAATTCGATTCCAATCCCACTATTCTGAGTTTGTAACTCTTTACTGGCAGAACTCAGGTCAATACCGCCCTTATTCAAATTATCTACCATTGCAAAATCGAAATTTTCTAATAGATTATAATCATCAAGGATTTCTAATTTTCCATCTTTTTCACTTCTCCAAATATTGATGTTTAAATGCGCATAATTAAATAAATCATTTAGCATAAACAAAACTTGTCTCTCAGATTCAGCTCCGCTGTCCTCCATTTGTCCCACTACTCTTCTAAGATCTAATTTCTGCCTGACTAAGTCTATACTATCTCTCAATGCCTTTCTGAATGCCGCCGGCCATATTTCTTTATCTAACTGGAACAGCAAGTTATGCCAATTATGCTGGTCCATTTTCTTGCTTTGCGGCTGCAGATCCCCTAACATTACCCCTTTAATCATTTTAAAGACGCCTCCCATCATTTCATTAATATACTTTATCTCATCATCTAATTTCTGAGCATTTAATATTAATTTGCCAGACTCAAGCTTAGCCTCATTTCCTAGAACCAATTTATAAATTGATAAAACAGTTCTCTGCCAATCGGAAACAGGACTAAAAATTGACAATTTCTCCAACTCATGAATTAATTCATCGTAATAAGATACTTGAACACCTGGACCAATAAAACCCTGTGACTTTGAAGATATCAGACCAGGATAAAATGAGGTCGTGACTTTGCATGTTAATGCTAAAATAAAGAAAACAGCGGGAGAAATTTGGCCTGCCTTTAAATTACCCAGCAAATCCGTATCACGTAACTCTCCGGTAATGTATTGAAAATCATTCCCAAACCTACGCTTGTTTTCTTGTTCAATAATATAATCCAACATCATATTCTTTATATGGAAAATAAAATCTTCTTTTTCTCTTCCCTGAACATCCCAATTAAGTCGAAATCCTTTTTCTTCTAAAATGATATGCATAAATTCATGGAACAATAAATACGCTTCATAATCTCCTTCTACTCCGAACAATTTCAACTTATAAGCATGCTCACCCACTTTTTCTGTCACACCTGTTCCCTTGGGAACCAAAAAACCACCTTTTATACTCAATACATCAATTTTGACCCCTTTTAGTCCATATTCTTCTTCCAACAGCTGCACACGTTGCTGATTGTCACTTGCATTTAAATAACGTTGCTTGAAATCAGCAGAGTCTTTGATTACAAACGAAGAACTGGAAGGAATTATCATGGCCGCATCTTCAAAGGCATCCAGCCAATAGGCTTTGGGGCTTTTCCCACTCCATGAAACTAAAATCTGGTTTGTTGACGGCCTAAAGACAATTCCCCACATTTCGCTTCCTGGTAGATTGATTTTGATGATTCGATGTGTTTTAACACCCACTCTTTCTAAATACCTTTCGGAGTCTTTTTCCCAAGAGCTGGCATTTGCATTACCCAAATATATAGCTTCTTTTTGGCCTTCTCCTAAATAATCTATTAAATTATCAGCGCCATGTCCTTGTAAATATTCCAACCCATGCTTAACCTCAACATTAAGCAGCACATATTTATTATTAAACTCATTACGAATAATAATATAATGGGCATTTGAAACATCTATTGTCGAAGAAGAAATTAACTCATCTACTATTTTCCCCTGGCTTCCTGGTACTCGAATTGCTAGACCGGTCGTTTGCTCTTCTAAAATATCAGGATAACCCCCTTTATATAAAACTTCTTTGGCAGCGATAGGTCCTTTATCATCTTGGATCTCACTTGACTTTTCATCCATGGTTTGATGTTTAAATTGAAGAGCTTCTATAAATGCCCTTGGAATATCTTCCAAATACATTTGAAAGACGGGGTTATCATTAACACGTTTTTCAAAAATGGCAAGCTCATGGAGATTTTGAGGAAATTGGTTTTTAAACTCCTGAACTTCGCTACCAATTAACAGTTCCTCGACTTTATCCTTAACCCCAGGATTTATGTTGGCGAACAAAAACATGGTCGTTAAAACTTCAAAAGCCCGTCGTCTAGGCCAAACCTTCCCATTTGCTAACACCTTCCCAATAGCAAGCACTATATCTTCTTTAATTAGCCTTGGTGTTTTAAGACTTATTGACACCAATACATCTTTAATAATATACGTGTCAATTTCTTCAATCCCTCTTTCTAATGCCACTTGATACGTTAACATGATCTGTTCTCGCACAGTCTTGCCGTTTATTAAAACACCTCCTTCATTTCTCATAATTTTATCCATGGTTTTAATGGCCGACAGCATGGCTGTAACATATTTTTCTCCATCTAATTCCATAATACACTTTCTTAGCACCTCTAACGAAATAGCAATCTCCTCATCTTCCATAGGATAGGCTAATTCCTCAAAAACCTTTTCATCCCCATTCTTTATCCTGGAAAAATATCCTTCAACGGCATCGTCTTGGGGGGTAGAATTCATTGCCTCATCTGGTAATTCTTTTACCCTTAAACCTGACCCGCTTAATGCTCCTGTTGTTTCCTCATCCAATATTTCTTTTAATCCGGTATCAAACTCTTCAGGAGGGAACATCGTATCATTATCAATAGTAAAAGATCTAATATCTGGTGTTTTTCCGTCAGGGGTAACGGTGACCCTATGAGCTGATTGGAACCTCTTTTCATTTGAGGTAAAAAATATACCATTCATAGGACGTCCATCTCTTCTATAATACAGCACCAAATTAGGCCCCTTATGTTCTATGGCAATACGTTTATTTGACCCGCCTGTATTATTAAAAGGCATTCGCTTCAGAGCAAGTACTTGGGCCGCCTCGATGTCCTGGCCGATTAAATCAGCTTGAGGAATCCTATCGATACCAAAAAGCTTAAAGGCTGGTTCGAATATATTCCCAAAGAATTCTTTTCCGGTTTCTCCAAAAATTTTCTGCAGATATGCAGAAAGCACCTTTAAACGGCCTCTAATCCGCGCATGCACCTTTTCATCAATATATACCTTACCATCAGGAGTAGAAATCCATACAGCATTAAACCCTCTATCAGTAATATAAGACAATTGGTTGACTATTTTGGAATTTATTTGCCTTCCAGCCTGTTTTACTGCTCTTTCTTCAATGCTTATACTGTCTGTGAATTTATTTCCTGAAGCAGTTGTATACGCGCCGGTATCTTCATCATATTGACGATTGAGCTTTAATGACGCGATTACATCAGAATATCTCTCGCCCGCAAAATCACTTAATAAGACAGATCGGACTCTCTTTAAAACTTCTTCATCCATTAGCCTATCGTATGGACCCGCCCTTGACAAATCTCCAAAATTCATAATATCTGTAAAAAGATCCTCCATTTCAGCACGATAATTATGCATTAGCTCATACGGCGGATCTAATATTTTATAAAGCCCTTTCGATCGGGACATATCTTCATAATTATCTAAAAATAGAGATAAAGCCTTCAAGCTTGAGAAGAAATCTAAGAATTTAGAAACAGGAATGACATTCTTTCTTTGATATATTTCCCTTAATTCCTGCTGACGTTCCTCTTGGATTGAATGCCACCGTCCAGCTAAATCTTGAGTGGCTGGTAATGTTTCTTGATAGGCATTTTGCTGTGATAAGACGTTCCCGTGAGTTAGGGCTGCTTTAATTTTGTTCTTAAAATCAGAATAGCTTGCATATACGTGCAACGCTTTTGATACATTCTCTTTTTCCAGCAAGACCAAGACTTTTTTCAATAAATTAATGTCTTTGTAATCCAGAAGGCCCATTAAATATCGCAATAAATGATCGCCTTCCCAGTCTATATCTTCCTGATTCTTATTGGACATATTTTCCAATAATTTTAAAAAGACCGGCAATGCATCCTGCCCGTAAACCCGTTTTAAAAGCTGTTGGGCATACAAAAAAACACTTGAAGCATATCCTCCCACAACGGGAGCTGTCAGGGTTTCCAATTCTTTGCTATCCAGTGATAAAATTTGAGTTAACACCACATACGCTTCTTTATCAGACAAATCATCCAAATTCCTGCCAATAAGCGCACTGATCAAACCAGCTCTAGATTCGTCAGCATCCACAAACAATTTTTTCTTGATTGGGTCAGGCGGTAAAATGCCTCTCCAGGCGCCATCCAATTGCCCTAGAGTTAATAAGAATTTTATACTGCTTTCTCCCGCAAAAGGAACAATATTCATGGCCATATCCATATCTGCCCTGGCCTTTGATACCAAATCTTTTTCGCTTGCCGCTTTTCGTTCAACTTCTTCAATTATTTTCCATAAGACCTTGCGTTTATCCCTGTCAACTAAAGTAAACATTTGAGCTTGAATTTGCGGCCTTACCGGAAATCCAAATACAACAGTAAACCCATAAAGGGCAGGATTTTGTTCAATGGTTTCCACCATCCTGTTAAAGAAATAGAATGCGCTGGCTTGATAAAAATCCTTTGGATCACGCTTCGGATTTCTTATATTCTCGTTAATTTGTAAAAATGTGTGGATTGGTTCCGCGTGCATCAATTCTGAAAATGTAGTCCCAATTTCCTCTGGCAACATTAATGTAAAAATCCCCTCATCTGCTGAATCTTCATTGTCCTGATTTTGAGGGTAACGAAAAACTATTTTATTACCTGCGAAACTCCTGATATGTTCTACCTCGTGGTATTCAATATTTTGCGTGATATCTCTTCGTATATCCTGACGATTTCTTCTATTAATATAATCTTTAGCTTTTACCAAAAGCATGACGGAATTAATCATCAGGGGGTCAATTGATCCGGAATTTACAAGCTGAAGTATTTGCGGGATAGTAAAATTTACTACCATATTCAGTGTATTCTCACTATTTTTGACAGTTTCAAACAACTGTGCTTCTCTGGCTTTCCACAATTCCGAACCATTAATAATAATATTCCCGTAATTAGTTTGGGCAATTGGCAACTCAAGACTATTCGGGTAACTTTGTCCATCGATAGATAAAGGTTTACCTATTCTTATCTCATGGGCAGTTACTCGTTGACCACGCAGGTATTGAATGGAAGGCGATGAAATGGAATTAATCTCATAAAAATCTAATGTATAAACGACTAACAATGTTTTGTGCTTACTTGAATTAATGAAATTAAACATGTTTTGTGAATAAATCCCGAATTGCGCCAGGTATCTAGGAAGACGCACTATCAAGAATCTATTTAAATTTTCCTGGCTGAATTCTCCAATACCTTCCTGACCAAAAATATTTTGTCTGGTTTCAGGCGTAAGCTGTGTTAAAGAAGACCAAAATCTTTTCTGTTTCTCAATGATTCCTTCTATAACATGGCGTTCTTGTCCTTCAGTTATTTCATTCTCCAAATCTGGCTTTAATGATTCAAAATATTTAAAAATATTTCTTATAACATTACCTATCTGGCCATGTGAATAATCCCGTAAAGTAGAAAAATTAATAGTTTCCATCACTTCTTGCAGATAAATAGGCCCCCCGCTCATCGCCGCATCATCAAGGCTAGGATATTGCTCTTTTAATTTTGCGTAAAAATAATCTCGTATTTCACTTTGTTCGACTTTTGCAATTGGATGACCTTGCCCTTCAACAAGCCGGTTTAAATTTGGTATCTGTATCACATTCTTCACCACAGACATGTTCACAGTCACATCCATAGCTGAATTGGGCAGCTGTCCTGGTTTATCCGTAATTGTCATTGCAAGATCGCTTAAATGGGTGGCTGCAAATCCACCAGAAAAATACTTTCTTGAGACAATCTCTTGTGTCATCGGATCTTGTTCTTCCTTAATATAGTTGTAAACACCTTTCTTAAATGCCTGCAGGTACTGTTGGTAAATCTTTTGCTTCTCTTGAGGGTCATTGATATTAACGCCAGCCACCTTGTTTTTATCTTCGTAAACTTGGACCAAAATACTGTCTTTGATTTTCTTTTTATACCAAGCTGCTAATATAAGAGAATTATAAACCTGGCGGAGCTCGCCAAAATTCTTGCCCCCATTGACCTCTTTTGTTAATTCAGGAATGACAATCTCACGGATGATTTGGGAGCCTAAACTACTTTCATCTGTCACCCCCGAATGCTTCTGTCGGGGGTCCAGGGTTTGCGCAATCTCTGGATTCCCGATAGAAGCATTCGGGAATGACCCATTCTTTTCAGTATTCTTTTCTAAGGCTAAATAATCTTGCTCAAGCATGACCTTTAACTTACTATCAACAATGTAAGCTGTGCCTGCTTTGGAATTTTCATAAACAACGGCCTTTTCGGGAACTATCCAAACCTTATTAAACGTATTGACCGGAATGTTGGTTGTGCCAAATTTCTTTTGGGCTTCTTCATATATCCTCTTCCAAAACTTTTTTCCTGTCTCATCTTCAGGATAAATCAACGATGCTGTTATTTGCTTGAGCATGTAGTCTTCAGCCAGAAGATCTCGCCCCATTATAGTGAGGCCAAGACTTTCAGGGATAATGCGGTTTTTCTCATACGGAGACAAGTTGACCCATAGGTCTTTCTCAGGTACCGTTAAAGACGCAAGAAAGTACTTAATCAACCTAGCTGACTCATCTTTAGCCTGTGTATTGCTGAGCCGGCTGTCGCCTTTATCAAGTATAAAATCGAATAAAAAAGGATTGTCGGTATGGACTTTAATGCCTTTGAGTTCTGGCGGGTTAAATTTAAGACTTAAATGGACCATGCCCCCAGGCGCAGGCAACCGAAATTCTTCGGTCGCGTAAGCAGTTGGTGATAATCCAATCACATTGGCTAATAAAGCCAAAACTGTTAATATATGGCAGACAGGATTCCGTTTGATCATAACTAAGTATGCAATATTTTTATATAGAAAACAAGGTGAGTAAGGCACCAGCGTTGGGGTGCTGATGCCTTTGCAAAATTGAGCTTTTTGAAGATTTTGGGCTTATTTTACTTCGAATAGATTTAAATTCTTGTATGCCCCTCTTATAACTTTCATGGCAGGTTTTTCAATCAAATAGGTAATCAGCGTTGCAAGCAGCATGCAACATGCCAGTGGAATAAAGAAATTTAAGAATGGATTGAGTGAAAATAACCGTAGCCACCCTTTTATGGTATACCCGATACTGCAATGGACAAGATAAAGGCTATAAGAAATTGTACCCAGGTAAACCAAAGGTCTTTGTGCGATAAAAGTGAGTTTTCCCAGAATAAATAAATAAAAAAAGACCATGGCAAGGCCCAAAACAATGACTTCCACCTGATCTTGCCACAAATTAGAAACCAATAAACATAAAACAAGGCCCAAATACCTATACCATTTATTGCCTTTAATTTTTAAATTGTAAAATATAATCCCTGCGACAAAAAAATTCCCGTATCGAAGTAAAGAAGAAAAAGCAGTTTTAAAAGAAATAAATAACGGTGCTGATAAAGGCAGATAATGATATGCCGTCATGATCGCAAGCCAGAATATTCCGAATATTTCAATATATTTTAAACCCTTTGATAGGTAAATCAGAAATATTAAAAGATAAAAAGTAAGTTCAGCCTCGAGCGTCCAATATACCCCATCAACATATCTGATTTTAAACCAATACTCGAGCATCGAAAAATTACATAAAAATTCATTAAATGAACATTGCAAATAGGCACTTGGAAATAATACTAAGTATCTTGTAACAAGATACGTCACAATGACGGCAGCCCAATAACCGGGAAATAACCTGGAGAATCTTGACACAATAAAATCTAAAGGATGTTTGGTTTTCTCGAGCGTCATCAAAATAACAAAACCGCTGATCATAAAAAACACATACGGGCCATACATTCCCCAAGGGAATTGAAACAGCATGACTTCATTAGGATGGTAAATGACAGGGTAAATCATCGTGTAATGAAAAGCCACCACACTCAAAGCAGCCAAACCGCGCAGCACATCAAGCTCACCATAACGTCCTGGATCAATTTTAGACATTCTAATAACCCTTTAAATTTTTTAAAAGTTTATCATGATTTTTATGATGATGATACTTTTTATTAAAGCATTAAATCCAAGCGTATTAAAAATTAAACAAAGCAAGCTTGCCCGCTTCCAAACAAACGGGAGTTAAATTTAAAATCTTGCTTTTAAGATTAAATGCGGTAAATTTAAAATGCGGAATTAAAATCTGTCCTTATAAAAAAGTAATTGTCCATGTTGAGGATCACAAACCCATATATTATCTTGATCATCACCCGTGACGCAATGGGTCCCCTCGGCTGCTTTTGCTGTTCCCAATAAAGAAAGTTTACCCTGATCAGATACCCCTATTGCCCAAAGAGCATCGCTGGCCAAATATAAATGTTGCAATTTAGAATTATAACTAATTACATCTACACCTGGAGAAGCCATAAGACTAGAGATCTGCATGCCTTTCTTATTTATGTCCATCACGATAGCTTTACCTTCAGCGCATCCAGCAAAGAGGAAACCATGTTTTTCATCCAAGGCGATCCCTCGTGAGCTACTACAACCATTAAGCCATTGCCCTATGATGGCATGGCTCTGCAAATCAATAGCGACCGTCTTACCTTCCCATAAATGAGTGTATGCCCGTTGGCGAGCATGATCGATTATTAGAGATTCTGGGCCTCCTGGCACATCAATGAATCCGCTAGGGACAAGGGAAGATTTGCTCTTTGCTAAAAAGGTAAAAATCTCAATACGTTCACGTCCCGGTTGGGTCACCCATACTTCATGAGTAGAGTCAACAAAACGGACATAATCCGGCCCACTAGCCAATGCACTCGAAGCAACAACTGTCTTTGATTGCAAAGTTACCGCATTAATTCTTAAAGAATTGCGGTCTGTGGTGAAAATAAATCCCTCTCCTTCATCAGCAGAGGTGATACTTTGTCCATGCCCACCTGGATAATTATTTTCGGCACTAAAACCATCCACAGTTGATATGGCTTTGGTTCTTGAATCAATGAGATAAAGTTTCCCCGTACGTCCTCCAGGCACAAGGACCTTATGTAAGTTCGGTGAAAAATTCATATCATCAAAACCAGTACCACCTTCTCCTCCTGGCATTAAAACAGGAATAGATTCTAAGGATGGCTCCGAAGATTTAGCAAACAAGATACCGTTCGACCAAACGACCAATATCACTATAACTAAAATAATTTTTTCCATTTGAGAAGCCCCTACTTATGAAACAACATTAGTCCTACCAATCCAGCCAATAAAATAACAATAGGCTCTGGAATCTTTTTAGTCTTAAATAATATACCAAATGTCACGAGAGCAATTAATACCGTTGGTACATCAATAATCGCCCTTTTACCCAATACAAAGGCCGCTCCTGCGATGGCGCCCGTTGCTGAAGCTGTTATCCCATCAACAAATGCTTTGATTTTTAAATTCCTGGCATACCGCTTGTAATAAGGCGCAGGGATAACGACAAATAAATACGTCGGTAAAAATATGCCAATAGAAGCCATAACAGCACCGAGCGGGCCTGCAACCAGATAGCCTACGAACGCAACAGTAATAACGACAGGGCCAGGTGTGATCATGGCAACCGCTATCGCATCCAGAAACTGCCTTTCCGTTAGCCACTGGTATTGATTAACGACTCCCCCGTGCATAAAAGGAACAATAGCCAGCCCGCTTCCAAAAACAAAAGTTCCAGCCGTCGCAAAATAAAGCAATATTTTCCACAACATAGCCCCTGAAACTGTCCCATGCAATCCTTGCAAAGCCCAAGGTGGACAAAATACAAGTGCTTCTATTTTTGGTTTAAAACGAGGCGATGCTTTAATCAATAAAGCGGCCACACCAGATAACAAAAATATCCAAATAATTTCTGACTCAGTCCAGCCAGTGACAATCGCATTAACAAGAAAGATAGTCCATAATACCCAATCCTTGCCTAAAGTTAGTTTTACCAGCTTGTAGGAACTTCGTACGATGATAACGATAACTGCCGCACCAATGCCATAGAACACTCCTTGCATCCAGTCAAGACCACCAAAACGCAAATAAAATGCCGAAATAACAAGCACCATTAAAAACGACGGCAGAATAAACGCAATACTTACAATGGTGGCTCCCCAAACTCCTGCCCGCACCCAACCTAAATACATCGCTAATTGCGCTGCTAATGGGCCAGGGGCTAATTGAGCTAACGCCAGTCCATCTACATAATCTTCCTTTGAAATCCATTTCTTTTTCTCAACTAAATCACGTTGCATATATCCTGAAAGAGCAATTGGTCCTCCAAAGCCAAAAGTACCCAGGTGCAAGAAATAAAGGAAGAAATCTTTCAGACTACATTTGATTATTTTTGATTCAATGGCAGGCTCACTCATTTTGTTTTCCTTTTATCGCTTAATGCCCTATAAAGACCTTCAAACAGATTGATACCATGCATCTCCAAATGTTGATCCGAAAATTCCGCCAAACGCCATCCATCTAAGATAGATGCAACTCCTTGTATTTCAGGGCGCACATAGCGGCCATCTTTAAGATCAATTTCATGGATGATTTCAGCCATAGCGTCTAAGCCAACATCTTTCAAATTGAATGCTTGTATCATCGTTTCAAAAGAACAAAGGTTTCCCTGATGGCCAAAAGGAACACCTTTCATATCAAAAGCAATTTCATACTCTTTAGGATCATTGGAATAGCGAATGACGGCTTTAGAATTTATAAAACGACGTATTAACCAGGCACAAGCCAGACGATCCACATGAGGACGGGGCCGTGTGACCCATCGTTTATCTCTATACTGGGCTATAGAAACTTTTGGAATATGTTGAGGCCGTCCTTGTGAAGAAGTTAAATTCTTCTCCAATTTGTTAATACGATCACGGACTCGAAGGGCTTGGGGAGAGTCATAAAAGTCAATCTGACTGATATCAAAAAACCGACCGCGTATCTTTTTAAGCGTGTCAGCCAATTTAGAAGGCTTAAAGGCCTTTCCTTTCATATAAATATCCCTCTCGAAATCATCAAGCTCTACGCCAATAGCCTCATAATCATCTTTACGGGCTTCTTGAAAAGATTTAATAAGTTGGGTATCGGATAATCCTTCAAATTGATTGACTCGCATGACCACGGCTTCGCCCTTGGCTTGTTGAACTTCTTGGGCGAGCCATTGAAGAGATTCAAAACAATCTTCTTTATCTGGCAACACATATACACCCGCTTTGGGTACAACGGCCCCTAAGCGACCCAATTTTCGCCAAACAGCCACACGTGAACTTGAATTTATGCCTGATGACAAAGAATACGAAAAAACCAACCAAGTCATATTGACACCTCCTTTCTGTTAATTGTAATACTTGTTACATAATATTACAACAATAATTTCATTGTATGTCTCTTACTTTAATCAGTTTGTAATTTGAATCTTACCGGAACCGTCACTTTAGATTCAACTGGTAAATCACCTATTCGCCCTGGCTGAAACTTCCAGCGACTAACCGCTGATAAAGCAGATTGATCAAGCATTCTATACCCAGAGCTTTTTTCAATTTCAACTTTAGTAGGTAGCCCCTCACGATCTACATCAACAGCTAATAACACAAGCCCTTCTTGTCGCATTTTCTTTGCAAGTTCGGGATATGGTGGAGATGGATTTTGAAAATAATTAGGACTCGCCTCTACCTTCACACTTTGATTGATTTTCTCAGGAGCTTTAACAAACTTCTCTTGTTTTCTCTGCATAGGCTGAGGAGTTTCTATGATCTCGGCTGGTGGCTGTTCTATAGTATCCACCAAGCTTACTTCTGTCGTCTCTACTGGTTGAACACTAAATTGAGCCGTTTTGAAGAAAATTGATCCACCAATAAAGAATATAATCACATGGGTAGATAAAGCTGCTATAAAGCCTATGCGCTTGTCTCGTTGCTGAGTATTGGCCCACCAATTGACGGAATTATGGTATATCATTTTACTAAAAGAGCTGATCCCTTTGTTTGAATGGCGACTCTTGATATCCCTACACTTCTGACTTCATCTAAAACTTTAATCGCACTTTCAAAATAAACTTTCTTATCCCCATTGATAAAAACTTTTAAATCAGGATCATTGGCCTTTAATTGTTTAAGGCGTTGTGGTAACAAATCAAAACTTAACTTTTCTTGGGATAAATATATATCTCCTCCTTCGGTTATAGTAATCGTGATTGAGGATTTACGGTCTTCCGATGCCCCTGTATGGGCCACGGGAAGATTTACGTTAATACCTTGATTCTTTACCATCGAAAGCGAGAGCATAACAAAAGTTGCCAAAAGAAAAAAAATAATGTCGATTAAAGGGATTATCTCTATTCTTACTCTTCTTCTGCTTACTGGAAGGGGTATCTTCATGGACTTTTACCTTATTTCAAAAGAAGCTCAAGGTGCGTTGTGGCATCTTCAATATCATGCCGGGCGGCCTCAAGACGTGTGTTTAAATAATTAAAAGGAATGAGCGCAACAATAGCAGTACCCAAGCCATAGGCCGTGGCAATCAACGCTTGGGCTATCCCTCCTGTAATCGCTGTTGGAGTTTCGAGTTCTTTATTGCCTAATAATCCGAAAGCATGGACCATTCCCGTTACTGTTCCTAACAGCCCTAAAAGGGGGGCCAGGGTTATAACTGTATCAAGAATTGGAAGCCCTTGGCTAAAACGCTTTAATTCTGTATTAGCGGCCTGTAAGAGGGCATTAGAAAATGCTTTGTGGCGATGACGAAGACCATACATAAGGGTGACTACAACAAAATCTTGAGAGCCTTCCCCTGCGCTTATTGCCTTTTCAATGTTTCCACCTTCGACTTCGGAGAGAATTTTCTCAACAATCTCAGGCTTCCTAAACTTCTTCTCACGAAGCAAAAATAAAACCCGTTCTATCACCACACTTAATGCTGTCAACGATGTGATAAAGAGTGGCCACATGATAGGCCCTCCTTTTAAAAAAAGATTAAACATTTAAACCTCCCTTGTTAAAAATCCATTGAGAAACCACCATAATATCCACGCCGCTGACCGAATTGTGGCGCACCTACACCAACACCTGTACCGTCTCTTAATTCATAAACCTCATCAAAAATATTTACAATATCGAATCGAAGTTTAAATTCAGGGAAACTGGTCAAATGGAAGGTATGCTCGATACCTAAATTAAGAGGATTATAAAACCCTGTGTGTTCTGTACTGGCAAACCCTTTGCGTAAACCACTGCCGTAAAGAATATCAGCATAGACCTTTGTTTTATTCAATGCTGAGATTACCGAGCCATTAAACTCATAAGCAAGACCTGCCGAACCAGTAATAGTCTGATCGTGATCCAAATGAGTCCAATGGGAGGCAATATAATCCAGCTCATCCTGTCCAAAGTTAAACTGGGCAGAAGTAATTTTCTTGCCCAGGGCACGGCTGTAGGCAAAGTTGCTATAACCAGTAAATCCTCCCTTTTTATAATTGATCGTAAGTTCACTCCCATAGACCCTACCTTTTTCAAAATTAAATGGTACAAAAATAGGTGCAGCACCAAATTGACCTTCATCCAGTTGATTACGAGCATCTTTGTAATAACCATCCAAACCAATATGTAATTCGGGCAAAAAATCATGCGTTATACCTGCATCAAAATAATTAGCACGTTCAGCTTTGACAGGCGAACTATCCGTTACTTCCAAGGCATTGCTGGTATTATCATAAAGATGAGGGTCTCCTCCTTGCTCCAATTCAAGCGGCGGAGGCGTAAAGTAACGAGAGTACCCACCATGAACCTTGGTATCCTTATCAACCTCATAAACGGCATTAATTCGGGGGCTAAATTGATATTCATTAAGGTATTGGTAAGATTGATCAAAACGGCCTCCCCAATTAATAGTTAACCGATCAAATACCGTTTCATCTTGAAGATAAAGACCATAGAGTTCCCCCTGCTTGCGCTGATTATCAACAACGGAAGTTAGGGGTAAGCTAGGATTCCCTCCGCCATCAAGTGGAAATACAAGAGAGTTGTTCTCGTTAATAGCTTGACTGATCGTAATCATTGAACCAGCACGTAAGGTATGGTTATCATTTAGTACATAACTACCATCCAACTCAAGGCCATTGGTAAATATGCTGTCATTAGTTCGTGTCGCAATGCCGTTATAATCAAGATCACCTATAATATCTGGCTTGTAATAAACCTCACTAAAACGAGTAAAAGCAGATACCAGAAAATTGAGTTGATCTAAAGACTTTTGATAAGCCACAATCCCATAATAATTTTGTTCTGATTGATTATCATTCACATTGTCAGAGTCTACGATGGGAAAACCAGGATTTGGCACACTATTGGAATCAAAATATGTAGTCCCACCAGGACTATTGGGTATTTGAAAATCACTATGCGAAGCGTTGAGCATAAAGTTGATTCGGCTGGTATCATCAATGACCTTGGACACATAGGTAAACATTTTGCCCTGTTGAGTCTGGTCGTGAATAGCTGATTGTCCTTTGGTAGTATTTTCAACCCCGAGGTTATTTTCCAGATAACTGGAAGTCACAAAATAATTGATACCTCCTTTTTGAGACCCACCATAACTAATGCTGGGATTGGCTGCATCATGGCTCCCTCCGTACATGGAGATATTACCTCCATTCGTAAATGTTCCACTCTTGGTATGTATATCCACGACCCCTGCGGTGTGAAAACCATACTGAGCTGGAAGTGATCCATCAATCAAAGAAACATTATCAATGAACCTGGGGTCGAGTTCCTGACCAAAGCCAGTAACTCCCTCTGGTAATAAAACATCATTAATGCGATACTGTAAATTGGCATGTTCCCCACGGACGTGCAATTGCCCGAATGAATCTTGAGCAGCTCCTGGCGTTCTTAGAATGACCTGATTAAATGAAGCGTTGTCACCCTGACTTTGGGTATCCATCTGTTCACTGGTAATGTTATAATCAGTTGCACCGAGACTTGGAACGATACTATTACGGGCCTGATCTAATTTCCCAATAACATCCACTTCATTAAGTTGAGTTGATGAGGTGTTATCCGCATTACCATTAATAGAGAACAAGCATATAAAACCTACCAAAAGCCATACCCACATAAACTTCCTCCTTGTTATAAATAGAAAATATTTCTATTTACTGATTAAAAAAATTAAACAGAAAATATTTCTGTTTAAAGATTAAAAAAATTATACGCACTTAGGACAAAGACCTTCAAGCTTTCGATATATGTTGTCATTTCGCCTCAATTGATAAATAGAAACAATTTCTATTTATACATCAAAAACAAAAAGAGTCAACTATTTTTATTAAAGCCTAAACTATAAAAATTGAACCCTTGGAGTACCCGTTCCTACCGGAGCTAGTGTAACCCATGTCTCCGGTACGGACCTAATAAAAGTGGTGGCGGGGAGTGGATTTAAGCACCGACCTGTCAGGTATGAAGCTTAAAAAACGCTTCATATAAACATGAATCTCATACTCCCCGAGGCTCTTGCGCCAAAAAAAACTGTTTTACATCGTCGGAAAAATAAGCAAGAAGACTTTTGTTATCCTTACCGTCTTCTCCTTTCTTACTTTTACGGTTGAACAAAATTGCGCGACCCATTCACACAATCAAATCTTTTAATGAACGCTAATTCTAAACCAATTCTTGCGAATTGCAAATTTTAAATGGCGATGATGTTAATGATATAATTAACTTTTTTCGTAATGCAACCCAACAACACCTGAAGCAAATACTTTTGAAGCTATAAATTTCAAATTAACTTTAGCTTCTATATTCTTAAATAAAGGAATCCCAACACCAAGTAAAATTGGATTAACAAAAATCCAATACTCATCAATTAAATTATGATGCATGAGGGCATGTGAAGCGGATGGACTGCCTAACATCAATATATCCTTACCCTCTTTTTGTTTTAATTGCCCAATGCCTTCATTTATATCACCACTAATTATTTGGACTTTAGGAATTTTGCCCCCCTTCATTGAATTTGAAATAACAACTTTATCCACTCTTTTATACCATTGAGAGTGTTCAATATCGTGCTTTGAGGCGTTTGGCTTATCTCCTGCTGTGGGCCAATAACTTTCCATCATCTGATATGTCACGCGTCCATATAATCCAACATCAGCTTGGTCAACTATTTTGCCCACGAAATCAAAAAGCTCATCATCTATTTTAATCCAATTCATCTCCCCTTTGGGGCCTCCCACAAATCCGTCAAGTGATGCGTGCATTAGTAAAATTATTTTCCTCATAAATTTACCTTTCAATTTATAGCTTTGCATCTAACCGATTTAAACTTCCCTTCGATACCAACCTTAATGACATTGCAAATTCTAAATGAGTATGTTGCATAGAATGATATATGGTCAGACACATATCACATTTTTTCGATTTTTACGACATATCAAATTCATTCCTGTCGCTCCTCAAACAATAAAAGCAGCCTATAGAAACAATAACAGGGCTGGTTTATTTACTTCAAACTACAAAAATCTTATACAAGGACTTCTTCCAAAGCCGTCTTTACTCGTGCTTCTCGGTCGCCTAAAGTAGGACGATTTAATTCGCTAAGCGTGTCTTTAATTTTTTTAAACAAAACACGTATTTGAATGGCACTAATTTTATGCTTCTTGAAATCAAGAATACGAAATCCTGTCGGTAAATTTGTAAACAAACCCATCTCGATGAGCAATCTACCGTCCATTTCCAGACAATAAGAAGGCTCTCCCGACTTAAATGTCACATAGTAAATGTCGTCTTCTTCGTTGTAAATTTCAGAAAATAAATTGTTCATACTTCCAAAAATTCCTCATTATTAACGTGTTATCAAACGTCCAGATACAAATTTATGCAACACACTTGCTATCAGCGTCTGATAAGGGATACCCTCCTCGGCTGCTTTAGCACGAAGACCCTCTAAGTCACGATTGGCAAGCCTTATGTTGACCCTTTTATCTTTCCGCAAAGTATATGCCGCCGCTTGCCTAATCAGCTTAGATTCTTTTTTAAAATCTTTAACTGTCTTCAATTCGCCACGTTCATAAGCTTCCAATATTTCTTTTTCTTCCTGGTCAAGTTTTAATGTTTTCATCATTCGTTCCTTTCGGTATAATCTCTCTTGGCCTTACGACTGGGGAAAATGGTCTTCAAAAAATATCCATCTTTCGTTATTATACAAGGCACCAAATAAATGTAGTCCATCCAACTGACAACCATAATTTTTTGATTGGGATATTTGTCTTGGTGCGGGTGGTCTTTTAAATCTATCAGACCTCCCTGCTCCAGGGCAACGGCAATGTCTTCAAAACCTATCTTGCGCTCAATCTTCAGCCAGTTATTCTTCTCATTGTCCCAATCAAGTTTCATGCTTGATATATAGCACAACGTGTGCCCTTTGTCAACTTTGAATTGAATCCTCAAAATTTTTCATATTCAAGCTCCTTGACCGAAAAATAGCCAAAATTAAATAATTTATTTAATTTTTGCTTAGAATACGGTTCTAACAGACCCCCAAAGACGGACTTTTTCAACCCCAATTTGTAACTTTAACGGCATTTTACACAGGAAATGGCAATTTTTTACCAAAAATGACTCTTTTTGAAAATCTTTAAGAACTTTTGCCTCCTTTTCCTCGGTTTTGGTTGGAAATGCCTCATCCATTGACCATTCGTCTCATAGCCTCTCTGCCTATGGCTAATAAAGTAGGCCCTTAAAGTCTTGACCGATAAATTTTCAAGAGTAGACTCTAAAGCATTGTAACGCAGGTATTTGATAAACGGCCTAACGCACCGTTTGTACCAATAAATCGTATTTGTTTCTAAACACCTCTCCAATGTAGCATAAGCCACAAATTCCTCAAATGCGTCGGCGATTTTCATAAAATTTCGACGGTAAGGAAAAACCCCTCTGCAATAAACCCACCTTATGAAAGTGAAGCAATTGGACCTTTTAGCTTATTTTTTGGAAGATGCCTCGACGAGGCTTGTGCAGTTTTAGTAAAAGTGGCGGGGAGTGGATTTAAACCACCGACCTGTCGGGTATGAACCGAATGCTCTATCAACTGAGCTACCCCGCCATATTGAAGCAATAAAGAAAAGTAATTTTAGACGAGATAAAGAAAATTGGCAAGCAATTTCTGTGTACAAAAACATGGGACTTAAGGTATCATATCTTCAACGATGAGATTATCACTTAACACACAAATTTTCTTAGGAGCCCTTCTGGGGGTAATTTTTGGCATCCTTTTAGGCCATTGCGCCTTATCCTCACAGGTCAGCTCTCCTTTTATTATCGGCTTCGACATTTTGGGCAAAATCTTTATCAATTTGCTTAAAATGGTATTAATCCCTCTGGTTTTTACTTCTATCACGGCCGGTATTGCCAATCTTAAAAACTCAACCCAATCCAGGCGCATATGGCCTGTGCTTGTTTTCTACTCTTTAAGCACCACCGCATTAGCTGCCATCACAGGCTTGATCGCAATGAACCTTATAAAACCAGGCGTTGGGCTTGATATCCATTTATTTAAAGAAAGCATGGGTTCTTTCCAGGCACATTCCTTTTCCATTAACGATTTTACCCATAATTTTATAGAAAATATTTTCATGAATCCAATAGCAGCAATGAGCAAAAATAATATCCTGGCAGTCGTTATATTTGCCATATTTTCAGGCATTGGTATCATCGTTTCTGGAGAACGAAGCCAGACTCTCTTAAAAGTGATCAATGAACTCTTTGAAATCACCATGACCATCGTACGCTGGATCATGCTCCTGGCACCTCTTGGCATCATGGGACTCTTGACAAAAATTATCGCCCAACAGAATATGCAATTACTATATGTCTTGAGCAAATATATTCTTGTTGTTGTCGGGTCTACCCTATTTCACGGCCTTGTGACGCTTCCTTTCATTTTGTGGCTAATAACTAAAATCTCACCGCTGAAATTCTTTCTTGCCATGAAATCAGCATTTATCACAGCATTTTCCACAAGCTCTTCAACAGCCACCTTGCCGGTAAGCTTGCGCTGTATCACAGAAAATCTCAATGTTGATAAAACTGTCGCCCGTTTCGTACTACCTGTTGGCGCGACACTAAATATGGACGGGACCGCCATGTATGAAGCCATGGCTGCTTTATTCGTAGCAAATTTATGCGGGGCCCATTTGACCTTGCTATCTCAAGTCGTTGTCGTCTTAACTGCCATGACAGCATCTATCGGTGCCCCCGGAATCCCCAGCGCTGGCATGGTGACCATGATCATGGTTTTACAATCCGTTGGACTTCCCGCCCAAGCCGTAGCCATCCTCATTGCCATAGACCGTCCCTTAGACACCATTCGTACGGTCGTTAATGTGGAAGGCGATTGTATCGGTGCGTGTGTGGTGCAAAAAGTATCTCTTCAAACAGCCTCTTCTTCCCCGCCAACTTCCTCTTAAGGACATTTATTCTGGACAGTCATCATCAACCATAGGGCTGTATGCCCTTGGTTCAATACCTTCTTATGTTTGCATTCCAAGCGTAACTTCATTGAATCATTCCTTGTTATTTCTAAAATTTACCTAATACAACAACTGCTTGAAACATATCATCTCATCTGCCAGCGTCAATCAGAAACAAAATTGCCTAATAAACTTATTCAGCCTGTTCCCAATATTCTTGAAAGGCTTTAAGAACGATTATATGGTCTTATTTTAGGCAGGACATCAAAATAAATCAATTATACCCAGGTACAATTGATTGACTCTTTGATCTCAAATAAGATGAATCAAGCATTGAAACTTAATATGTCCCGATAAGGGAAAAAAGGAGAGAGATATGGCAGTAAGAATATTGCAAATTTTAATTTGTGCTGGTTCGCTTGTTTCGCTTCAGGGATGTTTTTTCTCGCACTCAAAAGAAACAACCATCCATGATCGCCCTGATTCACAATCCACGACGGTTTATCAACAACCGGCAGGCGATACAGTCGTCACGACCACACATTAAATTAGAAACAGACTAATTTAATAAATTTGAAAGCTCACCATTCAGACGCATTTTGGTGAGCTTCTCATTGCCTTAGTAAATATCATCTTACAAAATTTATCTACCCACCTTGCGATAAAAAAGACAAGGTGAGGTAGAAAGAAAAGGTAACCGACAGTTCCTTGGGCCTACGTCACCTGATCTTGGGAGAAAAACTTATCCTTGAACTACTTTTCTAACAACTACACACATACTTGTCATTTCCTTTTTCAATCAAATGCACATGCCCTTCCCGAACCAGCCAACCAATGCTCATATACGCCAATTCCTTGTCGCTTTCCAAATGGGATTCAATTTCACTGATACTTACCGGCCTTTTCTTTTCGTCAACCAAATTTAAAATATCTCCTGAAGCAATCCCGATTTGTGTAACCATAGTCATTTCCTCCATCACATTATTGTTGAGAATAATAGTATTTTAAAAAAGCATAAAAAAATATCAATTATACCAAGGTATAATATGACTATGGAAGGCATAGGCCGCATTCGCTATCCAAAAAATAAATATCCCGATTTCTCCTGCAACTTGTTTTTTAACCGCCATTGTTGTCATGTTGCGTCTCTTTCGGTTGGCAAACTCTGCCAGCCATCACGCTAACTACCTAATTTAATAAATTGAAAAGCTCACCATTCGGACAAATTTTGGTAAACTTTTCTTTGCCTTCAATAAATTAATGCTTAAATTCTAATTAGCGGCGTGCTCAATATTGTGACCCGTATTAGAAATGTCTTGTCCTGCACCATGGACTGCATTACATCCAGTCAATGAAGCCAGCAAGCATAATCCAAATAACATAAATAGTGGGAATTTCTTCATACCGTTCATCTTCCTTTCTTTAAACTTTGCTCAGCTTCCAGCCAATTATCCAAATCCGATCCGCCTTTTTCTAAATAAATCTGATAAGCCCGAAGCTTGATAGAACTATCATCCTCAACTACCTTCGCTTGAATTTCTACAGGATAATTCATGTTTTCTTGACGAAATGGTGCTGAACCGTGACCTTTGTTGGCGATTTGTTCTGCCAAATTTTGAATATAATGATGTTTAGACACTTTTCTCCTTTTAAAACTTAGGGGTTTATACCTGCTTTTTTAGTTTATCTACGACTTTATCAATATTATTTTTGACAGTGCCGCGAAACTCATCAGCCTTACCTTCGGCTTTCAATCGTTTATTGTTAGTAAGATCGCCGGCAGCTTCTTTAATGCGACCCTTCAATTTATCCATTTGTCCATCCATATCATTCTCCTGTTTAAGTTTAAGACCCCTGCCTTCAGCTTCTATAGCTTTGTTTAGTCGTGTATTGTGAGCTATCGCCGATGGCAGGGGGAAAAATTATACTGACTTTGCAGTATTGCCATCCTTATGCGAAGAACAACAACCTTCTTCCTTGGCGCTTGTACTTGCATTTTGCCCTTGTTCCGATTTGGGCTTATTTGAATCACCACTTCCACAAGATTTATCTTTATTTTGCATATTCGATTGTGGATTGTCTAATGGCTTATCCTTAAACTCTGGCTGATTAGGCTGGTTAGGTTGATTCGGTTGGTTTTTGATTCCTATGTTTCCTTTGGTACTTTGCTCTTTATTCTGTGTTTGTTGTGTCATTAATACCTCCTTGTTATGTTTGTTAATAAAGCTAGCTTCATGAAGAAATAAATGCCTAATCTTCCTCATCCCAATTATTAGGCACAGCTGCTGGAGCTTTAACCTTCATTGATTCATATTCATGGGCTTCAATAAACAACTGCTCAAGCTCTGATTGTCTGCTTTGATAAATTGTTGACATTTTATCCTTCATAAGCACCTTCTTTCATCTTTTGAATATGTTAATAAAATTTGAACCTGGGCTACCGGTTCCGCGGCGCAGCAACGACAATATAGGCGCCATCAGGAGATCGACTATAGTACCTTGTGTTATCATAGTAGTAGGAGCTATTCCCAACAACAACCGTCGTATTCTGTGGAGGAAGAGTCTCAATCACTGCACCAATCGCAGGATCAGAAACAAGGACTTCCCCTTGCCCATACCAATGGCCTTCACGATAGTGGTACCTGTCTCCCCTATGATTATCCCTCTGGTCACTATGGTAATCTCCATGATTGTCACCTCGATTGTCATCTGCCTGTGCGAATGCGCCTAAGCATAACAATGACAGCCCAAAAATGAAGGTTAAAGCTGATCTGAATCTTAAATTTTGTTTTAACATTTTCTTATCCTTTCCCATTGATCCGCTACTCATGCTTGTATTTTGGCAGGATTTTAAAATGTATCTATTGAACCGGGGTATAATGGGAAAAAAGTCAATGAATGGTTAGTTTGGGGAGCTAAAAATTAGTTCTTGCCTTATTGATTAGAGGCAGAGTATAGTAAAATTATCCAACTGAGCGTAAGGGAATATTCCTGGGAAGAACAAATGAATACAGATGAAATAACTTATAATCAGGCTTGTGGGAAAGTATATCAAGGCGGGATGCCTTATATTAGTAAAATATTTAATGATGAAGCTGAGGCTGATGATTATTTAAATCATGTATGTCTGCACATACGCTCATCGGTAGGACAAAATTATTGTAAAAATCATGGTGGCGCCCAACTTAATTACAAACTCTGTCCCCATTATAAGGACTGCCCTCTTCTACACCAATCGAATGAATTGACATCACCCTCAAAGTAACTCGCGCCTACGCTCATCTTCAAGACAATCTGAATTTCTACCATCCTTACAATAACAAACCCAGTTCCAATAGATTCCCCGGCTCATAAATCAGAATCTTCTAGTGCTTCCCTTCCGTGACTTGAACTCCCCCGAACAGATGCCCCCTTCGCAAGAGTTCTTAGCCTACTATACTCAAGCACCATTTCTTCAGGTGTAAAGTTTTTATAGGCAGACGACGTTGGACTTATTTCAATACCGGACGATGCTTTAGTCAAAGCGTTAAAAACAACGGCAATCTTCATCATATCGTCATCTGACAGGAACTCCTGAGCCATGTCGCGATGTATTTACCGCGAAGGCAAAACGCACGTTGGTAAACCATCTGATCCGTTCGATAACCGCACCGGCCCCGAAGTGTCTCCTGTTTGCGTTGATCGCCTCAAAGGTGAAGCGTTCGAACGCTTGATAGATTTGAGGGTTTTGAAAGTGGTACACTTCAAACTCTTCGATTGTCATGAATTTAACCCCAAGCAGATGTCCCAGTTTTTTGAACAATAAAAAACCCCGTTCGCTTTGTAATTGGACAGGGCGCGTTGCATTCGTTGCAGTACCAGTCATCAGAAACTTGATGTGGCTTGATAGAACTCGATTAAACTTGCTTGATTACCGTCGATAACTGGTACAACTATGTGGCTAACTGCTGAGGACTGCTTGACTTACTAATAAACATGGCGGAGAGGGTGAGATTCGAACTCACGGCCCCTTGCGAGGCAACGGTTTTCAAGACCGCCGCATTCGGCCACTCTGCCACCTCTCCATTAATCATAAACTACTTAATTTATAGTGAAGACCAACTGCTCCAAACAAGAATGAACAGGTTTTCACAAACTCTCATGAAACTTCTTAATTTTTAGCCGTAAAAAGCTTTTCTACTTCTTGAATGCTTTCACAATTGATGGAAATCAAAAAATTGTTACCTTGTTAAATATCAAACACGCATTCATATCGTGCATAATCTATTCTTTCTAAAATATGTCAAATCTATTGGTAAAGATAGTAACAAAAAAGACCGCAGTAATCAACGGCCTTTTATATTCTTCCCCACTCAAAAATTATATATATCTTCCCTGCTTAAAGGGATTATATTCCCATAGTAAATAAGCCGGGATACGTCTGAAACCTTCAATAATTGAGCAATCTTGCCAATTGTTAGCCCTTTGGATAATAATTCTTTGACTCCATTATGCCTAACTGTTTGTTTACGAACCAGCATCTTAGGCCAAGGCAATAAACGCACATGTAAACTGGGATTATCATTTAGGAAACCCAATTTGATGCCGTATTCTAAAATATCCCTTACCAGGAGAATGGTTAAATTGACAATTTTCACCTTTTGTGTTTTGGCCAAATGATCTTTATAGGCTTCTATAATGGCAGGTGTCAGTTGGTCCAATTGATAAACTTGAGGGAAAGATTCCTGAAGGAAAATACTAAAGTGCCTGATTGTGCTGGCAAAACACCTGACACTTTTAGGGCTAAACTGCGTTTGGGCTTCAGAGTTAAAGCGCTCAAAGAAATCAGGAAGTTCAATATGACGGGCGATTGTTAAAGCTTCTCCACCGGAGATTTTTTCTTCAACTTCAAGCAGTAATCTTTTAGCTTCTTCTAAATTACTTCCGGCAAGTTGTGAATAAAGCAAACCGCGGGCGTAAAACTCAATGTAATAAAAACTATCAATTTTACGGATTTGCCCCAATATTCCCTGTTCCTTAGACTTCGTAAAGTCATCTTCTTCGACTTGACTTAGTTTGTGAAAAAAATAATATAAAGCAGGACCCCAATAATCACCAAGGCTACTAAATAAAAATCATTAAAGTAAAAAAAATCACGGACACGCTCAGCTGAGGTGTAACTGTGGGTAACATTTTCAGAAACAACCTGTCCTGTCGATCGCATATTAACAACTTCATTGCGCTTAAGGCGCAAAAACTGGTCCGCAATCTTATAGGCCTGTAAATTGCCGCCTTCAATAAGATCCATGACTTTTTTCTCAGATACAGCCAAGATCTGCGCTGTTTCACGGACAGTGATGTATTGACTACTCATGAACTAACCTTGCCTGACGAGGCCCACTGATCAATTTGGGCACGTTCAAATTTCCAACTGTCCCCTTCTTTGCTTGCTGGTATCTTGCCAGTAGTTACCAACTCCAATATGGCAGGCACTTCAATTTCTAAATATTGTGCCAAATCATCAATGCTTAAAACATCTTCCAGCATATGGCATCTGCCTTGAAAGACAGCTCCTTCGACTATATTTAATTTAGGCGTTGATATATCCCCATGCAGGACTGCTGAGGGCATCAGGACCAACATTTTCTTGGCAATGATATTACCTTTAATTTTTCCTGCAACAATAACATTCTCACCAACAATGTTAGCCTCCACCTGCGCGCTTGGCCCAATGGTCAGCGTACCACGGGTATCCAGCTTGCCTGTATAACGGCCATGGATTTTTAGATTCACCGGATCACTAAAAGTCAAAGTCCCTTCCATGTGGGCATTGATTTCAATAACCTTCTCTTCAGGTGGTATTTCTTTATGTTCACGACGGTTAAAGGCCATGGAAGCCCTCCTTTTAAAAACCCCGCCTAATTTCCTGCTCCCATTATGCGAGAGCCAATAGTCAGGTGGGGACTTATTAATATATTATTAGCTTCTTAATGTTAACAAAATAAAGCCTGAAGGTCAACTGAGAGAATGATAACCCAAGCCAGCAATCATGGCCGCATTATCCAAGCACAAAGACATCGGAGGAAAAAAAACATCAACCCCCTGCTTGTTTGACTGGACTTGTAATTGACGGCGTAAGGCAGAATTAGCAGCAACGCCACCACCTACCAGAAGGGTTTTGACTTTAAGTTTTTGGCAAGCTTTTAGAGATTTCTCGACTAAAACAGCAACGACACTTTCTTGAAAGGCATAAGCCACCTTGGCAACAGAATAATCAGGCTTATTTTTGTTCTTTTGAGTGTAATAAAGAACCGCGGTCTTGGTACCGCTAAAAGAAAAATCGTAACTTCCCTTCATCGAAGCCTGAGGAAATTTGATTGTCTCACCAGCACCATACGCGGATGGGCCTTGTGCAGAATTCACTTCTGCCGCCAATCGGTCTATCACAGGGCCGCCAGGATAACCCAAATTCAAAATACGCGCCACCTTATCAAACGCCTCCCCTGCCGCATCATCCCTGGTGACACCTAATAACTTAAATTCATTGAAATTCTTAACATAAAAAAGACTGGAATGCCCTCCAGAGACAACCAAACCCACAGCAGGCAGGCGATTAATGGGGCAGGCAATTGAATCTTGTGATAACTTTAAATAGTTTGCGTATAGATGGGCCTTGATATGATCAATTTCAATTAAAGGTTTTCCCGTAGCACGGCTTAAGCCGCGAGCAAAACATATACCCACCAACAAAGAACCGATCAAACCAGGGGCACGCGTCACAGCAATCGCATCAATATCATCAAGTGTCTTGTGGGCTTTTGCCAGACTCTCAGCAACCACCCAATGAATGTATTCTATTTGACGACGGGAGGCGATTTCAGGGATGATGCCGCCAAAACGCTGATGGTCTTTGAGGCTGGTGGCAATAACATTAGAAAGCACGTTGACACCATCGCAAACAACCGCAGCCGAAGTCTCATCACAGGAAGTTTCAATACCTAATATTGTTGAAGCAGGTGAGTGTTTCATTTATTCTTTAACAATTCTTTAATGCTAACAAACTCAAACCCTTGCTTTTCTAGCACAGGGATTTCGTCCTTGATCACCTGCATGGTCAAATGCCGATCATGGCCGATGGCCACCGCATAACCTCTTCTACGGGCTTTTTGGGCAAGAGCCACGAACTGTTTAACAATAGCTTCACGAGTATTGACATTGTCCAAAAAAACATCTCTCTTGCCATAAGCCAAACCCATCTCGTCAGCCAGTTTCGCAGAAATCGAATACCGGGATGTCATGCTATCGACAAAAAATAAACTCTTTCTCCTTATCCTTTTAAAAACAATACTCATCAAAGCCCTGTCTGCCGTCGCTTTTGAACCCATATGATTATTAACGCCCTGAATGCTGGGTAATTGCGCTAAATCAGCGTCGACTATTTTAGATACAAGAGCCGGATCCATGCTTGTTTTGATTATATAGTTGGGCGGATAAAAATCATAATTATGCATGGCCTCCAAGGGCAAATGGAGCATGGACAATTTATGATATAATTTGGCACAATTGGCCACATCCTTGGTATGGCGCAATCCAGGTAAGATGGAAACCGCCAAGGGTTCCGGGATTTCCTTTAAATATTTACAATTAGCCGTTGTCTGGCCCCAATCATCAATGATGATAGCAATTTTACCGCCTGAACCCGAAACATTTTCAACTGGCTCTGGAGAAACAACAGGCCTTGGAACATACGAAGATTCTACAGGTTCATTTTTCTCAATGGGTGTCGAAATCTCAACAGGTTCCCTGACAACAGGAGTTGTACGCTGGGGAGATTCCTTGGCCTTTGAAAAAACAAGGAATAATATAACTGCCGCCGCGAATAAGCCCACAACAATTGCAGCGACTTTCGTATCATCTTTCTTGGGAGCACTTATTTTTCTTCTCTTAACCATATATAAACGTGGATATCAAGTTACCTAGGTGCTGCAGGCCATTCAATAAAGGATTAAATAATCTTAAAAATTAATTTTGCTGAAATTTACGGTAGATCTTTATACCTTTTATCACATTAATTGCACTTTGCAGCTGAAGATCCTCTTGGTCCTTTTTCTCCAGCTCCTTTTGCTTTTTGTCTGCTGAATTCAAATTTTTATCTTTATCATCTCTATGCTCAAGACTGGAAAAAACACTGTCCACATCTTCACCCGTTTCCTTACTGGACTTATTATCACCCTCCCGGTCCTGCTTTGAAGAACCCTCTTTAACCAATACATCCGGCGTAATGCCTATACCATTAATACATACCCCAGAAGGGGTAAAATATTTGGCTGTTGTCAAACGCAAGCCTGAACCATCAGGCAATGGTATCACCGATTGAACTGAGCCTTTACCAAAAGACTTAACCCCAACCAATACTGCCCTTTTATTATCTCTTAGGGCACCTGCTACAATCTCACTGCCTGACGCAGATCCTTCATTGATCATAACCACCATCGGCCAATCTAGAAAATCTCCCTTATTATTCTCAGACTTAGCCAGAGTATCTGCGGATGAATGCCTGCCCTTTGTTGAAACAATCGTCTTTCCTTCAGGCAGAAAATCTTGGGCAATTTTGACAGCTACATCCAGCAATCCGCCGGGATTATTGCGCAAATCTAAAATCAAACTATCGGCCCCCTGAGCTTTTAAATTTTCCAAGGCCTGGTGTAATTCATTGTAAGAATTTTCACGGAATTCCGTTAATCGCACATACCCTATATGATCACCTATAATATGCGGTTCTTTAATATCATCCACATGGATTATTTCCCGGGTAATCACAAAATCTTTAACTAAATTCTCACTCTCACGCAAAACTGTTATAGCCACCTTGCTCCCCGGATCGCCCCGTAATTTCTTGACCGCGTCATCTAGACTCATATCACGCGTGATGTCCTGGCCAATCTTAACAATACGGTCCCCTGCTTTGATGCCCGCACGCCAGGCTGGCGTATCTTCGACCGGAGCAATAACGGTCAATAAACTATCTTTCAATGAAATCTCTACCCCTAGGCCGCCAAACTTCCCTTCTGTCTCAGTTTTAAGGTCATTGTACTCGTCAGGGTCCATAAATTGGCTATGCGGGTCAAGAGAGGACAACATGCCGCGAAGCGCGCCATAAATCAAGTCCTGCGGTTTTTTTTCATCGACATATTCAGACTGTACTGTTGTTAGGGCATAACTAAAAAGCTCGACTTGAGAATATAAATCTTTGGATTTAGCTGTAACTTGAGAAATCCCTATAGAAGACACTCCCAGCAAAGCAGCAATAGCAAGTCCAAACACCAAGGTTCTTTTAGACACCTGTGATTCTCCGGGTTATAAGTTCATTTAATTTCTTAGGGTTGGCACGGCCTCCTGATTTTTTCATGGCCTGACCTACTAAAAACCCTGCGGCATTAGGTTTGCCGGATTTGATTTGCTCAACAACAGCAGGGTTCTGGGCAATCACTTCATCAATTATAACAAGCAGTGCAGAATCATCAGACACCTGGGCCATGCCTTTTTCTTTAATAACAGCATCAGCATCTATGCCTTCATCGAGCATAAAGGTTAAGACTTCTTTGCCGACCAAATTACTGACCACGCCATCCTCAACCCGGGCAATCAAATCTACCAACCCTTTAGGCGTTAACTTTAATTCATTAATTGATAATTTACGATTATTAAGCTCCATTAAGACAGGGCCGCCCAACCAATTAGCTATCTTTTTAGCGTGGGGATACTCTTTGAGCGCTGCCTCAAAGAAATCAGCCATGCCAGGATCCGCAACTAAAATATTAGCATCATATTCTGAAAGGCCATACTGGCTTAAAAAACGCAAGAATTTCGCCTGAGGCAGCTCCGGCAATTCAGCACGCACACTATCAATGACTTTATAATCAATGGTAAAGGGGACTAAATCAGGATCTGGAAAATAACGGTAATCATGCGCCTGCTCTTTGGAGCGCATGGTAATAGTCATGGCCTTTTCATCATTCCACAATAAGGTTTCCTGTACAATTTTGCCGCCGGCCAGAATCACCTGCTCGTGACGACGCACTTCATATTCCAAAGCTGTCTTGACCGCGCGGAAAGAGTTCATATTCTTTAATTCTGTTTTGGTCCCTAGAGTCTCTTGACCTATGGGACGTATAGACACATTTGCATCGCAACGCAAACTGCCCTTTTCCATATCGCAATCCGATACACCTAAATACTGCAAGGTCAATTTCAAAGTGTTTAAATAATTATAGGCTTCTTGCGGGGAGCGCAAATCTGGATCAGTGACAATTTCGATTAATGGCGTGCCTGTACGGTTGTAATCCACCAGGGAACAAGAACCGGAATTATCATGGACTAATTTGCCAGCATCCTCTTCGAGATGAGCACGCTTGATGCCGATGCGTTTTTCCTGATTGCCGCTTTTAATGGTCAAATACCCGTCTTTAGCCACGGGAAAATCAAACTGGGAAATTTGGTAACCTTTAGGCAAATCAGGATAATAATAATTCTTACGGTCAAACTTGATAAAGGAATTAATTTCTGCATTAAGCGCCAGACCTACCTTGATACCAGACAAAAGAGCTTGATGATTTAATACCGGCAATGTCCCAGGAAGCCCCAGGCATACCGGACAGACATTGGTATTAGGCGCACAGCCGTATTGATTAGCACAAGAACAAAAGATTTTAGTCTTAGTGCTTAGCTGTAGGTGGACTTCAAGTCCTATGACGGTTTCGAATTGGGACATATTTCTTCACTGTCATTCCCGCGAAAGCGGGGATCCATTTCCTGGATTCCCGCTTTCGCGGGAATGACTAATTTAATTTAGGTTTCTTTAAATGCCATTCTGTATTCTGTTCATACGTATACGAAACACGCAAAAGCATCTCTTCATCAAAAGCTTTGCCCATCAATTGCATTCCAATAGGCAATCCGCTTTTTGAAAATCCGCAAGGCACAGAAATCGCTGGGATACCTGCCAAGTTCGCAGGGATCGTATAAATATCTGACAGGTACATGCTCAACGGATCACTAACCTTTTCCCCTACTTTAAATGCCACTGTCGGAGACGTGGGGGTCATAATCACATCACAATCTTTAAAAACCTCATCCAAATCATTTTTAATCAAGGTCCGCACTTTTTGGCCACGCAAATAATAAGCATCATAATATCCTGAAGACAAAGCATAGGTGCCAAGCATGATGCGGCGCTTGGCTTCATCACCAAACCCTAGTGATCGGGTTTCTTCATACATATCCACCAAAGCGTTCTTACGGACATTCTTAGGCTGTGCGCGTAGCCCAAAGCGCACCCCGTCAAAACGCGCCAAATTAGAACTTGCCTCGGCAGTGGCCACAATATAATAGGTCGCCACCGCGTAAGGCGTATGCGGCAGGGACACTTCCTTGATAACAGCACCCAATTTCTTAAGAAGATTTAGCGCATCTTCGACTGAACGGCGCACCTCAGGATCAAGTCCGTCGACAAATGCTTCTTTAGGAATACCTATCTTAAGGCCTCGCACATCATTAACCAAAGCCTTGGTGTAATCAGGCACAGGTTCATTGACAGAAGTCGAATCACGTTCGTCATAGCCGGAAATAATATTCATCAATAAGGCGCAATCCCGCACGTCCTTGGTCAAAGGCCCGATTTGATCCAGGCTTGAAGCAAAAGCAATAAGGCCATAACGTGACACACGGCCATAGGTCGGCTTTAAGCCCACAATACCGCAAAAAGACGCGGGCTGACGGATAGAGCCGCCCGTATCAGAACCTAACGCCCACATAGCCTCATCAGCAGCCACTGAAGCCGCACTCCCGCCGCTGGAACCACCAGGCACACATTGTAAATCCCAAGGATTAAAGGTGGGACCGTAACAGGATGTTTCGCAGGATGAACCAAAGGCAAATTCATCCATGTTCACTATACCTAAGATTGTCCCCCCGCTTTTTTTGATCCGTTCAATGACTCCGGCGTCATAGGGAGAACGAAAACCTTTTAAAATTCGCGAAGCACAGGTGATCTCTTCGTGCTTGGTACATAAATTATCCTTAATAGCTATTGGAACAGGTATTTCTCCAACAAAATCCGGCGGGGTGTAGGCCATACGCACATAAGCTTTGACCTTGGGGTCAACAGCCTTAATACGTGCCAAGACATCATCATACGCTTCCCTGGCTGAGGTCTGCCGAGATTTTAATAGGTCTAATAATGCGTGGGCTGTTAATTGATGCAGGCTCATTCGATGACTAAAGGCACTTTAAAGGAACCATCTTTTGCTTCGACAGCAAAGCTAAAGGCTTCCTGATTGGTTAACGAAGGCTTGACTACATCCGGCCGCAACACATTCCCCACAGGCACGGCATGGCTGGTAGGCTTAACATTACTTACATCCAATGATTGTAATTGCTCCACATATTGGACAATGCCGCCCAAACTCTTTGTCATAGCATCCAACTTATCTTCTGGCACGTCAATCCGTGCTAAAGCAGCGATATATTTGACATCTTCTCTAGTTATAGACATAGGCAAAATACTATCATCAAAGACAGGTAAAAACAAGGGTTTGTTGATTCATGAAGCCAGTTTTTCCTTCAAATCTTCAGGAATGGCCGTGGGCCTGAATTCTTTATTTAAGCATACCAGTGACACTTCAGCCTCAACGATGAGACGACCGTCTTTTTTATCATGGATGGTCTGGTCAAAAATCAATTGGGATGCGCCCATTTTTTTTAATTTAGCATCGCAAATAAGGGTATCACCGTAACGTGCCGGAGAGCGATAACCGACATTGCATTGGCGCACCACGTAAACATAGCCGCGCTCTTTAAATTGCTCAACGCTTAAGCCCCGTTTTTCAAGATATTCTGTGCGCGCTTCTTCGAGATAGCACAAATACTGCCCGTAATAAACAATGCCGCCGGCGTCGGTATCATGATAATAGATGCGTTTTTCCAATTTGATCTCCTTATTCTGTCATCCTGAGGCGTAGCCGAAGAATCTTATAAGACCATAAGATCCTTCGGCTACGCCTCAGGATGACGATAAAAATTATATCACAAGCCTATTACAAAGATTGATGTAATTTGACAAAGTTAAATTCTCCGGACGGGCGTTTAGATTGATATTTAGGGCCTTAAGTGATTCTTCTAATTTTTCTTTACCTACCAAACCTTTGAGGGAATTTACTATGTTTTTACGCCGCTGTTGGAAGGCTGTTTGGATTAATTTGAATAAAAATTCCTCATCTGAGGCAATTTCTTGAGGTCGCGGCCTCATCGTCAAACGCAAAAAGCAGGAATCAACTTTTGGAACAGGCTTAAAGCAAGTGTTCTTGATCTTAAAAAGCATTTTAATATCAGCATAATACTGCGCAAAACAGCTTAAAGACCCGTAGTCCTTGCCACCCGGCTTGGATGTCAGACGCTGCCCAAACTCTAGTTGTACGGTCAAAAAAGCCATTGAAACCTTTGCCCTGTTCTCAATCAGCTTCTCAATAATGGGTGTAGAAATATAATAGGGAATATTACCGATAACTTTAATGCCGTCCGGTAAATCCTCCATATTCCATTTAAGAAAATCGGCGTGAATGATTTCTACTGGATTCCGAGCTCCTGCGAGTGTCCGGAATGAAGGCCCGATTAAAGTCACCGCCGCAGCGGGATCCCGCCCTGGCGGGACATTCGGGAATGACATTCGCAGAGGTTCGATCAAATCTCGGTCAGTCTCCACACAGGTAAGCTGCTTGACATGCGGGGCAATTAACTGTGTCAAGACCCCCTGCCCTGGACCAATTTCCACCACCACGTCTTCGGCATTAAGCTCACAGGCCTGAATAATTTTCTGCTGTATATGTTTATCAACGAGAAAATTTTGACCTAGTTCTTTTTTGGGCCGGTGGGTTTTGCTCATACCAATTGACAGGCAAGTCTGATAGCAGAAATCATGGAAGAAGGATCTGCTTTATTTTTCCCAGCAATGTCATAAGCAGTGCCGTGACAAGGAGATGTCCGTATAAACGGTAATCCTGCTGTGAAATTGACTAATTCCTTCATATACATTCCTTTAAGCGGGGCTAGGCCTTGGTCGTGGTACATGGCGATAATGCCGTCGTATACGTCCCCCTCCCTGGCCCTCCCCACAAGGGGGAGGGAAATATTAGTATTAAATGCAAAAAAGGTGTCTGCGGGTAATGGGCCTCTGGCGTTGATGCCTTGTGTTTTGGCTTTACGGATGGCGGGGAAAATATGTTTAATATCTTCAGAGCCTAATAGTCCATTCTCCCCTGCGTGAGGGTTGAGGCCAAGCACGGCAATTTTTGGATTTTTAATTTTAAATTTATCTTTTAACGTCCTTGCCATCAAGGCAATAGAGTTAAATACGGCTTTTTGAGTGATTAATCTTGGCACGTCTTTTAGTGGCACATGACGGGTCACGATTGTCAATCTCACTTGGGGTGCCACAAACATCATATCAAATTCTTTGACCCCAAAAGCCTCGGCCAAATATTCTGTATGACCTACAAAATTCTTATGGTAACGGCTGACTTCTTCTTTGGACAAGGGTGCCGTCACTAGCGCGTCAGCAACGCCTCCCTTGATTAAATCAATGGCTTTATCAAGGAATTTAAGAGACCCCTCACCAGCTGATTTGTACCCGACATCCACGACACTGACTGAAGATGAAACATGCCCTAGAACTTTTCTATTTCCAACAACAATAAAAGGACCCTGTTTGAGCAGAGATTTATGCAATAGGGCCTTAGAAACGACTTCCGGGCCTATCCCTTTAGGGTCGCCCATGGTGATAACAATGACACGCTTATTTGATCTCGACATAGGCCTTCTGACGCAACTTGTCAACCCACCCCTTGAATTTGGTCTGGAATTGATCATCTAATAATTTACCGTAAATCTGGTCTTTAACCTCGGCCAAGGTCTGTTGCTTGCCCGGTGAAATCCCAATGGCCTTAAATACATAAATGCCATTCTCAACTTCAACAGGGTCAGAAACTTCCTCAAGCTTTAATCCAAAAACTACGTCTTCAACGTTATCTGCCATTTGTCCTTGCTCAACTTCGCCGACAGAAGAGCCGTCTGAATACTTTTGAAAGACTTTATTAAAATCTTCACCTGCCAGCAAACGTGAACGCGCCTCACCCGCGCGGTTTCGGGCCTCCTCTTTGCTGTACTTATCAAAAGAAACAAATATCGATTGTAAATTGACCATAGGTTTACGGTTAAAATCAATCATGTGTTTATTATAATAATCAGTAACATCTTGCGGATTGACAAAAATCTTATCCCGCACTTCCATATCAACTTCATACTTAACCTTCAATTGATCAGTTAGCTTCTGCTGCAAATCGCCGACTGTTATCCCTTCAGCATCGATCGCTTTTAAAAACTCGTCCTCACCGGAATAACGGCCTTTAATTTCCTTTATTTGCTTATCAACGATATCATCACGGACTTGTATGCCCTTATCATTGGCTGCAGCCAGGATTAATTTGTCTTCAATTAATTTATCCAGGCCTTTTTGCTCATATTCCGCCATGATTTGTTGGATTTCTTGAGGTGATTTGTTTTCAACCCTCAGTTGGCTGGCAATGCTCGCTACATATTGACGCAAATCTTTTAAAGTAATGACATCATCATTGACAATGGCAATAATGGCATCAGTAGAACCTTCATTGGCAAGGGCCATAGAAGCCGAAAACATAAATCCAATGAACAAAAAAAACTTAATGATGCTTAGCGCTTTGGGGGCCATTTTTTGTTTCCACCTCTTTTTTAAGATGTTCAATAGATTCCTTTAACAAACGGCAGTACAGATCAAAACCAATGCTGGTAATAAAACCATGCTGCTGGGCACCCAACAAATTTCCAGCGCCACGGATTTGCAAGTCTTCAAAAGCAATATGAAACCCTGCCCCTAGGTCACTGTGTTTTTCAAGGGCTTTAAGCCGCTGACGGGCTATTTCTGACTGAAGCTCTTTTTTTTGCACAATAAAATACGCAAAAGCCTGAAGATTCAGCCGCCCCACCCGGCCGCGCAATTGATGTAAATCCGCCAAACCAAATTTATCGGCACGATTGACGATCAATGTATTGGCCCTTGGCACATCGATCCCTGATTCAATGATCGTTGTGCACACCAGGATATCAATCTCATATTTCAAAAATTTTAACATAATTTCCTCTAAAAGGCGACCGCTCATTTGCCCATGCCCCATGGCCACCCGCGCCTGGGGAGCTAGCTTTTTTATGTTATTAGCGATGGTTTCAATATTATCCACGCGGTTATGAAGGAAAAATACTTGGCCCTGACGCGCAAGCTCATGGTTTATGGCTTCTTGAATAATCTCTTCATCATAGCCAATAATTTCTGTTTTTACCGCCAAACGATTGGTCGGTGGCGTTGAAATGACCGACATGTCCCGGGCACCCGAAAGGGCCATATATAAAGTACGTGGTATGGGTGTCGCCGTCAGGGTCATCACATCTGCCAATAAACGGAAATGTTTTAACTTTTCTTTGGATTTAACCCCGAAGCGTTGCTCCTCATCTATGATGACCAGCCCCAAATCTTTAAAAGAAACGTCCTTGGACAAAAGCCGGTGTGTGCCGATCACAATGTCCACCTTGCCCTCAGCCGTTTCCTTGACAATCATTTTTTGCTCAAGCTTGGTGCGAAAACGCGAAAGCATCCCCACCTTAACAGGAAATCCTTCCAAGCGTTTACTGAAATTATAATAATGCTGTTCAGCCAGAATCGTCGTAGGAACCAGGATGGCCACCTGCTTGTGGTCCATGACCGCTTTAAAAGCTGCCCGCATCGCCACCTCAGTCTTACCATAGCCGACATCCCCACAAATAAGCCGGTCCATAGGCCTTGGAGACTCCATGTCAGCCTTGGTCTCTATGGTCGCTTTTAGCTGGTCAGGAGTTTCTTTATAAGGAAACTTGGCTTCAAATTCTTTTTGCCAGTCATTGTCTTTAGAAAATGCAAAGCCTTGTAATTGTGCCCTTAAGGCCTGTGTGCGTAATAGCTCGGCTGCCAGAAGCCTTAATTTCTTCTCTACAGCCTTTCTGGTGGCCAGCCATTCTTTGCTACCCAGTTTATGCATTCGCGCCGGGCGTTTGGTAAATGAAACATATTTTTGGACCAGATGAATATCGTGCTTAGGAACAAATAATCTGTCACCATCTTTGTATTCAATAACAAGATGCTCTTTTTTCCGGGCATCAACATCAAATTCCTTAACACCGATGAAACGGCCGATGCCGTGATTATTATGCACGACATAGTCACCCTGCTGGATATCAACAAAATTGTTTAAAGGAACATCAGAAGAAAAGACTGACTTTGGAGATGTTTTGAAAGGTAAGATTAAAACGATCGTGTGATCATCAATATTTTCGGCACTGATGGGATCAAAGCCATGAATGGCACGGACGGCGTCATCTTCTAGGTCCAGACGCAGCGGGACTTCAAAATTAACCGGATAAATATCCAGCACTCCCCCGCGTAAAGCAAACTCACCTTCCTTAAAAACTTTCGTCGCCCGGGTATACCCAAAGGCGACGAGAGTTTGGAGCACTTCATCAATGTTGACCTTCTGGCCAACGAGGAATTCTAAAGACTTAAACATTTATTTTACTGGACCCCCGATTAAAACATTCGGGGGTGACATAATAAAATTTGTCATTCCCGAATATTTCTGTCGGGAATCCAGCCTATTGAATTTACCACTTCTTATTTCCCTGCCACCACAGGAACAGCGGAGAGACGACCCATACCGTAGAATATGTACCGAACAAGAATCCACGGATCAGCACAAATGCAAAGGTATTAAGAACTTCTCCTCCAAAGAAATACAAGGACAACGCAGACAATGTTGTCATAAAGGTCGTCAATACCGTCCGGCCCAAGGTTTGGTTAATACTTTCATTAATGACCTCAGGCAGGGTTTTATTGCGCATCTTGGGCACATTTTCACGCACACGGTCATAGATGATGATCGCGTCATTAATAGAGTACCCTGTGATCGTCAGAATTGCAGTAACCACCAATAAATCTATCTGACGTCCTGACAATAGAATCAAGGACAAGGTGATCAACACGTCGTGGAATATAGCAACCACCGCGGCTGCACCGAAGGAAAAATGCTTGAAACGGATCCCGATATAAATCAGCATCCCGCCCAAAGCCAAAACGATGGCCAAAACAGCCTTCGTACGCAATGCTTGACCTACCACCGGCCCTACTTTTTCTATACGTAAGACTTGAAACGCATTATCCGGCATTTTATTCTTAAAGATAGCAGCGACCTTGGCATGCGTGTCTTCAAGGGTGCGGATAATGACATTTTCAGGGGCATTGGGGAAGGTTTGAATGACGGCATTTTCAACCTTACCTTGTTTGAGCATCACACGCAAATTGTCAGCTGTGATGGGATGTTCAAATTTAAATTCCTGGATTTGTCCCCCGGCAAAATCAATACCAAACGCTGATTCTTTTTTATGCATAAAATCAATGGCCCCGGCAATGATAATGGAACCGGAAAGAGCAAAACAAATATATTTCTTGTTTAAGAAATTAAAATTCGGTTTACTAAACAGGTGCATCATCGGCAATGATTTGATGATCCTGTCTGATATCAACCAGTTAAAAAAGGTACGTGTGATATAGATTGATGTGAATAAAGAAGCGATCAAACCTGTTGATAACGTGATCGCAAACCCTTTGATAGGACCTGAACCAAATTGAAACAAAAAGAAAGCAGCAATAAGCGATGTCACGTGAGAGTCCAAAATCGCTGACCAGGCACGCGCATATCCTGTGCTCACAGAAGCACTCAAAGGCCTGCCATTGTCAATTTCTTCCCTAATACGCTCATTAATCAGGACGTTAGCATCCACCGCCATACCCAAGGTCAAAATAATACCCGCGATCCCAGGCAAGGTCAATGTCACCTGTGATCCAGGCATAAGGATGTTTAATAAACCCATGCTTCCTAAGATCATCAGCAAGTTAATGGCCAACGCCACAGAAGCAATAAACCCGCCAAAAAGGTAATACACGCACATAAAAAATACGATCGCAATCCCACCTAATATCGTGGCACGGATACCAGCTTCAATGGAATCCTTCCCTAATAAAGGACCAATGGTACGCTCTTCTTCAATAGTCATGGGAACAGGTAACGCTCCTGTACGCAATGCCAGGGCCAAAAGGGACGCTTCTTCAAATTTAAAATCACCGGTGATTTCCGCATCACCTGTCAAAATAGGCTCACGGATATTGGGTGCGGACAATACTTCATTATCCAACACAATAGCCAGACGCTCACCGACATGGGCGGTCGTCAAATCACCAAATTCCTTGCTCCCCTTTTCATTAAAAGTCATGCTGATTTTAGGCTGCATACCGGTATGGTCAAAATCAACACGCGCATCTTTAATGCCTTCTCCGCTCATGGCCACATCTTTATTAATCAATATCGGCATGCCGCCTTCTTTTTTCATGAGCATAAGCTCTTCACCATCAGGCAGGTGCCCCGTCAAAGCATCTTTTAACTTGGTTTCATCAGCATCCACCAAATGAAATTCCAGACGCGCCACACGGCCGATCATATCAAGCGCTTTATCACGGTCCGTAACACCTGGCAATTGCAGTAAAATCTGGTTCTCCCCCTGGCGTTGGATTAAGGTCTCAGCCACACCCAAACCGTCAATACGGTTACGTAAAACTTCCATGGATCTAAGAACAGCATCCTCACGGGCCTGTGCGGTGGGAAGATTTTCGTTCTGGACCTTTAAGATCAAATGCATACCACCTTTAAGATCCAGCCCAAGATTAATACGTTTATTAACGGGAATAACAGATGCTATGCAGCCTGCGATAACAACCAGTATAATAAAAAATCTTTTACGTAACTCTGGGGACATTCAAGGAATCCTTTCTAAAATGGATCCCCGATTAAAACATTCGGGGATGACGAACAACTGTGAGTGTCGGTTAATCCGACCATTCGAACTATGAGTTATGTACCATAACTCATGTTCTCATGTCACTTAACGACTTCAGGTTTGACTTCTGTACTCGTCACTGACGCGATGGACTCGCGGTCAAATTCAATGCGACATCCTTCATCCACACGTAAAACCACCGTTTTCTCTTTAACAATGGCGACCGTGCCATGAATGCCGGAGGTGGTTATTACCTCATCGTTCTTTTTAAGATTATCCAGCATCTCTTTGGTTTTCTTCTGCTGCTGGCGTTGAGGGCGAATGATCAAAAAATAAAAAATCAAAATAATAGGTACATACATGAACAAAATCTGTGTCAAGCCTGACTGTTGAGGCATAAGAACCTTTCTTACCTAAAATTGTCACCCCCGAATGTTTGAATCGGGGGGTTCTATAGATTCCCGACCCCGCTATCGCGGGACTCTTGCCCATGGACAGAGGCATTCGGGAATGACGCCAAAATTTTTTACTTCGCTTTTTTCATCAAAGATCTAACAGTATCACTCATCTGAGCACCTTTGGCGACCCATGCGGTGATCTTATCTTTCTTAAGTTGGAAATAGGACTTCTTTGCAGGATCATAATAACCCAAAATATCCAAGGTACGACCGTCACGGCCTTCTTTTCCGCTCATTGCAACAACACGGTAATTGTAAGCCTTGTTAGATGCTTTACCTGCTTTTTGTAAACGAATTCTAACTTCCATGTGATTTTACTCCCTTTCTTATTTTAAATGAGCCAACTCAATGGCTTTAATTTGCGCCCGCGCTTTATTCATTGTTTCTGCATATTCTGTAGCAGGATCGGAATCAGCTACTATTCCAGCCCCGGCCTGGACATACGCCCGCCCCTTATGAACCACTATTGTACGTATAGTTATGCAAGTATCAAGGTTTTTCGAAAAACTTAAAATACCCACACACCCCGCGTAAGGACCCCGTTTTTGGGCTTCCAGGCCTTCAATTATTTCCATGGCCCTGATTTTGGGAGCACCAGATACAGTTCCAGCAGGAAATGCAGCCTCCAAAACATCCAAAGCATCCATATCGCTATGTAATTTTCCTTGTACATTACTGACAATGTGCATCACATGGGAATATTTTTCAATTTCCATGAATTCTGAAAGACGTACCGTTCCTTTTTCACAGACCCTGCCCAAATCATTACGGCCTAAATCAACAAGCATGATATGTTCTGCCTTTTCTTTGGGATCAGCTAACAGATTTTTCATCAAAGACAGGTCCTCTGCCTCATTGGCCCCGCGCGGGCGCGTGCCTGCAATAGGCCTTGTTTCAACCAAACCGCTTTCACATCGTACTAAAAGCTCTGGGGACGCTCCTACTAACTGCAAACCGTTAAAATTCAAATAGAACATATAAGGTGAAGGATTAAGGACCCGCAAAGACCGATAAATTTCAAAGGCACTAACGCTTATATCTGCTTTAAAACGCTGGGATAAGACAATCTGAAAAATATCTCCGGCTTTAATATGCGCCTTCCCCTTAACTACCATTTTCTCAAATTGTGACTTGGTGCAATTTGAAGTCACAGATATTTTTTTCTTACTCTTTTTAGAAACAGGGACTGATAATGGTTTTTGTAAATCCTTGATTAAAGCGTTAATGATATTTTGAGCAGCTTTATATTTTTTAATCTTTTGATTACGCGTATCACCTTGCGCCAAATGCACACAACTGACCACCTTGATCGTATGATGACGATGGTCAAAAACCACCAGATGAGTGGCCAGGGTTAAACAGATATCAGGTAAATTTAAGTCATCAACAGTTTTATCCGGCAGGCGTTCAAAAAAACGAACACAGTCATAACTCAAATACCCTACCATCCCGCCATAAAAACGCGGCAATCCAGCCACATCTACCGCACGGTAATCTTTCATTAACTCCCGGACTACAGACAAAGGAGAACCGCTAAAAAAAATTTTCTCAGGTTTATGCCGGCCTCTAACAAAACGAAGTATCTGTGCCTCATGGCCTTTAGAAGTAAAAACCAACTCAGGGTCACGGGCAATAAAGGAATACCTAGCAATCTTTTCTTCGCCTTCCACTGATTCTAATAAGAATGAATAGGCGCTCTTACCGGCTAATTTGTAATATGCCGAAACCGGCGTCTCCAAATCCCCGGATATTTCTTTATAAACAGGGATTAAATTGCCTTTTGAGCTCAATTTTAAAAATTCTTCTAAAGTCATTGAATCTTCCTATAAAAACAGCTGCGTTGATTCGTGTGACAGGCAGCGCCAATTTGGTCTACCTTCATTAACAGCACATCACAGTCACAATCATAATAAATCTCTTTAACATGTTGAAAATGACCTGAGGTCTCGCCTTTGACCCAATAAGCCTTTCGTGATCGTGACCAATAAGAGGCTTTGCCATTCTTTAAAGTATCACGTAAAGAGTCAATGTTCATCCAAGCCATCATCAAGACTTCATTAGTCTTATAATCTTGGGCAATGGCAGGGATCAAGCCTTCGGCATTAAATTTCAGTTTATCAAGATTATCTTTAGTGATTTGGATTGTTTCTATTTCAGGGTTTGCACTCATCTTATATTCACTTTCTTTTGTTTTAAAAATGCTTTAACTTCAGGGATTGATATTTCTCCATAATGAAAAACTGATGCTGCCAATGCCGCATCAGCGCCACTTTCAGTAAAAACTTGATAAAAATGCTCCAAGGTCCCTGCTCCACCTGACGCGATCACCGGAATACTGACAGCATCTGTGACTGCCTTGGTTAAGGCTACATCAAAACCGTTTTTCGTGCCATCCGCATCCATGCTGGTCAATAAAATCTCTCCGGCCCCCTGAGTTTGGACTTCCTTGGCCCAGGCAATCACATCGCGCCCTGTGGCTGTGCGGCCACCGTGGGTAAAAACTTCCCAACGGTTTTTCACACGTTTGGCATCAATGGCTACCACAATGCATTGAGAACCAAACCTGTTGGCCGCCTGACGGACCAAGCCTGGTTCATTGACAGCAGACGTATTCAACGAAACCTTATCTGCACCGGCATTAAGAAGATTACGGATATCACTGACATTACTGATACCCCCTCCAACGGTCAAAGGCATAAATACACATTCTGCTGTTTTCTGCACCACATCCAAAAAAATTTTCCTGTTTTCATGGCTGGCAGTGATATCTAAAAATACTAATTCATCAGCCCCACCCTGGTCATAGGCTTTAGCGCAGTCCACCGGATCACCGGCATCTTTTAGGGACACAAAATTAACCCCCTTGACCACCCGCCCGTCCTTGACATCCAAACATGGAATAATCCGCTTGTTGAGCATAAAATCTATTTCAATATATTTAACGCTTCTTTAAAATCCAGTTTGCCTTCGTAAATCGCCTTGCCGGTAATAGCTGCAGCAACACCTTTCATGGCAGCCAGCTTGCTTACATCATCGATTGTCGCAATACCACCGGAGGCGATTAAATTTATTTTCTTAACTGTATTAAGCATGGTTTGTATTTGACCAAAATTGGGGCCTGCCAAAACACCATCGCGAGCAATATCTGTATATACCATCCATTTTAAACCCATTGATTCAAGTTCAACTACCAAATCAATAGCTTTAATTTTCGTCACGGAAACCCATCCATGACCTGTCACAAATCCATTGGAACAGTCAAGACTAACACAAATTTTCTCACCATATTGATCCAGCATTCTTTTTAAGAATTGATGGTCTTCAATGGCCTTGGTCCCTAAAATCACCCGCTTGACACCCGCCTTGATCAAATCTTCTACCGTCTTTTCATCACGGATGCCTCCGCCCACTTGGACTGAAGCATGGACTTTTTCAGCAATATAAATAACATGTTCCTTGTTACTCATGACCCCATTTTTAGCGCCATCCAAATCCACCAGGTGAAGCCACTGGGCACCCATATCGCACCATCGTTTTGCCGCCATTAACGGGTAAGGGTCATAATCTGTTTGCTTGCTAAAGTCACCCTGAAATAAACGCACCACCTGACCGTCTTTAATATCAATGGCAGGGATCAGTATCATAGGTCTCCAAAATTCTTCAAAATTTGTAATCCGCACTTTTGACTTTTTTCCGGATGAAACTGCACGCCCCACACATTGCCACGCACAACCGCAGAAGCAAAATCAATCCCGTAATTAGTGATGCCGGCAGCTACAGAAGTGTCTTGGGGTTTGACAAAATAAGAATGGCAAAAATACAGATTCTCGTCAGGAGCAAGGTCTTTAAACATTTGATTGCCGGCTGGCTGGATTTTGATCTGGTTCCAACCCATATGAGGGACTTTCAACTCGGTGAAGCGTTCAACATTCCCTTTCAAAATTTTAAGCCCTTCGGCAAAACCGCCTTCAGAGCTTCTTTCAAACAATAATTGCATCCCCAAACAAATACCTAAAAAAGGTTTTCCATCAGCAATGACCTTGCGGATTGGACCGGTCAATGCCAACTCCTGCAATTTCTGCATCGCAGGCCCCATGGCACCGACACCAGGAAGGACAACCTTGTCTGCATTTAAAATGTCTCCGACAATATGGGTCACCTTGGCTTTGGCACCCACCGCTTCAAATGCCTTGCACACACTCCGCAAATTTCCCATGCCGTAATCAATTATTGCTATCATACTTTTATCTTATGCCATGTCCCAGCGGGTCCTGGCTCGTCGTGAAGTTGACGTGCTCCTCTTTCGAACTCGTACCGGGAAGCCCTATAGAACGGTGCTTTCCCTACAACCGCCCCCTTGGGCACTGGCCGTCCGCTCGTCAACATCACTCCTCGCCACCCGCTGCAATTCTTAATCAATGATTCCCTTAGTTGAAGGCACTTGGCCTTGACGACGGGGATCAATAGTTGTCGCTTGATCTAATGCCAAACCTAAAGATTTGAACATTGTTTCCAAATTTGTATGTAAATCATCGCTTGGATTTTGCAACGTGAAGCTAAGCGTTGCTCCTAAATTATGAGCTAGGCTTTCCATAAAATGTTCGAAATGAGAAAATTCATAACCGTCCGTACCTTTTTGAGCAGGCATTATGCTTGCGCAATTAAATTTAAAGAATCCTCGACCAGAAATATCAATGACGCAAAGGCCGACTGTAGCTTCCATAGGCGCGTAGGCATAGCCGAAACGTTTTATACCAGATTTTTCTTCACCCAAAGCTTCTTTAAACACCTTGCCCAGGACAATCCCAATGTCCTCGTTGGTGTGGTGAATGTCAATGTGCGTATCACCTATAACCGATAAATCCAAATCAAAATAGCCATGAAAGGCAAAGAGTTCAAGCATGTGATCCAAAAAACCTATGGGAGTTTTAATCTTTGTTTTGCCAGTACCATCAACATTCAATGACGCCTTAATTTGGGTCTCTTTGCTTTTGCGTTCTCTCTCTGCTTTACGTTGCATATCCTATCCTTTCATAAATCTGCACAGGCTGATATTGATATGTTCGTTCTGCGTATAAAAATTTGACAACGTTGCATTCGGCTGGTCTTTTCGCGTGACCTCTACATTGGGAAACAAGGATACCAGCGTGAGCGTCAAATTTTAGCAGAACGAATATATCGATGTCAGCCGTTCATGCTTATAAAACACTACTTAAATCTTATATTCACCGATTCCGCGTGCTTGGCCATGCTTTCCAAAAGGGCCACTTTTTCTAACGGTTCGCGGACCTTTTCCAGGGCTTTCTTGCTATAGGCAATCACGTGGCTGGTCTTGGTGAAACTTGACAGCGACAGACCTGAAAAAAACCGTGCTGTACCCATGGTTGGCAACACATGGCTCGGGCCTGCGGCATAATCACCTAAGGCAGTCGGACTGTACGGCCCTATAAAAATTGCTCCCGCATGCCTGATTTGTTTGGCAATGCTGACCGCATTATTAGTAACGATCTGCAAATGTTCCGGGGCGATTTTGTTGGCAATCGCAACCGCCTCATCCATGTTCTTGCAGTAAATGCAGTAACCATTAGCCACGCGTTTGCGTACTTCCTTGATCAATTGCTTTGAAGTACTTAATAAAATCGACAACCCGCCCACATGCTCCATTTGGGCTTCAAGGTCTGCTACGACAAAATCCGCGTTGCTGTAACGGTTGGCGATAACCACCAGCTCCGTTGGGCCTGCCAGCATATCAATGTCCACATAACCAAATAATTGGCGTTTGGCTTCAGTGACATACATATTACCCGGGCCTACAATTTTATCGACTTTAGGGATCATCCGGGTTCCCAAGGCCAAAGCTGCGATGGCCTGGGCCCCACCTACTTTATAAATTTCCTTGACCTTTAAAAGGTTCGCCACAGCCAGGATATAGGGATTGACATTACCTTGTTTATTAGGCGGTGTCACAATAACAACGCGTTCAACACCAGCAATAATGGCAGGCACTGCTGTCATATATACCGATGATACCAAAGGGGCAGTTCCAGCCGGAATATATATACCCACTGAATCAAGAGGCCTCACTTCTTCTTTAAGCATAACTCCGTCACGTCCCTTGACCTTGCAGGGCTTATGAAGCTGCTTTTTGTAATAAGTGGAAACATTGTTGATAATCGTTTTTAAATGACCAACAAATTCCGGCGTTATATTTTGGAAAGCACTGGATATTTCGCTTTCATCCACCTTCAACTGACGGGGTATTAACCTGACACCATCAAATCGGCGGGTATACTTAATCACCGCGTCATCACCATTGAGCCGCACATCATCAATGATGGTACGCACTTTTTCTTCAATATATTTTTTACGCGCTAACCTGCTGCGGTTATAAAGTTTTTCAATATTCAAGCCGGTTTGTTTGATGAGTTTCATAGTTTGGCTTTCACAAATTCCCGGGCTTGTACGAGAGCCCCATCTAATTTTTGCGGCTGTTTACTGCCGGCCTGGGCCAGCTGAGGCTTCCCTCCGCCGCTACCATCCATTATCGGTGCTATCTGCCCCATCAACTCGTTGGCTTTGATGCCACGGGCAACCAAATCATCTGTCACTGAAAGGACTAATGACGCATCTTGCGAACCCCTGGCACCCAAAATAAAAACACCAGATTTTACTTTTTGCTTGAGTAAATCAGAAAGTTTGCGCAAAAGTGTAATGTCAATATTTTCTAAAGTACGGGTAATAAGTTTGATTCCATTGATGTTCTCACCTGCTTGGATCATCTCATCTACTGAAGATTTAATATTCTCAAAATAAGCGTTTTGATTATTTTTCTCTTCTTGCTTCTTGCGCTGTGCTTCTTGGATGGCTGCTGCTTCTTGTGTTTTTTTATTTAGAAATTCCTCAACAGCTTTTTTCCCGGTCAATGCTTCTACACGACGTATCCCCTGGGCAACCGACCCCTCAGAGATGATCTTTATGGCTTCAATATCTCTCGTTGAGGAAACATGCGTCCCTCCGCAAAATTCACGGGAGTAGTCGCCGATAGAAACAACCCTTACTGTCTGTCCATACTTTTCAGCAAAAAATGCCAAAGCGCCTTTTTTCCGGGCCTCTTCAATGGCCAAAACTTCGGTCGTCACCGCATCTTCCCTGTGGGTAAACTCATCAAGCCTATTTTCTATTTTTTTCATTTCTTCAGCTTTTATACCCATTGGATGGGTAAAATCAAAACGCAGACGCCCTTCTTCGACCAAGGAACCTTGTTGTTTGATATGCGTCCCTAACGTTTCACGCAAGGCTGCCTGCAATAAATGTGTCGCCGTATGATTGCGCATGATCGCCTGACGGCGAGGCTCATCAATTTGGGCAGCCACTTGATCACCTATTTTAATTTGGCCCTGTTCAATAACACAGTCGTGGATATAAATATCATTCACCTTCTTTGTATCGTTAACACGCACCTTAATTATCCTGTCATCCCCGAATGCTTTTATCGGGGATCCAGTATTCTGGATTCCCGCTTTCGCGGGAATGACATTTGTTAAATATCCAGTATCACTAACTTGACCACCTGACTCAGCATAAAATGGTGTGCGATCTAAGACCACTTTTATCTTCTGACCATCACCAATAACTTGAAGCACTTTAGCGTCAGCTTTATTTTCTTTATAACCCAAAAATTCAGTCTTAGGTAAATTCAAGGCAAAATCCTGGGTTGCGTAGACATCCCCCGTCATTTTGCTTGAAGACCTGGATCGATTCTTTTGTTCTTCCATCTTTACTTCAAAAATTTTAAGCGCCTCATTCAAAATTGAAGCAGCAATACCAATATCATTGGCAGCTAAAGTCATCGTGGATAAGGTGAGACCATAGGTGTCCCTATATAAAAACAATAGTTCGCCCAAGGCTTGAGCGTCCCTTTTATTTACAGATAATCGCTCTATAAGCTCAGGCATCCGTTCACGCCTTACTTTAATGAAAGCTGTTTCTATCCGTTGAATCAGCTCCTTGATCTCATTGGATTTAACTAATAGCTCAGGGTACGGTTCTTTTAAGCGGTCAATAACAACATCAACAAAAGTATAAACAACCGGCTTTTCTATTCCAGCGCGAATCACCAGATCACTCATGTCCACAATGAGTTTTCTCATCACATAGCCGCGGCCTTCGTTAGATGGCATGACCCCATCCGCGATGCCAACAGTGACAGCCCTCATATGGTCTGCAATGACACGAAATTCACTTTCTGTTGCTTTGACATTACTGGCTTCGAAAACATCTTTGATCACCTTCAAAATTGCCGCAAAATTATCCGTCTCATAATTGCTCTTCTTTCCTTGCACCACCGCAGCCAAACGTTCAAGCCCCATGCCTGTATCAATATTCTTCGCGGGCAATGGCTCCAGGATGCCGCCGTCTTTACGGTTAAACTGAGTAAAGACCAGATTCCACACTTCTGAAAAACGTCCGCAGGAGCAATCTGGATCACATCTCTCGCCATTCGGACAAGCAGGATTTACCCCGTAGTCATAAAAAATCTCTGAACAAGGACCGCAAGGACCATTGGGGCCATTGAGCCGCGCGTTCGATGGCCAAAAATTACTTTTGTCCCCCAATTTAACAATCCGCTCAACAGGTATTTTAATTTCATTGGCCCAGATGGCATAAGCTTCTGTGTCCTCATGATAAACCGATACCCATAGCCGTTCTTTTGGCAATTTTAATTCGCCTGTTAAAAATTCCCAAGCCCAATGAATAGCATCTTTCTTAAAATAATCGCCGAAAGAAAAATTGCCCAGCATTTCAAAAAAAGTATGGTGAAAATCTGTTTTACCTACAACATCCAGGTCGTCCGTACGCAAACATTTTTGACAGGTCGAGGCCCTGGTAAACCCATCAATATGCCCCAGGAATTGCGGCTTAAACTGCTGCATACCCGCCGTCGTAAATAGCACCGTCGGATCATCCTTAGGCACCAGGGAATCGCTGGCAATGATGCTGTGTCCCTTGGATTTAAAAAAATTCAAAAATTTTGTCCTGATTTCATTGGTTGTCATAATTTCTTTATCACCTTCATTACTATGCCTGCTTCAAAACCGCGTCGAAGCAAAAAATCCATAACTCTTTTCTTTTTTCTTTGCTCATCAATAGCGGGCAATCTATTCCAGCGCCTTTGGGCTAATTCTAAAGCTATTTTCTCAGGACTATACTCTTCGCCAATCTCAGCTATGGCCTGCTCTATAATTTCCTGATCAATCCCTTTATCTGTAAGCTCGCGTATGATCCTTCTAAAACCAAACGGCCGGGCTAAACGATAATTGATCCAGCTTTTCGTAAATGCCCGGTCGTCTAACAATTTCGACGCCATCAAATCATGTAGTGTTGTTTCTATCTCAGCTCCAGAAAAACCTTTGCTCTCAAGTTTTTCTTTTAATTCCGCGATACTGCGTGGCCTGATCTTTAAAAACCGCAGGGCCGCGGCTTTAACACTCTGCGGCATTAAACTTTAGGTTTAGCCTTAAGTTTTTCAATGACTTGCTTTTTGATCTTTGTCATGACCTTTGAATTTTCTTTAAGGTATTTACGCGTACTTTCCCGTCCTTGGCCGATCTTCTCATTTTCAAAAGAAAACCAGGCCCCGCTTTTTTGGACGATTTCATTGGTCACGGCTAAATCTAGAATATCAGCTGCTTCAGAAATACCTTCATTAAAATAGATCTCAAATTCAGCTTCTTTAAAAGGGGATGCTACTTTATTCTTAACGACCTTTGCCTTAACTCGATTGCCGATGATATCTTCACCAGACTTAATAGACTCAATTCTTCTTAAATCAATACGTACAGAAGCATAAAATTTCAATGCACGCCCACCGGTGGTGGTTTCCGGGTTACCGAACATCACTCCGATTTTCATGCGGACCTGGTTAATAAAAATAACGCAGCAATGGGATTTACTGATTGCTGCCGTTAATTTACGCAAAGCCTGGCTCATCAGGCGCGCTTGCAAGCCCATGTGCGCATCGCCCATTTCGCCTTCGATTTCCGCTCGCGGGGTCAAGGCTGCAACCGAGTCTATAACAACCAATTCAACAGCATTGGAACGCACCAGGGTTTCAGCGATTTCCAAAGCCTGCTCACCGGTGTCAGGCTGGGAAACTAAAAGATCATCTAATTTGACGCCTAAAGTCTTGGCATAATTGGAATCAAAAGCATGCTCAGCATCAATGAAAGCCGCTACTCCACCTGCAAGTTGTAATTGCTTGATGACACTTAAAGTCAAAGTCGTTTTACCTGAAGATTCAGGCCCATAAATCTCAATCACTCGGCCGCGAGGAATGCCCCAGACGCCTAAGGCCAAATCCAGGGTCAATGATCCCGTCGGAATGACAGGGATATCTGCGGATATATTACTGTCCATGCGCATGATCGAGCCCTTGCCAAATTGCTTTTCGATTTGAGCTAAAGCTAAATCTAAAGCTTTTAGACGGTTTTCGCGTTCTGCGTTTGTTGTCTTATCACCTGCTGTTTTTTCAACTTTTTCAACCACTGTCTTGTCTTGAGCCATGAGTCCTCCATTAAAATTCTATTTATTTAGTAAATCCCTGTGACACTCGCAAGCCCCATTGACGAGCAAGAAACAGGGAATTTTTCCAAGGGGGATTGGAACCATTATTATTTTGTTAAGTATACACTGGAATTTAATTTCTGCAAAGAAATTTGACCAAAGCAACGACAGCAATGGCTGCGGTCTCTACCTTTAAAACAGTGTCCCCTAAAGACACTGGCACACAACCGTGCTGAATCGCTAATTGCACTTCATCAGGCGTAAAATCCCCTTCCGGGCCTATAAAGATAGTAATCGGCTGATTTTTATCAGCCTTCAAAAGCTCCTCAGTAATATGTTTTGAATGATTGTGCAGTGACGGGAATAAATGCAGGCCTTGAGGATTAAGAGCTTTCAACACTTGGGGCAATGAACTCATGGGATTGATGTGCGGGATCTTGGTCCTTTTGGATTGCTTTGCAGCATTTACCGCCACTGCCTCAAAACGGCTGAGCTTGCCCGCCATCCTATCTTCTTTAAAAATAACTTCCGTGCGTTGTGTTCTTAAAGGAATGATCTCATCAACGCCTAATTCAGTGCATTTTTCAATTATAAATTCAAATTTACCCTTTTTAGGTGGCGCGCAGGCCAGGATAATTTTGGCACCATTTTCTTTGTTTTCTTTAACAACATCAATGCGCGCATGGATGGCCACTTCATTGATCTGTTCAATAAACGCATCCGCCTGCTGGGATTTGGCATTAAAAATTTGGATTGAGGCCCCTTTTTTCATTCGCAGAACGTCTTTGATATGATGGATTTCATGAGTATCGGTAATAACGATGGAAGATTTTGAAAAATCAGCATCTTGGCAATAAAAACGGTACATAAATTCTTGACCTTTGGGGAAAAACCATGAATAAAGTGGATCGGGCGGGGATCGAACCCGCGGCCTCGTCATTGCGAACGACGCGCTCTCCCAAGCTGAGCTACCGACCCGATATTAGAATAAAAGACTTCTTAAATGTTTAAAAGGTTATCCTATCAGAAGGTTTTAGCTTTGACAAGTTCTAGCTATTATTGCCGAATTGTCCAAAAATCATCCGCCAGGGTTTCAAGGTAGGCATAAGGCAAGGTGAAATATCCTGCCTGCCCCCATTGGGGGCCCCAGGAATTACGGACGATAAAGCGCTTTTGCTTTTGATCATACCCTGCAGCCATGACCGCATGGCCGCCTAAGACTTTTTCAGTCTTCTTAGGCATGGGTGCAATGCCGGTTTTGGCCACCTTTAGGCTTTCAAAACTTTCATAAACAGTAAACCCAAAAACAAATGGAAAACCTTCGGCCAGGCAATTAAGCATTTCATTTAACGTTTGTAGGCGATGATAGCTGGTTATGCGATGCTTGAGCGCTTGTTTATAACAGGTAACAGAAGGTTTACGGGTAAATTGGGATATATCATAGGGCCAACTTGTCTCCGGACAGACGCCGAATTGGGCCAGCACCTTTATCCCGTCACGAATCATGGCTCCAGAGTCGTAGGACACCGTCCCTTCAGCAGCACGTTCATTATAATAAATAAACAACCGGCTGACGTCCGCATAAGGTTGACCGCTGATTTTTTCCAAGAATTGTAAATGGCCCGCCAAGGCATTCGCTGTACAAGAACCTAACTGGCCTTGGTTCTCTATATCCGAACATTCTGTTCTTAAATCAATCTTTGTTGGAAGTTTAATCCTTGGGGCAATGGCGCTATACAGGTAGTCTCTATGGTCCGGCCTGTCCGGGATCCAACCGTAAGATTGAATATGCTTCATAGTGTCTCCTTGTCTCCGCATAGATGCGGCATGGGATGAGTTTTACATGCTTTCCTGTGTTGGTATAACGCTTCCAGAAAGCTGGACTTCGGGGTTATTGGCCGGATCTGATGAAGTACCAGGAGTGGCGCCAGCATTACAACTTTGTGCGGAATTATTAAGACAATTTTGGATAGTCATAGAAAATAATAATTGACCCGTTGCGGAAAATTGGGGCGTCATGCTATACGCTGTCCCTAAAAAAGTTGGCCCTGACCCTGGAATAATATTTGCTGAGGTGGCACAGCTGGCAGCGCCCCGCGGATTTGCGCCGGGAGTATATGTCTCTTTGCAGTATTTGATTTGATAGATCGGAGAAGGGTAAAAAGTATAACATAACCATACATCCACCCCTGTAGTATTCTGTCGTATACAAAATGAGTTAGGATCACCTAGATCCGCCCCTAAAAGAATACCCTGGTCAATTAGATTATTGCTGACATCCGTAGTTGCCGTGCCGATAGCCTGAGAGGCATCGTTTAATATATGGTTTAGAGTAGTTTGTGTTTCTGATTTAACTAAATATTTCTGACCGTAATCCTGGTTATTGTTGCTCAACACAGAACTTATAGAAAAAATACCCAAAAAAACAATCACCACCAGCACTGTTGCTATGATCAGTTCAACTAAAGTAAAAGCTGTTTTAAAAGTATTTTTCTTCATTAGACACTCGGCCAGTTTAATTTTAAGTCAACCCTTCGGGCAGAATAAAAGTTGCAAGGAATTGTTCCTGTGCCATCGTGGCTACCGCTGCCATCTGCACAAGTAACCACGTAGGTCAGGACTGGATTACCGTTGACCTTATTTGCGTTGCTAAAAGCCGTTGAAGGCCAGTTTAGGCCATTGACTGGCAAGGGCACCTGATGGGTCCCCTCAGATAAATCAAAGGCTGAACAAGGGTTATTATTGCAATTACTGTTCCAAGTCCCTGCATCTACTTTTGAATACAATGCCTGAAGTACCTGTTTACTAAAAACAGCCCCTGTCAGGGCATTTTCCTTGTTTGCCACAGGCCCACGCACGGCATTCAAGGTAATAAAAACACCTGCCACTGAAATCATAAAAATGACAGCGGACAGAAGTATCTCCAATAAAGAAAAAGCCCTGTTATTCAAATCTTTTATCCGCATAAGCATTAAGGACACCACGCAGAATACCCTGCTGCCGGTGTACAACTTGGGTTAACTCCCCCTAATTGAATTGGTGTATTTGTCACTTTTAGTGTTAAAGGAGTCGGTGAAATATTTCTCTGTGCCGTACAAGCGAATCCTGATGGATCGGTCGTTACGCAGGAGTATAAATAAGTCCCATCGTCCTGGATATTTAAGGACAAGGTTGAATCAATTAATGCCAGGGTAGCAAGCGAGGCAAAAATCCCATTGTTATTGTTGGAATAATTTTTCTGGGCGCTATATATGGCCAATAAATTATTCTGGACAGTGCCAGCACGGGCATGCTCGGTAGGTGTGGTAAAATTTGGCAGGAACATGGCGACAAATATACCTATGATGACTAAAACGATGATTATCTCCATTAATGTGACCCCTCGCCTGTGACGCATGACAAAAACCTCCTTTAAGACGGACAACTTAGATTGCCGGCAGGCGCGCAGCTTATAGTCGGCTGCGCATTTGGATCTAAAGTTAAAGTGACCTTGCCATCACTTGCCTGGCAATTATAGGGTATACTTTCCGCGGCAGTAGAACAACTATAAGAAAACGGATCATTAGCCTGCATATTCAAATGCAAATAAGTGTTAAGATCCTGCAGGTTATCACCACATGAACCAGGGGCACCGAGAGTATTGGCAAAGTTAGTACTTGTGTTGATGCAATAGGTCGGCGCGTTGCTGTTTGCCGGAGAATAGTCTTCATTAAATTTTGACTGTGCCGCGGAGATAGCTAATAAATTGTATTTAGCCGTCTGCGCCTTGGTCTGTTCCATCGAAGTAACAAAACTGGGGATAGAAATGGCAGCAACAACGCCTACGATGATCATGACAACTATTATTTCTATTAAGGTAAAACCCTCTTTAGCTGCCATCAGATACCTCTCTTTTATGCCTACCTCCCAGCCTGGGAGTGGACAATAACTGCCTACTTAATATATAACATGCAGGATACAGAAGGTCAATGAGAAGAGAAAAAAGTCCTATTAATTAAACTACTTAATATTCTTACCATAGATCGCAAACCTGGTGTGAGGAACAGAATAAATGGGATATTTCTTAGCTAAATCATTCAGGAATAAAAATACATCTTTATGAATGATATAATCATAATCATGCCAAACAATGATCCCTTTAGGGGAAAGCATTTTAAATGCGTTTTCGGTATCACTCCTGACATATTCCAGTGAATGGTTCCCATCTATAAACACCACATCCATTTTTCCATAATAATCAGAAAAATTAAAAGTAGCGGAATCGCCGTATAATTCAGTAATCTTACCTTCTAAAGCATGTTTCTTATAAAACCTTTGATTAATCGTTTTCTGACTTAATTTGATGACTAATAAATCATCATAAGACAGCTTTTTCGCTTTTAGAATATTGTAATCCGGAGGCAAATCAAGGGTGAAAATCTTACAGGACTCAGGGCTATTGATGGCCAAATGCAAAGTTGTGAAACCGTTGTAGGTGCCAATCTCGAATATAGCCTGCGGATTTACTTCTTTAACCAAGGTAGCCAGAAAATGCGTTTCCATGGACCTGGTCACCTTAACATCCCTGTTAAATAAATTACTTTGGGCAAAAATGAAATGGCTTGAAAGCTGACGAAAAAACTCAGTCTCCTCAAAATCCTTAAGGCGGCCAAAGGCCTTTTGATGGAATTCATTGATATCAGAAAAAATAAGAAATAGGAATGTCTTACCTTCTTTGGGATGAAAAATCAAATATAACAAAAGATTTAAGCTAGCCCATATAAAATTTAAAAGCTTCCCTAAATACCAAAAACATTTCTTAAACATAATTATTCCTTTACTGGGCCATTCAATTTAACAGCTTTCGCAATGTCCATCTGAAAGCGTTGATCAGCAGGATCTATATTTGCTCCGAGTTGCCAGATATGGATTGCTTCATCATAATGACCTAATTTTACAAACAATGTCCCCGCATTTAAATATGCATCCTTATAATCCGGCGCTATTTGTATAGCTTTAGAAAAAGCATCTATCGCAATGAGGGGCAAATTATCCTGACCCATCTTGATCCCAAAATTCGTTAGAGTCTCTGGATCAGCAGATTGATTTAAAATCCTAAAGACACATTTTTTCATATTTAAAGGATCTTTCTCTTCTTTATAAATGTTAATTAGTTCAGATAAAGTATTAATATCATCCTTTTTAATTTCAAAATTCTTATTACACAAGTCAATAGCTTTCTGATACTCATGATTCTTTAAGAATATTGTAGCAAGATCTAATCGCGCTTCAAGCAAGAGAGGGTTTAATTGTAAAGTTTTTATAAAATATTCTTTGGCGTTGGCTAATTGGCCTTCCTTCGCATAGACCTTTCCTAAACTATAGTATACATTAGAAGAATATGGGTTAAGCTTCACGGCCTTCATAAGATTTAATTCAGCTCCTTTCCAATTGCCCTCCCTCCTATCCAAATCACCGAGACCAGCATATATATCTGAATCAGACGGATAATCTGCTAACGCCAATTTAAGATATTCCCTGGATTTAGTTATATCACCTTCACGCAAATAAGAATCAGATATAAAAAAGTTAATAAACTTAAAACTTGGGACCTGCTGGGACCAATAAAAGGAGTAAGTCTTTTGATCTGCCCATAATTTATTATTAGCAAAAGAAAAACTCCCCCATATAAGGATTAAACAAAACAACAAAATCCCGCCACCAATTTTTGTATTGCTTAAAACCTTTAAACAAAGATAAGCCGCTAAAATAAAAAAACCAATGGAAGAAAAAACAAACCAATGAGGCTCAAGAACAGCACCTATAGAGGGATTTCTAAAAGCGGCATAGCAAAGAGGCAGAAAACCGATCAAAAGCCACACTAAAGAAAATTTGATTATTTTCTCCCGGTTATATCTAATTAATAGAAAAATATAGAATAGTAATAATAGACCCAGTTCCAAACAATGCAAAAATACGGCGTGAGGCTGAGTGGGGGCCACCCAAATCATCACTATACCTTGGGGATAAAATAATCGGCCTATGTACCACATGAGTACTTGAAACAAACCTGCAGCGTACATCAAACCGCTTACATGATAAGCAATCATCCTATTTAACACAAATTGATCCACATCAAGAAATAGCAACCTAAAAACAAAAAAGCAAAAGATTATTAGAAAAAAAGGCAGAAGGCAGATAATTTTTTTATTTAACGATGCTTTACCAAACAATAAAATGACCGCAGAAAGATAAATTGGCGTCATTATTCCACTTTCGTTCCAAAATAAAGATAAAAAAGCAGTCAATAAACTTAAAGCATAAAGAATTCGATGATTATTTTTTTCTAAAGATTCCCAAAGCAAGAGGATCGTCGCTAGCATAAAAATCACTTGGAAAGCAAAAACACTCGCGGAAATATAATTGACAATAATACCGTTGATAGGATGGATTAAATAAAAAAAGGCTGCGACTAAAGCCAAGTCGAAATTATTTAAGACTCTGCCAATAAACAAATAAATGCAAAAAGCAGCAATAACATAAAGAAAAAGATTGAGCAGATGATATTTCCAATAATTATACTTGAACACATCATAAGAAACATCCAGAACCATATGGGCCATGGGCCTGTAATATCCGGTGTTTTGCTTCCAATCTGCCACTCCTAGCATTTGCTCTCTATATGGATTCCATTGGGATAAGATGAACTTAGTACTACTCTGAACAGGATTATGTAAAAAGGTATAATCATCCATCATAAACTTATTATTAAAACTATTGTAATAAAGAACAAACCCTAAAACAAAAAGAATAATGAAGACTAGAATACAATTTTTAGAATTCATACTCTCCTTTTATCAAAAAAGAATGGGGCACATCATATTCATGATATGCCCCATTGGTTTAAATCACCCGATATAACTAGCAAATTCCCTGAAAAGCTCCGAAACCAGTACAAGTAATTACACCTGCTGTTGTGCGGGACAAGGTTATATAATCTGTACCCGGAAGCAAACCGTTAGTACCACCAGCGTTGGCCTGCAAGACGTAAGCAGCAGTGCTGTCTGTCGGTTGAGTTGGAGATTCTGTATAAGTAAAATTGGCCGTTGAAACTAATGATGCACCTAAGGCTGCATTATTACAAAGATGCTCAGAACCAACATGGCCTTGCAAACAGCCTTCAACGATCGATTTATACGCTCCCAGAGATGCCATTGCTTCACCACCTCTTGCCTTCTTAATATTAGTAAAAAGACTCGGGAGAGCAATCGCTGCCAATACACCGACTATAATCAAAACTACGATAATTTCTATGAGGGTAAAACCGCTTTTATTATTTATTTTATTCATTTATTTCTCCTTTGCTAAGTATTATTAGTATAACTGCAAGCTACGTTTTAAGTATATCATCACTGAAGACCTTGTCAAGGAGAAGCCCAAAAAATAAAAGTAAAGATTTCATATAATTATAAATGAAAATGTAAATATGGTAAAGTACAAAGATATACACATATCGAAGAAAGCTTACTTGCTAAACGGACAACAAAAAGGGCACATCAAATTTAATGACATGCCCTATTGAACTGTCTTACCCTATATAACTAACAGATTCCTTGAAAAGCTCCAAAACCAGTACAAGTAATTACGCCTGCAGTTGTACGGGACAGGGTTATATAATCTGTACCCGGAAGCAAACCGTTAGTACCACCAGCGTTGGCCTGCAAGACGTAAGCAGCAGTGCTGTCTGTCGGTTGAGTTGGAGATTCTGTATAAGTAAAATTGGCCGTTGA
>Ga0206825_1007_pt1 | contig 51041 bp, 33 predicted proteins | sample Alteio_BWOrgCont_79_FD_152875 | JGI IMG/M metagenome (GOLD analysis project Ga0206825, IMG submission 152875) | Enriched cells from forest soil in Barre Woods Harvard Forest LTER site, Petersham, Massachusetts, United States -... | ecosystem: Environmental > Terrestrial > Soil > Temperate forest >...
CAGAATTCGATGAAGGTATCAGGTTTTTACGCGGGCATGGACTTGGGTCCGAACTACATTACCGACAATACTTACACCAGCCATACTTGGACGGTGTCGAGTAACACGGTCGTAGTGACGTCCACCACGGCCAGTTGGCCCGCGATGATCCAAACTTTCATATTCGATCAAAATGACAGTTTTCTGACGAGCCTTTCGCTGTCTGCTTCGACAAACCTCCAATCCAGTTGGATGAGCCCGTTTGTGGTGGACACTTCGGGCTTTTTAAACATCGGGATTACTAACGACAACCGCGCTTTGTTCGTGCCATTTGATAATGATGGTTTCGTTTCGTACAACTCCGAGCCGATGAACAGTTCAGACATGGCCTATGAAGCGGGGGCGTTTTATGACAACGTGAGCCGTCATGGTCTGGTGGTCGGCTCAGTCACTCATGATAAGTGGAAAACGGGGATTTGGTGGTCTGGCTCGAACAATGAGATAACGCAGATGCACGCCTTTGGCGGAGCGACCGGCTATTGGACCTGGGATGTGGCGCCGCATGGGCCAGTAGTTGGAACTATCATTACTTCGCCGGTCATTTTTGTTGGTTTTGGAAACGATTGGCGGACAACAATGGAAGATTTTGCCAATGAAAATGAATTATACGTGCCGATGCTGGCCTGGACCAATGGCATCCCCTTTGGCTGGAATAGTTGGGGCGTGACCAATTATCAGACACACATCAGTTACAATGCAGCGATTGCGGTGTCAGATTCGATTCACACTAATTTGCAGCCATACGGATTTACCAATGGCGGCACGGTCTATGTGAATCTGGATTCCTACTGGGACAACTTAAACAATTCTCAACTGCAAAGCTTTGTCAACCATTGCCACGCCAACGGCCAGAAGGCGGCCATATACTGGGCACCATTTGCATATTGGGGAACACTTAATCAAGCCAGCAACCAGGTGGTGCCTAATTCCAGTTATGACTACAGCGATATTTTGCTGTGGACGAGTAATGGCGCGGCCATCTCCACCGATGGCGGTTACGCTATCGACCCGACTCATCCGGGCACCTTGGCTTTGATCCGGTATCAGATCAACATTTTTACGAATGATAGCTTCGACTTTATCAAGCTGGACTTCCTGTCTCATGGCTCTCGGGAAGGAGTGCATTACAATTCCTCCATTACAACGGGGATCGAGGCTTACAACGAAGGGATGCAGTACCTTTTAAACCAGATCAACGGCACCATGTTCATCAGCGAATCTATTGCGCCGATTTTCCCATATCAATACGCGCACAGTCGTCGCATTGCTTGCGACGCAAATACATCGGAAATTGGAAATACACTTTATACGATGAACGCAGTGTCCCTGGGCTGGTGGATCAGCGGGCGGTTGTATCAGTTCAATGACCCGGACATCATGGTTTTTGACAATGGACCAACGACCAACGAGGCTCAGAGCCGCCTGATAAACTGCGCCATTACCGGCCTGTACTTGAATGGGAGTATTCTAACCAATGCCGCCAGCATCGCTGAGGCGCAGTTGTGCCTGACCAACGCCGCTATCAATACGGTTGCGCGCGTCGGACAGACGTTCCGGCCGGTGGACGGAGCCAGCGGAACGGGCGCGGGAAATATATTTGTAAGGCAGGACGGAGAAGCCTGGTGTCTTGCCGTATTCAACTATACGGGAAGCGCGTCGAACGAAACCGTCAATTTGAGCAGCGCGGGCCTGCCGCCGGAGGTCTTTGTAGTGACAAACTTATGGGATAAGACCACGTCGCTGACCACCAATACTTTGAAAGTGAGCTTAAACGCCGATCAGGCGAAGTTATTCCGGCTCACTATGACGAACGCACCGCAACCGCGGTTTGTCTCGATTTCCTCCGGTGGTGCGGGTTCGTTCGTCTTCAGCGGAAGCAATGGAATATCCAGCTGGAATTACTGCGTGGCGGCATCCACTAATCTGGCGCTGCCGACCGCACAATGGCAACTAAAGGCGACCAATGGTTTCGACACAAACGGGCTTTTTAGTTTTACCAACAGCTGGGCCTCAAATTCCACTGGATTTTAGCTGTTGAAACTTCTATGACCCGTTTTGCGATAACAGAAGGCATGACCAATCCGTGTAACCATTTAATTTAAAACCAAATTTATCTTTTCAAAACGGTTATGAAACCAGCTCTCACACAAAACAAATTGCCAAAAATCATTTGCCTGCTGGGGCTTATAACCAATTTCGCATTCGCGGTTCATGCTGGATCAGACGACTATCCGCCGTCTGCAAAAGAATCGATTGAATGGTGTGATATTTGGATCTCACATGCCGATGAAACCAATTTGCCGCGTGTTCTGCTCATCGGTGATTCCATTACCCGCGCCTATTATCCGGAAGTTGAAAGGCAATTGGCCGGCAGGGCGTATGTTGGTCGACTAAGCAGTTCTGCTTTTATTTCCGATCCAGCCCTGTTGGATCAAATTAAAATGGTATTGAAACGATATAAGTTCGATGTCATCCACTTTAACAATGGCATGCATGGCTGGGAGCATAGTGAAAAGGAATATGCGCAAGCGCTTCCTCTCTACCTTAAAACGATCCAAAAAGATGCCTCCGGCGCAAAGTTGATTTGGGCCAATACGACACCTTTAAAAGTTTCCCCTTCCGCATCAGCAGATAATCCAATGCAGGCCACCGATGCGCGTATTGACGCCCGGAATGCCATTGCCGCTCAATTTATGCAAGCGAAGGGTATTCCCGTGGAGGACTTAAATACTTCCATGCTCGGCCATCCGGAATATCACACGGATAATGTGCATTTTAACGATCAGGGTATTTCAATCCAGGCCGCCCGCGTCGCAAGCGATGTAGAAAATTTACTTGGAGTACAAACATCGCGGCATGATAACGCCAGCAGGCGGGGCAATAAACAGGTGTTTCCACATGCTGGAATAGCGGGACAATCTGCTTCCTGATTTACCAATAACATGACCATTCGATTCAAATCCTACCTCATAATCACATTGTTGTTTTTCACACTGTCTTTATTTGGAAAGGACGATGCCTTGCAAACAAACGATTTAATCAGTTTAAAAACAAAATCGTTCAGCTTGAATTTCAAAATCGGCGGTGATGGCCGGCTTTATCAATTTCCGATCGGTACGGAGAGAAGTTCCAAGCTGCTTCGCGATCAGGAGTTTTATCCCCAGGCCGGAGATGGTTATGTGTGGGAACCAGCGCTCGAAGTTATCCATGCGGACGGCAACACGTCGACTGCACTTCTTTATGACGGTGTAACCTATACCAATGAATCGTCAGGCATTCAGTTGACCCGCATTCATTTGCATGACTCAGCCTATCCTTTTGAAGTTACGCTCTGTTTCCGTACTCATTACGGCGAGGATGTCATGGAGCAATGGACGGAAATTCGTCATCAGGAGGCCGGAGTCATCACATTGCAGCGAATGGACTCCGCCTCGTTGTTGCTTACGACGAACGTTTGTCTCACTCATTTCTTCGGCAATTGGGCCAAAGAAATGATGTATCCGATTACAGACCAGCTAACACCCGGCATCAAGATTCTCGATTCCAAACTTGGTGTTCGTGCTGACCAATATGAGAATCCCTCTTTCATCCTGTCATTAAATGGACGGGCAACCGAAACCAATGGCGAAGTCCTGGCCGGTTCGCTTGCCTGGTCAGGTAGCTTCCAATGCGCCTTTGACAACAACATGGAACAGGTTCGCGCGTTGTGCGGCATTAATCCGTTTGCCACAGCCTATCATCTGAAATCGAATGAGACTTTTACCACGCCAACGATGATCTGGGTCTGGAGCGATGATGGTCTCGGCGATATGAGCCGTAAATTTCATGATTGGGCGCGCAATTTCGGGATACGTGACGGTCACCATACCCGGGATATATTACTGAACAATTGGGAAGCGACTGGGTTTGATTTTGATTTTAATCGCATTATCAGCCTTTTTGGGCCTGCTAAAGATTTAGGCGTGGAGTTGTTCCTTTTGGACGATGGCTGGTTTGGAAATAAATATCCGCGTATTAACGACCATGCGGGATTGGGCGACTGGCAGCCAAATCATTCACGGCTTCCGAACGGCCTTGCGCCGCTGGCGGCCGCAGCGGTTCAACAAGGATTGCGCTTTGGCATCTGGATGGAACCAGAAATGGTCAACCCAAACAGCGAACTGTTCCATAAACACCCGGATTGGGTCATCTCTCAACCTAGACGGGACTTAGAGCAGCAACGGAATCAAATGGTGCTGGACCTTACGCGACCAGAAGTGCAGAAATTTGAGTGGAATGCCATCAAGAGTATTCTTAGTGTTCCGGACATCACCTACGCAAAGTGGGATTGCAACCGTTATCTGACACAGCCCGGTTCGTCCTATTTACCTGTAGACCGACAATCGGATTTAGACATCGATTATGTCGAGGCGCTTTATGCCCTCATGGACAAGACCGCCAAGGCATTTCCCGATACTGAACTGATGCTCTGTTCAGGCGGTGGCGGGCGTGCCGAATATGGTGCGTTGAAATATTTCCATGAGTTTTGGCCCAGCGACAATACCGACCCGGTGGCGCGTGTGCAGATGCAGTGGGATTATTCTTATTTCTTTCCCCCCATGGCCATCGCCAGTCACGTGACCCATTCGGGCTATCGTCCGATGCACTTCGCGTGCTGTGTGGCGATGAGCGCGCGTTTCGGCATGGACCTCGACCTGACAAAATTGTCTGCGCAAGACAGGGCTATTTGTGCCGGGGCGATAGCCGCCTACAAAGAAATCCGTGACATCACGGCTCTCGGAGATCTATATCGACTTGAAGATCCTCATAATAGCTATCGTGGTACGCTGGATTTTGTATCGAAAAATCACGAGCGTGCAGTGATCTTTGCCTTCCAATTGCAGGATGGCCCGAAGGCTGTCGTCCGTCCGCAGGGGCTGGATCCGGACCGCCAATACACGATTCATGAGTTGAACCCGATGCCGGGTCGGGCAGCGATAGAACAAGAGGGCAAGACTTTTACCGGCGCGCAATTGATGCTCGACGGCATCCTGCCTTCGTGTTTCAAGGGGTTGGAGGGTTGCGTGATCGAACTTAATCCATGATTTTGGGATTTGTGCGGGAAGCTTTTAAAATCATGCCAAACAAAATGACCAAGCGGCAATTCATGCTGACGAGTTTTACCGCAACCGCCGCTGCAATAGTTTGGGAACCATTGCTTTCTTTGGGCCAGACGACGCAAACTCCCCACCGTTTGAATCTGGGAGGTCAATGGCGGGTTTCGCAAGGGGGAAAGAATAAATGGTTCCCAGCTACTGTGCCCGGTTGTATTCATACCGATTTGCTCGCCGCCGGGGAAATTCCGGACCCATTTTATCGAGACAATGAGAAAATCGTTCAATGGGTGACCGAAGCAAATTGGATTTACCAGCGCACGTTTGACGTGCCGGAAGAAGTGTTAAAAAACGACCGCGTGCTGTTGCGTTGTGAGGGCCTCGATACCGTAGCGTCCACCAAAATTAATGGGATAGAAATAGGCCGCGCCGATAACATGTTCCGTCTCTGGGAATACGATGTAAAAAACACATTGCATCCCGGTCAAAATGCCATCGAGATTTTGTTTGAATCGCCGCTGGCCTACATTAAGAACCACGAAGACCATGCGCCGAACCATTGGGTGAAAGGGCGCGCCTGGGTGCGTAAGGAGCCTTGCAGTTTTAATTGGGATTGGGGTCCAGACCTGGCTAGTTGTGGCATCTGGAAAGTTATCAGCCTGGAAACGTTTAACCAGGGTCGCATTACCGATGTCATGGTAGAACAACACTTGGACAATGACCAGCTCGCGACGCTGGATGTCGGAGTTAATGCAGAAACAGCGGGGGCAACGGCACAAACATTTCAGGCCTCTATCACGATTCTTTATGCAGGCAAAACTGTTGCTCAAAAAAAGATACTCGTTTCGAATGGCCATGGCAGCGGTCAATTGGAAATCAAACATCCAAAACTTTGGTGGCCTGCCGGCATGGGAAAACAACCTCTCTATGAAGTTCATGTGGAGTTGATGGACGACCATGGCAATGTTTGTGATAGCGCTGTCCGGCGTGTTGGGCTCCGTGAAATGAAGGCTGTTCTGCCGCAAAACGGCAGTCCGTTGCATTTTACGGTCAATGGTGTTCCCTTCTTTTCCAAAGGCGCCAACTGGATTCCCTGTGATTCCTTTACCAGCCGCATCACACCGGAAATTTTGAGACGCTATGTCGCCGACGCCGCTGCTGTAAATATCAATACGCTCCGTTTTTGGGGCGGGGGTTATTATGAGGACGACGCCTTGTTCGACGCTTGTGACGAAATGGGCATTTGCGTCTGGCTGGATTGTAAGTTTGCCTGCTCTGCCTATCCGGCATTTGACGATGGCTTCATGGAAAATGTGCGGCAGGAGATTCGCGATAATGTGCGTCGCTTGCGTCATCATCCCTCAATTGCCGTCTGGTGCGGCAATAATGAGATCAGCCTGTTGAATAAAGCGCAGGAATGGCGGGACAATACCATGGGCGCTGCGGATTACGACAAGCTGTTCAAGGATTTGGTTGGTCGCGAGATTCAGAATCTGGCTCCGCAAGCTAATTACGTTTCCGGCAGCCCTGACTGCGGGGACACACATTACTGGGATGTTTGGCACGGTAATAAGACGTTTGACGCCTATCGCACGCTCACGGGCTTCATGAGTGAATTTGGCTATCAATCGTTCCCGGAATTAAAAACCATTCGTTCCTTTACGAATGAAGAAGACCGCACTTCCGTGGTCACACCGGTAATGAAATGGCATCAGCGCTCCGGTTTGGGTGAGATTGAAGGGAACCAGGAAATGCTGAACATGATCCATCACTATTTCAATGCGCCGAAGGATTTTGAAACGACATTGTGGTTAAGCCAAATTTTGCAGGGATACGGCATCAAAATCGGTGCAGAGTATTGGCGGCAGACCATGCCCAAATCCATGGGCTGTGTTTTTTGGCAATACAACGACATCTGGCCGGGTATGAGCTGGTCATCGGTGGATTATTTCGGAAGATGGAAAGCCTTGCATTATCTCTCTCGCAAGTTTTATACGCCGATTCTCATTTCTAGCCTGGAGGATTCGAAAAACGGGACCATCGATCTCTTTGTCACGAATGACCTCCTGGAGGCGGCCCATGGAAAATTGAGGTGGCAGACGACGGATTTAGCGGGAAAGGTACTGGCCGAGGATTCTTTTCATGTGGAGCTTCCGTCCCGCCACAGCGTCAATATAAAAAAACTGGATTTGCAGGAACAGATTAGCCACATAGGGTTAAGTGGCTTTTTGATCTGGCTGGAATTGGAAGTCAGGGGACAAGTTGTTTCCGATAACCTTGTTTTATTTGCTTTGCCCAAGGAATATAAATTATTAGACCCTCGATTGAATATCAGCGTGGACAACACGCCGGATGGGTTCCTGGTAACGGTCACGTCTAAAAATCCAGCATTATGGGTTTGGTTGGGCCTCGACAACGCCGACGCGAGGTATAGTGATAATTTCTTTCATCTGAAGCCGGGTGCCATGCAGAAAATTTTAGTTAAACCTTGGACTCAACTCAGCAAGGAATCCTTAGTTCAGCAGCTTCGAGTGCGGAGCCTGTTTGACACTTATTTACCAGCCTAATTTGACTGCTATGATTCATTTTCCCCCCCCAATAAAGCCCGCGAAGGTTGTGATTGGGTTTCTCTTATTTTCCTTTGCCGGGACGATTCTCGCTGATACGGCTCCATGGTCATTGGCATCGCCGGATAAAAAATGTGAAATCACCGTTTCTCTCGATTCCGGACGGCTCAGTTACTACACATCGCTCAATGGAAAGGTCGTTATCCACAAATCACCACTTGGGCTAAAGCGGGACGACCACGATTTCGAAAACGGTCTGTTTTTTGAGCATGCCGGGAATGTGGAAAAACGTCGCGAAAAGTATGAACTGTTTGCCGGGGTTCGGCCACGGGTGAACCACCGTGTAAATTTCCGCGAACTCACCTTCCGCGATGCGGCTGGTTTCCCAATCAAACTGGATTTAGCTGCAAGTGACGAAGGCGTCGCTTTTCGCTACCGTTTCACCGAAACCAACAATGATGTTCGCATCGTAGAGTCTGAATTGTCCGGCTTTGCAGTTCCCATGAATGCATTGGGCTGGTTGCAGCCTTATCACTCTGCTGGCCCTTACACCCCGGCTTACGAAGATTTTTTCTTCCACGTTAGTCCGGGAGATCCACCGCTGGATTCGCGGCAAAAAGCCGCCGGCTGGGCTTTTCCGGCGCTCTTTCATGTCCCGGACGCGTCGGCCTGGGTTTTAATTACCGAAGCGGGAACAGATGCCTCGTATTGCGCTTGCCATTTGGCTCCTGATTCGTCGAACGGTGTTTATCACATTGCGTTTCCCAAAGCCGATGAAACCACCGGCGGCTATACCAATCAATTTGGCCCCGAACCGCGGTTCACATTGCCTTGGACCATGCCGTGGCGCGTTATGATCATGAGCCTCTCCGCCGCGGACATCGCCACGTCAGCGCTCGTAACTGACCTTTCCGCTCCCTCACGCATCGCAGATACATCATGGATTAAACCCGGTCGCGCGTCATGGGCATGGTGGGCTTATCCCGATGGCCCGGATACCGAGCAATTGTTCAACGAATTCACAGATTTTGCCGTTAAAATGGGCTGGGAATATACGTTATTTGACGCCGGTTGGTGGAAACCCGGGCTAAAACCGATTTCCAACTATGCCCTGAGCAAAGGTATCAAGCCCCTGGCATGGAATTACGCGGGAGATTTTTACGATCCCGAGAAACGCAAAACAAAGTTGGATGAAATGGCCGCCGCCGGGATTGTAGGCATCAAAGTGGATTTTTGGTGTTCAGACCGGCAGGAAGCCATTGCCGCCCAGCAGGCCTTAATGCGTGATACCGCCGCACGCAAGATGATTTTGAATCTCCACGGCTGCACGATTCCACGCGGCTGGCAGCGGACCTGGCCGAATCTGCTTTCAACCGAAGCGGTGCTCGGAAACGAAAATTATTTTTATACACCAGCTTATACCGAGAAGGCGGCAGAATTGGATACCGTGCTTCCGTTTACCAGGAACGTCTGCGGCCCCATGGATGTAACGCCCGTTGCCTGTTCACCTAAAAAATATGACCGCACCACCACGGCAGCATTTGAGCTGGCCTCAGCCCTGGTCTTTACTTCAGGGATTATTCATTATGTCGACCGCCCGGAATTTTTCGAGTCATTGCCTCCGCAGGCACTACAAATTTTTCGTGACGCGCCGGCGCGTTGGGATGAGACAAAATGCCTCGTTGGCGAACCGGGTGAAGCGGTTGTGCTTGCGCGTCGTTGGGGCAAATCATGGTTCATCGCCGGTATCAGCGGGATTACCAACTCACTGCCCGTCACCCTGAATTTGACACCATACAAACAATATCGCCATCGGATTGTTGTTTCCGAAGCCGCCGATGCCAAGATGCAGGTCGTGGCGGTGCCGCTTGGAGATGCAAACCAGTGGCAACATATCATTCCTCCACGTGGCGGCTTTATTCTGCGATTGGATAAATAATTAAAATTTATGACTAAAAATGCGCTTGTGTTTTGCCTGGCCACTATGATGCTGGCTGCTCTGCCTCTGTTTGCAAATGAACCTAAATCCATCCCGTCGGAAACCACAATCTGGTTTGATGCCCCGGCAAAAAATTTTACGGAATCTTCGCCCATGGGAAACGGCCGCCTCGGTGCGATGATGTTTGGCGGCGTGGACGATGAGAGGATTGTGCTCAATGAAAGCTCAGTTTGGTCCGGATCGTCCCAGGACGCCGACAGGCCCGATGCCTGTAAAGTTTTGCCCGAAATCCAAAAATTGTTGCTTGAAGGACAAAACCCTGAAGCCGAAGCGCTGGTGAATGCCAACTTTATCTGCAAAGGTCCGGGTTCGAGCGGCCCGCAATATGGTTGTTACCAGGTACTCGGCAATTTGCATTTGTCGTTTTTATCGGAAGACACAAACTTACCCGTCACAGGTTATTGGCGCGAATTGAATCTCAACGACGCCATTGCGAGTATGCATTTCAGTCGCAATGGCGTGATATTTAATCGCGAAATGTTTATCAGCGCGCCAGATCAAGTAATGGTTTTGCACCTGAGCGCGGATCGATCCGGACAAATTACGTTCGATGCGCGGCTCGACCGCCCTGAACGATTTGAAACCATTGGCGACGGCAATAACGGTTTGTTAATGACGGGCCAACTCGATAACGGCACCGATGGCAGAGGTGTCCGCTATGTCGCACATATTCGTGTTTTGAATAAAGGGGGGTACGTTTCTGTTCGCGAAAATGTTTTGAGTGTGAGCCAGGCGGATGAAGTTGTTTTATTAATCGCCGCCGGAACGGATTATCAAGGTTTCGCCGGTCGGCAAACCAAAGATCCGCTTGCAGCAACATTAAATGACCTAAATCTGGCCACTAAAAAACCATACAAGACGCTTCGCAAAGCGCACGTCACGGATTATCAAAATTTTTTCAACCGTGTTTCGCTTCAGCTTGAACCGCTTGACCCCACCGTGACTGAAAAACCAACGATCGAACGACTCAAAGAAGCTGAAAATGGCCCGGGAGATCCCTCTTTGGCGGCATTGCACTTTAATTTTGGCCGTTACCTTTTAATTTCTTCATCAAGACCAGGCGGATTGCCGCCAAATCTTCAAGGAATCTGGGCGGAAGAAATTCACACACCGTGGAATAGCGACTGGCATTTGGACGTAAATGTGCAGATGAACTATTGGCCGGCGGAAGTCGCCAATCTTTCGGATTTAACACAGCCACTGTTCGCGTTGATTTCTTCATTGCAAGAACCGGGCGCGAAAACGGCGCATGATTACTACAATGCGCATGGCTGGGTGGCACATGTCATCACAAATCCGTGGGGCTTCACCTCGCCGGGCGAAGGGGCGTCGTGGGGTTCATTCAGCGGCGGTTCAGCATGGTTGTGCCAACATTTATGGGATCATTATGAGTTTACGTTGGACCGGAATTTTCTGCAATGGGCCTATCCAATCCTGAAAGGTTCGGCCCAATTCTACGCGGATATTCTGATTGAAGAGCCCAAATACCACTGGCTCGTCATTGCTCCTGCCAATTCACCCGAAAATCATTTCCTAATGCCCGACGGCAGGGATGCTGCCATTTGCATGGGGCCAACGATGATGCAGCAACAGGTTCGATATTTATTTGGAGCCTGTATTGAATCGTCAAAAATTCTTGGTGTTGACGAGGATTTTCGGAACGAATTAATTGAGAAACGCGCCCGGCTTGCGCCAACGCAAGTCAGTTCGGATGGCCGAATCATGGAATGGTTGCACGAATACACCGAAGCGGAACCACAGCATCGCCACGTCTCACACCTTTGGGGTTTGTATCCCGGCGATGAGATTTCGACTGACGCGACTCCGAAGTTGGCTCAAGCCGCCCGCAAAAGTTTGGAAGTGCGCGGCGACGATGGCGTTGGCTGGTCGCTGGCCTACAAAGCCGCGTTATGGTCCCACCTCGATGACGGTAATCATGCGTGGCTGCTCGTGCGCCATGCGCTTTTTCCTGTGACGAGCCAGGAAATAAGATATGATAAGGGTGGCGGAGTTTATCCCAATCTATTTGATGCCTGTCCGCCATTTCAGATTGATGGAAACTTTGGCGTCACAGCGGCGATTGCGGAAATGTTGCTTCAAAGCCAGGCTGGTGTTATTCGTTTGTTGCCGGCACTTCCAAGCGCATGGCAAAATGGAAAAGTCACCGGCTTGCGCGCGCGCGGCGGATTTGAAGTGGACATAACCTGGCGACATGGGAAATTAGTATCGGCAACTATCTATTCAGACAAAGGCGGAGCTTGTTCTATCAGCTACGGCGGCAAATCTATAGCTTTCAAAATCAAAAAAGGCAAGTCTGTTACCATAAATGGAAATTAGTCGGTGTTTTCGTGCCCTGGCCAGTTGGACCAAGCCACTTACATTTCAAATGAAAACTTTTCATCTTGTAGCACTATGAAACCTACAAATATTTAAAAAAGACTTATCCGACTGTCTCACGATCTTGGCCGTGAAGAACGGCAATTGGCGATTCTTGGCGAGGGAAATGTTAGCGCAGATTTAGCGACGGCACATTTTATGTCAAAGCTTCTGGCAGCCAATTAGCTACAATTAACAAGAAAGGTTTCACGCGTGTGCGAATGAACCCTTTTTTGGATGCACTCGAAGCCCCAGATAAAAATGATAGCGAAGTCCGAGAAGTTCTTGAGAAATCCCGAACGGACAAAAAAGAGCGATTGCCGTCCGTTGAAACTTTCCTTCACGCTATCTGCCAGCACGAAGGCCTTGCCCAATGGGTAGGCCACACCCATCCAGTTTTCGAATTAAAAATTCAATGTAGCACTCTAGGCGCGGAACCTTTTCGCCCACCATATATTTCCGGACGAAATCGTCGTTTGCGAACGCCATCTGGCCGTCGTTCCTTATGTTGACCCCGGCATCCGTCTGGCTGCTGCCTTGCGCGAAGCTGTGCGCGCTTGCCATTTTGAGATTCGGCGCGCTGCTTTCGACTGGCTATGAACTCCTCGACTGCTTCCACAAGTGGCTTTAATTTTACAGCGGCTGTCGTGCTTAGATACCCTCCGACCACTTCCCCTAACGAGCGTCCTCCCAATTTGGCAACAGCTTCCGCAAATTCGGGAACAGCCCTAAGAGGGAGAACTTTCGTCCCGTGGTTTGATAAAGGTTGGACAAACGCTCAAATGCGGCAATGGCATCTCGCGACTGAGCTGCGGTCAGGCCTGCGGCTGGAGAGCCTTGTGGATTTCCCGCACGATACGGTCGGTAGCCGCCTTGGCTTCCGAATAATTCCGGTAAGCGGGCATCCGGCGTTTACCCGATATCACGTAACTCAGCCTGTAGTAATTAAAACCCTTGGCAGGGGCATAGATTTTCACCTTGCCCGCTCTGTGGCGGATTGTAACTGGGAATCTCACACGTCGGTCGGCTGGTCTCGCCGAATATTGTGCAAAATGTGTGCAAGAAACACGATTATTCTCATATTTCCCCAATAAATTGGTGCGCGCGAGAGGACTTGAACCTCTAATCCTTTCGGAACCGGATCCTAAGTCCGGCGCGTCTGCCAGTTCCGCCACGCGCGCATTCACAATAGATTGTTCCGCCCCGGCTTGAATCTCAAGCGAGATTACAGACTCTTTAAAATCCAATCGTATCCCTTGGCTTCCAGTTCCTTCGCCAGTTCTTTTCCTCCCGATTTGACGATTTTGCCATCCACCAGCACGTGTACAAAGTCGGGTACAATGTAATCCAGCAGCCGCTGATAATGTGTAATGACCAGTTGAGCATTCTGCTTCGTCTTCAATTTGTTGACGCCGTTGGAAACCACTTTTAACGCGTCAATGTCCAGGCCGGAATCCGTTTCATCGAGGATGGCCAGCTTTGGCTCCAACACGGCCATTTGGAAAATCTCGTTCCGCTTTTTCTCGCCTCCGGAAAAACCTTCGTTCACCGAACGCTTGAGCAGGTCTTCATTCAGTTCCAACAATTTGATTTTGCCTTTGACGAGATTCAGAAATTCAATCGCGTCCAGTTCCGGCTCGCCTTTGGCCTTGCGGATTTCATTTAGCGCGGCTTTTAAAAAATACGTGCTGTTCACGCCCGGAATTTCCACGGGGTATTGGAACGCCAGGAAAACACCGTCGCGCGCGCGTTCTTCAGGGTCCAGTTCCAGCAGGTCTTTGCCGTCATAAATGACCTGGCCACCCGTTACGTCATAACCATCACGCCCGGCCAGCACTGCGGCAAGCGTGCTCTTGCCCGAGCCGTTCGGTCCCATGACCGCATGCACCTCGCCCGGTCCAATGGTCAGGCTCACGCCTTTGAGAATTTGTTTGCCCTCAACCCCTGCCGAGAGATTCTTGATTTCCAATATTGATTTGCTCATTTTTAAAATTCATTTAAGCCACGAGTACAAGAGACAAAACATCCCCTGCCCCCCAATCTGTGGCCGATAAAAATTATCCGACGCTGCCTTCCAGACTGACACCTAGGAGCTTCTGCGCTTCCACGGCAAACTCCATCGGCAGTTCCTTGAACACTTCTTTGCAAAAGCCGTTCACAATCATATTTACGGCATCCTGCGTGGCCAGGCCGCGCTGGTTGCAATAAAAAATCTGGTCTTCACCAATTTTTGAAGTCGTCGCTTCGTGTTCCACGCTCGCTGAAGTGTTTTTCACTTCGATATACGGGAATGTGTGCGCTCCGCATTTGTTGCCAATCAGCATGGAATCGCATTGTGAAAAATTGCGCGCGTTCTCAGCGTTCTTTTTTATTTCCACAAGGCCGCGATAACTATTTTGTCCGCGTCCGGCAGAAATACCCTTCGAGATGATTGTGCTCTTTGTGTTTTTGCCGATGTGCACCATCTTCGTGCCGGTGTCGGCTTGTTGCATATTGTTGACTACGGCAACTGAATAAAATTCACCCTTCGAATTGTCGCCGAGAAGTATGCAGCTCGGATATTTCCACGTGATCGCCGAGCCCGTCTCAACTTGCGTCCAGGAAATCTTCGAATTCTTGCCTTTGCACAAACCGCGCTTGGTCACGAAATTGTAAATCCCGCCCTTGCCGTTTTCATCACCCGGATACCAGTTTTGCACCGTGCTGTATTTGATGCTCGCGTTATCCATGGCAACCAGTTCCACGACTGCGGCGTGCAGTTGATTCTCATCCCGCATCGGCGCCGTACAGCCTTCCAGGTAACTTACGGACGCCCCTTCATCGGCCACGATCAGCGTGCGTTCAAACTGGCCGGACTTGGCCGCGTTAATGCGGAAATACGTCGAAAGCTCCATCGGACAACGCACCCCCTTGGGGATATAGCAGAATGAGCCGTCGGTAAAAACAGCCGAGTTCAACGCGGCAAAAAAATTGTCCGTGTAGGGCACGACTCCGCCAATGTATTTCCTGACGAGGTCCGCATGCTCGCGAATCGCTTCACTCATCGAGCAAAAAATAACGCCCTTTTCCGCAAGTTGTTTTTGAAACGTCGTGCCTACGGAAACGGAATCAAACACCGCGTCCACCGCTACGCCCGCGAGCCGTCCGCGCTCCCGCAACGGTATGCCCAATTTTTCGTAAGTCTCCAGAAGCTTGGGATCCACCTCGTCCAGGCTCTTCGGGCCGTCGCCTTTTTGCTTCGGCGCGGAATAATAAGTGATGTCCTGGTAATCAATTTTTTCGTGATGCACTTTTGCCCAGGCCGGCTCCTCCAGCGTGAGCCAATGGTGGTACGCCTTGAGCCGCCAATCCGTCATCCATTCCGGCTCGCTTTTCTTGCGCGAGATCAGGCGGATGATGTCCTCGTTCAGGCCCGGCGGCGCGGACTCCGTTTCCACGTCCGTGACAAAACCGTATTTATATTCCGTTTGGACCAATCCTTCGATGGTATCTGTTGCTGTCGGCATAAAATTTATTTCTTCTTTTTGGCGCAATCGGCGCACGATCCATGGATCGCAATGTCAAAATGCTCGGCGCGAAAGCCGCGCGGCAGGGCCACGGCATCATGCGCTTTGGCCGGCAAATCCACATCAAACACCTGGTCACACTCGTCGCAATAAAAATGGCAATGCTCGTGCATGTTTGGGCAAAAGCGCGTCGCCCCGCGATCCAGCGTCACTTGCCGGATCAGGCCCGATTTCACCAGCGCATCCAGGCAATTATATACCGTCGCGTGCGAAATCTCCGGCATCTGCTTTTTCGCGCGGATAAATACCTCATCTGCCGTTGGATGGTCCCGCTTATGGAGGAGCACATCATAGACCTGTTGCCGTTGCGGTGTGAAACGAAACCCGCTCGTCGTCAGACGATGGCTGAAATTGGATTGTTTCTCCACGGCGTTCATTGCAAAAATAATTTAAGAGAGAAAAGCAGGCGGGTCAAGATTTAGAATAAATCTAAATTGTGATTATCTCCTCCGTTTTGGCGAAAGTTTTTATACAAATTCAGGTGGCTTTGGTGTCTATTTAGTAAAAACAACTCGATTTTGAAGGCCGTAGCCAAAATAGTCTGTTTGCTGATGCTCGGGATCGCATTAACCTTTGCCAGTTATGCGCGAGGAAGCTCTACCCTTTGGGGTTCCATTAAAAATCCGGCTATTGCCATCCAATTAAAATCATTTGTCGCAGAAAAGGAGGCGCAGGCAAACGCCGTGACCAATGAAATGCCGAAGGAATTCAAAACCTTTTTTGTCGCCGCCCAAAAAGGTGATTGGCTGGAGGTTAGTAACATTTTTGAAAATCTTCGCGATGGCAGTGCCCCAAAAAATCCGGACTGGCACGGAACCCAGTGGGAAGCAGTAAGGGAAATTTGGGGCGCTTTTTCTGCTTTTGGCCTGGGAAACGAAAAGTATTCCGCTTTGTTTGGCAACGACATCATCGAATCCATTCCACCTGGCAGCATTTACTTTGGCGGCACAGATTCGGGACGGTTCATTGTCACGGCCATGCAAAAATCTCACGTCGATGCCGAACCATTTTTCACCCTCACGCAAAATGCGCAGGCGGATAATACTTATCTCGACTACTTGCGCTCAATGTACGGAAATAAAATCTATATTCCAACATTGAATGACGCAACAGCATGTTTTCAGGAATACGGTGAAGATGGGGCAAAGCGGCTCCAAAACCATCAACTCGAACCGGGAGAAAATATCTCCATTGACAAGAATGGCAGAATTGAAGTCAGCGGCCAGGTCGCAGTAATTAAAATCACCGGGCTGATTGCAAAAGTCGTCTTTGACAAAAACAACAATCGCGAATTTTACGTTGACGAAGATCACCCCTTTGAATGGATGTATCCCTGTCTTGAACCTCATGGCCTGATTTTAAAACTCGACCATGAGCCGCTGGCAGAATTATCGGACCAAACAATTCAGCAGGACCGCGATTATTGGACTAAAACTATATCACCAATGATTGGTAGTTGGGTGGGTGACCAGACAACAGTCAACGATATCGCTGCTTTCGCTGAAAAAGTTTTTCTTCGGCATGACTTTAGCGGTTTCGTTAGCGATCCCGGTTATGTGAAAAATAACTATTCACACACTATGTTTTCAAAAGCGCGCAGTTCAATCGGTGACCTTTACGCATGGCGTGCGAAGCATGCCCGTAATCCATTAGAAAGAGAACGCATGAATAACGCCGCTGATTTTGCACTACGTCAGGCATGGGCATTATGTCCCTATTCACCTGTGGCCGTGTCACGATACGTAAATTTATTAATGGAAGAAAATAGACCCTCTGACGCCCTTTTAGTTGCAGAGACCGCAGTGAAATTTCCTTCGTTCGGCGCTAGATTTGACCCGAAACAAATGCAGGACTTAGTTGTCCAATTGAAACAGTATCTGAAGGCAAAATGATTTATAACGCGCTCCTGGTCGCGGAAACGGCGGCAAAATTCCGTTCCGAAAGTGGGATGGGACAAATTGACCAACTGGTTCACCAGTTGAAGCGGTATCAGCAAAATTAACGTGGGCTACTTCTGAAAAACACTAACGCGCGCGGGCGGGAGATTGAACCAAACAACTTTCGTGGCACGCAACCGGAAGCTCGTTGTTCCTCGCGGACGCACCCGGTGGATCCGATAGGTAAACTGCACCCATTTGCCGTGCGGTTCGAGAACGTTTCGGATTTTTTCGGCCAGCCGTTCCGCTTCCGCCGCTGGAAAATTCAATAACGGCAGGCTGGAAATCACCGCGCCCACCTTTTCCACCGGCTCACGGCGCCGGCGCAGCAAATCATCCAGCTTCCAGGCATCACCCGTGATGATCTGCGACCGCGGGAACTTTTCGCGCAGCATGCGCGCCATATTGGAATTCTGCTCGATCGCCACCAACCGGTCTTGCCGCAAACCGCGTTTCAGTAACGCTTCAGTCACGACACCCGTGCCCGGGCCGAGTTCCAGGACGAAACTTTCCGGGTCCGTCGGCAACCATTCGGACATCGCCTCGGCGAGCTTTGGCGAGCTGGGCGCGACGGCGCCAATGCCTTGCGGATTCGCAAGCCATTCCTGCATGAACAGCGCCGTATCGGTCAGGGCCGTCAAAAACTTTTTTGCCTGTGTCGCCATAAAGAAGTGCTTTTGGAATTAACGCTCCGAAACTACGTTATAAACTGAGAGCCTGCCACGAAAATTTTCATTTATTTTACGATTAATTAACATTGAAAATATCATTTAAAATTCAAAGCCGCGCATACCCGCCGCATTTTATTCTTTGATAAAATTATGTTGCTTCAACCAATACAAACAATCGTTCGCCCACGGATGCGGGTGCTCAAACGGCGGTTTATCAGCAAGACCCAGGCCATGATGCCCGTTCTCATAAATATGCAAATCAAACGGTACGTGGTTCTTCCGCAACGCCTCAGCAAACATTAGCGTATTTTCCATCGGCACGGTCTTGTCCCGGTATGTGCACCAAAGAAAACACGACGGCGTATTGGTCGTCACCTGTAGCTCGCTGGACAAATATTTGACCAGTTTTCGCGATGGTTTTTGCCCCAGCAAATTAGTCTTGGATCCTTCGTGCGTATATTCTCCCATCGTGATGACCGCGTAACACAAAATCCCCAGGTCCGGTCTAGAGCTTTCCCGCTCCACCGGGTCGTTCGCGTTCGTGCTCCCCAGGTCAAAATGCGTCAGCGCCATCGAAGCCAAGTGCCCGCCCGCCGATGAACCGATAATGCCTACGCGCTTGGGATCAATCTGATAATCTGCCGCGCGCGCGCGCACCCATCGCATTGCTCGTTCCACGTCCTGGAACTCCGTCGGGTAACGATACCCGTCCAACCCGAGCCGGTAACGCAGCACAAAACACGTCACGCCATGCTGGGCTAGCCAGCGCGCATAATAATCCCCTTCATGCGGCGCGAGGTGAGCGTAGCCGCCGCCCGGGCAAACCACCATCGCCGCGCCTGTCGCATTGGTCGGGTCCGGCAGATACGGCGTCAGCGTCGGGATATCATTCGTCATCGTGCCATGCGCGCCCGGCGCGCCGTCCGGCCAAAGTGGAATTGCCGTTTGCATTTCCGCGTGCGTCAGGATGAGCGACGCCATCAACACCGTCCAACTCAAAAGTGCTTTCATTGCCGCCATTCTCAATAAATCCACTGTCGCTTCACAAGCCCTCATTTCCGAATTTTTTCGCGGCGCCCTTTACGCATCTGCTATATTTATTTCATGTTCGATCTCGTTTCGCCCTACCAGCCCGCTGGTGACCAGCCACAAGCCATTGCGAAGCTCACCGACGGCGTCGTGTCCGGCGCGGCACATCAGGTTCTCCTCGGCGTCACCGGCTCCGGCAAAACGTTCACTGTCGCCAACGTCATCAAGAACGTCAACAAACCCACGCTCGTCATTTCGCACAACAAGACGCTCGCAGCGCAGCTCTATGCCGAGTTCAAAAGCTTTTTCCCACGCAATGCCGTTGAATACTTCGTCAGTTACTTCGATTACTACCAGCCCGAGGCTTACATCCCGCGCACCGACACTTTCATCGAGAAGGACTCCAGCCGCAATGAGGAGATCGAGCGCCTTCGCCTCTCCGCCATGAGTTCGCTCTTCTCGCGGCGCGACGTCATTGTCGTCGCCAGCGTTTCCTGCATTTACGGCATCGGCAGCCGCGAGGACTACGAGGAAATGATCATCCCCATGCGCGTCGGATCAACCATTTCGCGCGAGCAATTTCTCTCCCGCCTCATCAGCCTGCAATACGACCGCAACGATATCGCGTTTGAGCGCGGCAACTTCCGCGTCCGCGGCGATACCGTAGAAGTCCGGCCGGCTGGTCGCGAGGACGGTCTCCGCATCGAATTTTTCGGCGACGAAATCGAACGCATCACCCGTTTCGAACCCCTCACCGGCGCCAAGACTGAACAACTTGACGCCGTCGTCGTGTTCCCGGCCAAGCAATTCGTCACGACCAACGAAAAGATGAAGCGCGCCATCCTCACCATCCGCGAGGAACTCGGCGACCGCATCGCCTGGTTCGAGCGCAACGGCAAACTTCTCGAGGCCCAGCGCATCAAGCAGCGTACTGAGTTCGACCTCGAGATGATGGAAGAGATGGGCATCTGCTCCGGCATCGAAAATTACTCGCGCCACATCGGCGGCCGCCCGCCAGGCTCGCGCCCGAACACCCTGTTCGACTTTTTCCCGAACGATTATCTGCTCGTCCTTGATGAGTCGCACGCCACCGTCCCGCAAATCGGCGCCATGTACGAGGGCGACAAGTCGCGCAAGACTGTCCTCGTCGAGCACGGCTTTCGTCTGCCCAGCGCCCTCGACAATCGCCCGCTCAACTTCCTCGAGTTCCAGGCCGGCCAAAACCAGACCATCTACGTTAGCGCTACGCCCGCCGGACGCGAACTCAACTGGGCCCGCGCCTCCGCCGGCGCGCCGCCCCTCAAGGTCGAAATCGTCAAAGATTCGAATGGCGCTCCGCCTTCGCCCAAGCTTTCCTGGCAACCTGACGTTGCTATGCCAGGCGTCGTCGAACTCGTCGTGCGCCCCACCGGCCTCATTGATCCCAAGGTCACCATCAAACCCCTCAAGGGCCAGATTGACGACCTCATCGAGGAATGCCGCAAACGCGCCGACAAAAAGGAACGCATCCTCGTTACCACCCTCACCAAGCGCACCGCCGAGGAACTCACCGATTACCTCCGCGGCATCGCCATCAGCGTCCAGTACCTTCACAGCGAAATTGACGCCATCGAACGCGTCGAGATTTTGCGTTCGCTGCGCAAGGGCGAATTCGACGTCCTCGTCGGCATCAACCTCCTGCGCGAGGGCCTTGACCTGCCAGAAGTCTCTCTCGTCGCCATCCTGGACGCCGACAAGGAAGGCTTTCTCCGCAGCGAAACCAGCCTCATCCAGACTGCCGGTCGCGCCGCGCGCCATTTGAATGGCGAAGTCATTCTGTATGCCGACGTTATGACCGGCAGCATCAAAAAATTCCTCGCCGTCACCGAGTACCGCCGCCTCAAGCAACTCGCGTATAACAAGGAGCACAACATCACGCCCCGCAGCGTCAGCCGTGCCGTGGAAGACAGCCTCGCTACCTACGAATCCACCCGCCGGGAAGCCGGCTCTGTACTCAAGGACGCCAAACTCGACGTGGACCTCACCCAAACTATCAGCGAGCTTGAAAACGAAATGCTCAAGGCCGCTGAAGATTTGCAATTCGAGAAGGCCGCGCTCCTGCGCGACCAAATCAAAGAACTCAAACGCATGCTCAACGGCGAGAATGCCGAGGAAACACCCGCGGCTCGCACCTCCTACCGCCGCCAAAAACGCGCCCGCAGATAGGGCATGTCAGTCCCCTGACCGCTGAAAACCTTTTACGCAAATTTCGCTAATTTTCACTAATTGAATTTGCGTTAATTCGCGACGATTCGCGTCACAACTCCGTAAAAAAATAAACAATCCTTTTTTTCTCAAAATCGCTTAAATAGGTTTAAACAGCTTCAAATAGGCTTAAATTGCTTAAATCGGGATCAGCCTTCACCAGGGCTTCGGGCTGGCAGGCAGATGAAGCACAAATGGCTCGCGGATGTCACCAGTCTCAAAATAGCGAGGTGGCAGGTGGCCTTAAAACAAGCTGAAGCTTGAACTCCAACCTCAAAAAAATACCCGGAGGGGGAGGGGTATTGACTGGGGTTGACCAGGTTTGACTCGGTATCCCGTTCGGAACCGTCTGTACCTGCTTTAGTCCATAGTTCATAGCCAATCGCCAATAAGCCAATAGCCGAAGGTTTGGTCGCTGCGCGACCTTCGTCCCGCCAAGCGGGACAAATTCTTTTCACGGCTTCCCAAGCCGCTCAAATGACCTCAACAGCCGAATGGTCCTGGAGTGCGGTGGCATGCCACCGCTTTTCCCGCCGCGATAGGTCGCGCGTCCAAAATAAAAAAAGTTTTTTTCTCAAAAACCCTTGATTAGGTTGGATCAAGTTGGATTAGGTTGGATAAACCTTGATTGACCCGAAGCACGATTAGGTGCGGTATATTTACAGAACCACGTCATCAAAATACACTCCAAGCTCCGTTCAGGAGCGGCATATTCAGAAAATCAGAATATGTCGCCCCATACGGGGCTTGCGATTCCGTTGGCCAGCGGAACTACAAATATTCCGCTCCTACGGAGCTACGAATGCTCAGGTGCCGTGCTTTGGCCCTGATATGTCAAAGAGCGGGGGCCAGTTTAGCATATAAAAAGGAATTTTATAGTTCGCCACTACCTCTAAATGAAGCCGCAGATGGAACTTTAACTCAAAGTAGCCTGTCAGGCGTCCATGAGTTGAAGCCGATCTCAACCACAAAGTTTGGCTTACTCTAATACGCGGTAGAACATTAGATTGAGCGCTGCTTGCGGAGAACGCGAAAGATACCCGCGCCCAAGGGAAGGAGCATCAATGCCCCTGCCGCCAGCGTCGAAGCTTCCGGCACCGGGTCCGGGGACAGGTCGCCCGTATTCGCCGCGCTGCTGTCAATCACCGCCGCAAAGTCCGGCCCGTAAATCGGCAACGAATCGTAAATGACTATCTTGTCGTACTCCGTTCCCGGCGTCAGGTTGCTATTGAACAGGAAAGTGATCACCCCCGAAGAGCCTACCACATAATTTCCCGCCGCCGAAACGCCTCCGCTGTTTTCGTAGTCGATGGTATATGTCGTCCCGACAAACCCGCTGATGGAAAGCCCATCCGCATCGTCCGTAGCCAGGGCGGATTCCGAAAGCGTGTAAACGAAAGTATCGCCTCCCACGGTAAATCCATTCGCGCCGGTATAAACCTGCGACAACAGGGCGCCATTCAAACCTACCGCAGAGGAATAATCCGACGTCGAGGACGCCACCAGCGTCAAGCCCGCCAGCGTTCCTCCATTGTTGATGGTTAAACTTGCCTGGCTAGTGGCAACCGGAAGACAAAAGCCCGCGACCGACATGACCAAAAATTTATATTTTCTCATAACTCCTTGATGTTTCTCCCCACTCCTTTTTATCTTACAAAACTTACGAGCTTCACCAATCGCACACCAATGCCTCAATTCCAGTGTCGCCTCGGACGTCTTCACGCACTTTTGGGACATCCTTCCCGAGCGAAGAACCTTACATTAACGATCACGGAAATTGGGTAAAACCTTACGGATAGACCAAGCGATAGAACACGCTACCGTTGGTCAGGTTGATCGGGATGATGATCTGATTGGTGGCGGTTGAGCCGCTGACATTCATCCAGTTGGTGCTGATGCCCACGGCGAGGCTATTGGTTTGGGCCTGCAAGAGCCAGCCGGTATGGTCGGCGGGCCAGTTCAAGGTCAGTTGGCTGTTGGCGACGGAGAAGAGGATGTTTGTGGGGTTGGGATTTAGGAAGACTACGGGCGCTGGATTAGTGGCAGCGGAAAACAGGCCGCCCAACTGAGCGGCGGAAAGCGGGTAATTAAAGATGGCGGCTTCATCCATACGGCCATTGAAGATGCGGGTGGTTGATAACGTATCGGCTCCCAAGGCCAGGCCGTTAAAGAAGGATTGCGGCAGGTTGGCGATGTTGTTGGTGGCGCTACCCATGCCATTGGTATTGATGACATAAAGGATGGCGTTGGATGAGGTAGTGGCGAGTGCGACCAGAGACCACGTGTTCGTGGGAACGCCCAGGCCGGAGCCGTAATCGTAAGTAGCGGGATTATTGCTCCAAGTATAATCGAGGGCTTCAATGCCGCCGATTTGGGAACCGGCCACAGAGTTGCCGCTGCGGCAATAGACGAGGCCGGAGGGATTGAACTGATTGGTGAAGGGGAAGACCCAGCAAACGAGGGTCACGCTATTGGTGCTTAAAATTAATCCTCCGTTGGTAATGCAACCAGCACCCGGCGTGGATGCCGTGTTGTCCATGGCTACGGAGAGTTCATTAGCGAAAGCGGCGTAAGGCACGCCGGGCAGGCCGTTGGTGGTATTTTTCCCATACAATCCGCTGGCTCCTCCGGCGTAGTCGTTGGCGATAGTATTGCCGGCCGGTTCATTGAGCCGCCAGTAGGCAATGGGATTATTACTCAATACTGTCAGCGCATAAAGATTAGTGGGATCGGCGATGACGGAGGCATTCCAGAGCATGCTGGTGGCTGAACCGGCGAAGTTGGTGACTACACAATAAGCAGCCAGCGGACCGGCGGGGACATGATTGAGTGTTAATTGAGGATTAGTGGCGCCGATTAGCTGCTGGTTGTTAGTGAACCATTGGTAAGAAAACGCGCCAGGGGCCGAGACCAGGTAAGTGGGATTCACACCGGCATACAACATAAATTGGTTGGTGTAGGGAAGGGGAAGCTGGGTGGTGATGGTCGGGGCCACCTGTGCCGCTGACTGATAGTCCATGGCGACCTGATTTGCGTTCAGGGCGTAATTGAAAATGGCGACATCATCAATCGTTCCGACAAATTGATTGTTTAAACTGACAGAGGATGAGCTTCCAGAACGGGAACCGATGCTAACCAACGATGCTCCAGGCGCGGCGCCGCCTGACGCGGACAGCAGGGCCATACCCGGACGGATGGAGCCGTCCGCTTTATCTACGCCATCAACATATAAATGCACCAGGCCGTTGGATTGGTCGCAAACGGCCGCCAAATGATGCCAGTTACCGTCCGGCATGTTGGTGGAATTGGCGGCGTAAGTGTTGCCGAAGGCGTCGCGCACAAAAAACCGAAATCCGTGGCTGGCCAGCGAATCGCTGCCGGTGTCTAAATCAAATTGTTCGCCTCCGCCGCCATAACCTTTAGCCACAATGCCGGCATCCACGGTTTGAGCGTTGCCTTTCACCCAGGCGGTCAAGGTGAACTCCGCGTTTTCATTAGGAGGCGAGCTGAAATCAACATACCCAATCTGACTGGCAGCACTGTTGGTAGGGAGGATGGAGCCGAACAGGGTTGCGGTCTCCGCCGGATCGGTGACGGCGCTGTAACCACCCTGTGCCAGCACGACATTGGAATAAACGCCGTCATTACCGCCGACAAAATCGTGGCAAATGACACCCTGGTTGCCGGAACCGTTAATGGGAGTTTCATCTAATCTCCAATAACCGACGGGATGTTGGGATAAAACCACCTGCGGGTAAGGGGCCGAGGGCAACGACAGCATTGATACCGTCCAAACCGAACTCGTCACGGAACCCGCGAAGTTGGTGACTACGCAGTCGTAATTATTTGAGCTGCCTGTAACACCAGTCGGGACATAAGCTATGTTGGTTACCCCGGCAAGGACCACACCATTGCTGAACCATTGATAAGAAAACGGCTGGCTGCCCAAAGCAGAAACGGAAAAGGAAGGGGTCTGCCCCGAATAAAGTGTCAAAGAGTTCGTAGCGGCGGGAGCGCCCTGAATGGCAAGCACGGGCAACAAGGTAACGTTCGTGAGGACGAAAGTGGTAACGGATTGGGCCGGGATGGGGGCGGTGAATTGGCCGCCACTGATCGGCAAGGGCGACAGGCTGGTTACGGTTTCGCTGGGACTGCCTGCCGTCTGATAAACTGCAGCCTGGGAGGGCAAAGAAGTAAAAGCGCCGAGGTTGTAAGTGACGTTCAGACTGCTGGTGTTGGTGTTGACCATGACCAGAACGAGTGTGGAGTTTGTGGGGTTGAAGGCCGCCAGCGTGTTATTGTCATTGACGCTGATAATATTGCAGCCGGGCCGCACAAATTCGCTGAATTGGCCCATGACGTAAAATTTTTGGTTGATGGTATAGGTGGTAGTAAAACTCGAATTGGTGGGAGCCACGAGCGGGTTGTAAAGAAGGCCCCAGCCGCCGTAGTTGTCCACCACCTGCCAGTAAACCCACGCTCGCGCTCCCATGCCGGTGATATCGTCGTGCATGCGCTGCGCCATGATTAACCCTGTGGCATCACTGTCCCCATATTCGCAAACCCAGAGCGGTTTGCCCGAGGAAACGGCTACGCTGTGCAGGCCGCCGGGATTGTCCGCACCGTAGGTATGGGTACTGACCAACGCGACGTTGCCCAGCGCACCGTTGATGTAGGCATCGAGATCGCTAATGCCGCTGGATTCGTTAACATCTTCCGCTGCATCAATGCCGATGGAAGGCGCCTGCGCATTTAGTTGGGCGCGTAAATCGTTGACGACACGCGCCTCCTGATCGGAATTCATGTGGCAGCCTTCCTGGGCTCCCGGGCTATAAACCCAATAGTCACCGGCTGGCTCGTTCATGGGGGTCAGATAGTTAAAAGTAACGCCATCAAGGACGGTGAGGTTACTGACGACGGTGGCCAGATATCCCGCAAAAGTATTCTCATAAGCCGCCTGGAGGTTATTGGTGCCACCGACTGCGCCGGTGACACTGCCGCTAACGGTCATCCACCAGGGCGGCGAATTGGCAAAAACGTCCACGAGATTGGCTCCCAGCGCGATGGACTCGCGCAACACCCAGCGCTGATTTTGGTCGGCATTCCAGTTCCAGATTCCATTGGTTGGCTCGAAACCCTGCATATAGGCGCGGTAATCACCGGTGTCGAGGTAGGCCAGGGCCGGGTTCTCTCCGCCGCCGATGTTGTAGCGGACGATGTTCAATTTCAGTTGCGTGAACGCCAGGTTGCAATAGGCCTGGCGGTTGGGAAATGCGCCCACCACATTGGCCCACCAGCAAAGCGAAGTGCCCCAGCCTTGAAAATTGGTGGAGACCACGGAGGCGGGGTTTACGACAGCCGTGTAATCTGCGCGAACGAGATTGGGAATCAGAAACGCAATGATGGCGACAAGGAACAATCCATGCGCTTTTTTAACATTACCGGAATTCATAAAAATCTGAATAAGCCGCCCCAAAACATAAGGTCATTTTCAAAATTTTGCTGATATTTTTACGTTTTGGATGATACGAGCCGAGGGCACAGGCAGCGGCAGATCTTATCGCGGGGCTGGGATTTATCTGCTTTACGGAAAAAGATTGCTAAGCCAGCGATGCTCCGGTGAGCGTGAAGGCGCGGAAAGCGCCTTCACGCCCGGAGATAATCCATTAATAGACAGGCTTTTCCTCCTTGGTCATATCATCCACGAGGCCTGGTCTTGTCATGGATCAAATGTCGTGCGCGGGTTATGGATAGACCAACCGGTAGAACACGCAGCCGTTGGTCAGGTTGAGCGGAACGACAACGGCGTTGGTGCTGGTCGAACCGTTCACGTTGCCCCAGTTGGTGCTGATACCCACTGAGACCTTGTTGGTCTGCGCCTGGAGCAGCCAGCCCGTATGGTTGAGCGGCCAGCTCAACATCAGGTTCGTTCCACCCACTACCGTGAAGACGATATTAGTTGGGTTGGTCGCGACGCTTTGGTTAACGGTCAGAGAAGCAATGGCGCTATTCACCGTGCCGGCGGGGTTGCCGACAGCCGCGAAGTAATAGCCTGCGGCAGCGGAGGTCGCGTTGGTGATGGTCAACTGGGCCGTAGTGACGTTAGTGGCATACGAGCCATTGGCCTGCAAGCCGTTCGCGAGGGCAGCAGCACCGGCGTAGGTCGCAGCGGTGTTGTAATACCATTGGTAAGTTACCGGCTGCAAGAAGCTGCTGGCCCCAACCGTGAAGTTGGTCGTGCCTGCGGCAGTAACGGTGGCATTTTGCGGTTGTGAGTCAATGGCCGCCGTGGTTAATGCCCCGTTGGTGGCGGCAAAATAGAGCGCACTGAGTTGTGCCTGCGACAGGTCATAGTTAAATACAGCCATTTCATTCATTCGGCCATAGAAGATGCGGCCCGTGCCGCCGTTCGGGTCAGAGCCGATTTCGTTGCCGCCGTAGAACGACTCCACCTGGTCGAAGCTGGGATTATTGGTCGCATAGTTCACACCGCTGGTGTTATAAACTGCCAGCGTAGTAGACTGCGGGTAGACTTCTACCACGCCCATGGACCATTGACTGGTGGGTGGCAACCCCAAGCCGGAATTATAGGCGTAATAAGTGCCGGCCCAATCATAACCCCAGGCGGGCGTGCCTGAAAAAGCAACGCCGGAATCACCAGCGGTGCTGCGGTTAACGAACAAACCAGTATAAGCTGGCTCGGTCGCGGTTGGCATTACCCAAACGACATACGTTATGCAGTTGGTATTCAAGATAATTCCGCTGTTGGTAACGGTGCCCTGGGCCATCGTGGTGGGTGAAGGATCCATCGCCACGCTTCGTTCATTGCCGGAAGCGACAATAGGCACACCCGGCAGGCCATTGGTAGTCTGGTTCCCATACACGCCATTGGCGCCGCCAGCATAATCAGTGGCAATGGTGCTCCCTGCGGAATCATTCAAGCGCCAATAAGCCATGGGATTATCGCTCATGATGGTCTGGGAGAATGAGCCGCCGGAATCCGGATCGGTCACAATGGATGCGCTCCACACCACGCTGGTGGCAGAATTATTGCCATTGGTAGCGATGCAATAAGTGGCGAAGGCGGCCTGCACATTGGGTAACGTCAGGATGGCATTGGTGCCAGAACCGACGCCCACGCCATTGGTGTACCACTGATAATAAATGGGCGAGCCGGTCACGGTAACGGCGAAACTGGGGCTGGCACCCGAGTAGAGCGTCATGAAGTTGGTGCCACCAAGATTGTTGCCCAAATTGTTGCCGAGGTAGTTCCAGGTCACAGGCAATTGACCGCTATAAGGCATGGAGAGCGCCTGTTGCTGGCCACCAGAAACGAGATACATCGCCTGGACTTGAGCAGGCGTGAGCGCGTTGGTGAAGATGGCAACATCGCACAATTGGCCATCAAACTGCCGTCCGGGGCCCACGGGATTGTTGGTATAATCCGGCGCCGCGCCCAGGAGTACATCGTATAGCGGAGCACCAGCCACAATGCCGTTGCTGCTCACGCCGGTGTTAACTTGATTGAGCCGTCCGTCAACATAGAGCAGGACAGTTCCCGGAGTGGCGGTATTGGGCGCAGCCGGTTGATAGACACCCACCGCCTGATGCCATTTGCCGTCATTACAGTTATTGGTAGAGGACGCCGTTGCACCATAGGTAAATTGGACGCTGCCTTGCGCGCCGCCGCCAGCGGCATTAGCACCCAATGTCATACGCCACGAACTGTCCGAGTGGCCGACCAGGTCCTCGAAAGTATTATTAGCGGGATTGCCACGGAACGTGCAGACCACGCTGAAGGCGTTTGAACCTGTTCCATTTGGGGCCGACGGATCCCAAACCGCATTATAGCCTGCATCGGCAAAGGTGCTGACTCCGCTCATAGGAGTCACATTGGTGCTCTGATTGATAAGGCCGGTATAAGTGGCAGACGGTCCCCGCGCAACGCCAGGAACAGTGCCCGGGCTGTAAACGCCGTTTCCAATAATGCTGCCATAGTTATACAGCACCGGCAGGGAGCTGTACGGCGGCTGGGTCGTGTTGTTAGCCCATGCCGGCGAATCCATCCGCAGGAAGACTGGCGGGTTGGAACTCATGACCGTGTTAAAGTAGCTCGTGACGGGCGCCGGGTTGATACCCACCTGGTAATGGTTCAATATCGTCGCCGTTGGCAGCACGACATTGGTGTAAATCGCCACGTCAGCCACCGCCGTTTGCGGGAGGCTGCGAGTGTATCCACGGCCAGTGCCCACACAAAACGGTGTCCAATAGTCGGGAGAATACTTGCCGACACCAGCGGCGGTGCTTCCACACTGAACGCCATTGGTGAAGACGCTGAAATTGGTGTTGGCATCGCACGTCACAACAGTGTGCAGCCAGGTATTTGTCGGGACAGTGGTCGGGGTAATTACGATACTGTTGAGGCCCGAGCTGTTGTCGTAGCCATACACAGTAAACTCGTTCGCTCCGTTGCCTCCCCAATCAAGCCGGATGCCGCAAACGCTGCCGCCGCCGCCGCCATAGGTGCCGGCATTGAGGCCCTCAAAACCGTTTTGGCTCCACATATCTCCATAAGAGACGTTCTGGGTGAGGAAACACCAACATTCCACTGTAAACGGCGGGTTCAAAACCGTCCCGGAATTTGCCGCGTTAACAAGCAGACCATTGGTGATGCCGCCGCCGCCGCTGGCAGTGACGCTGAAGAAGACACTGTTTGGATCTCCACCGATGGTGGACGGGTAATCATGGGTGAAGCCGCTGAAGGGTTGCATCCAATCCTCATAATAGCCATTGGCCTGCGCGCCCAGTGTGCCGTAGTTGGTCTCGATGTCACCCTGCGCCGCAGGCTCCACTTCGTGCATTGGCCAGTAGCCTATCGGGTTGAGACCCTGGATGTAAGTTGCCAGAGGTGTGTTGGGCAGCGGAATGACGATGAAGGTCGAGATAAGGCTGGTGGCCGAGCCATAATTGTTGGTTACGATGACGGAGAAAGTATTGGTGCCGCCGCTGCTGGTGGACGGCACGTAAATAGCATTGGTCGCATTGGCAATGGCCGAGGATCCCTGATACCATTGATAAGCCAAAGGCGCTACACCAACAGCCCCAATATTATAAGTATAAGGCTGGCCCTGGCCAACGGTAACAGATGAAGGCAGGTTGGTGGTGATCGAGGGAGCGAAGGTTACCGTGAGAGTAACGAAGTAATTGGTGGTGCCATAGGCATTGGTGACGGTCAACTCCAAAGTCTGACCGTTCCAATTGGCCGGAGTGCTATTAGTAGTATAGGCAACGTTCAGTGAAGTTCCGGTAGCCGTACCCGAGCCAGATGCCAATAGGGTGGAAGTAGTTTGATTAATCCATTGATAGCCCAGGACGGGAGAGCCAAAGGCCGTTGCCGGCAAGGAGAACGAGCTGCCTGCCACGACGGTGAGGGTTGCCGGCGGTGCCGGACTCACATAGGGCGTTACCTGCCCACCTTCGAGATATTGGTTTAGAACCTGATTTGAACTCAAGGCGAAGTTGTAAATGGCAACGTCATTGATGTTGCCTTCGTATTGATCACTATAAGTGCCGGTTTCTGCGGCCATCCTTGAGCCGATGCTCATCAGGCTGGTGTATCCCAACGCCGCATTGGTGCCCGCCAATACTCCGCTTCCGGACACCAAGGCTGCCGAGCCGACCGATTGGCCATTGATGTAGAAGGTCACGGCTTGGTTTGAAATTTCATCCACCACGCCCACGAGATGAGTCCAGGGGCCCTGGGACAAAGGTATTGTGGATGGCTCGTTGGTACTGGAGACCGAGTGAACGGTTCCCCCGGAGTCACGCATCAAGAAACGGAACCCGTGGCTGGTAGGCGCAGTGTCCGAACCGCAATCCAAATCAAATTGCTCGCCGCCACCACCCCATCCCAGGGTCACTATGCCCGCATCGTAAGTCTGCACATAACCGCTGACCCAGGCTTCAATAGTAAAGGCTTTGCTGGTATTGGTGGGGGAGCCAAAGTTGATGCCGGCAATCGAATTGGCATCGCTATCGCCGAAGTCGTTGTTTTCATCAACCTCACCAAATTGTGCCGAGGTATCAGAAGGATCGGCGATGGGACTATAACCCGGATTGCCGAGCGACAGGTTGGTATAGATGCCGTCGTTACCACTGACATAATCGTGGCAAACGTAGCCGTTATCACCATTCTGGTCGTCAGGTCCGTCCAGGTTTGTATCGTTCAGGCGCCAATAGCCGATGGGGTTGAGGGCGAGGACGGACTGAGGATAGGGGGCGAGGCCGCCGGTTGAATTGGTTGGGTTTGGAAGAACAGAAGCCGACCAAACCGTGCTGGTGGTTGTATAGGGTGTAGAAAGGTAGGCGTTGGATATAACACAAAAGAAGTTTGTCGGGCTGGTGGCTGTGATGCCGCTAAATTTATAACTGTTGGTAGTTGCTGTTCCCACAAGCACACCATTGGTGTACCAGCGATAGTTCAAAGTCCCGGCGCCCAGCGCTGTGATTGAGAAATTCGGATTGGCGCCGAGGTACAATGCCATCAAGTTTGTATTTGCAATATTTGTATAGGTCAAAGGTAGTGCGTTGATGATTACCGGGCTGGCATAGGCAGTGACCGTTGCAACCGAACTGGTGGCTGCAAGGCTGCCGTTCATGGCCACAAGAGTGTAAGTCGAAACACCGGCAGACAAGCTGTTCAGGGTCAAGGTAATGTTGGTTTGGCCAGACATTAGCACTCCATTTTGATACCACTGAACCAAGACGGGTGGCGGGCCGTTCACGAAGCCGTTGAGGGTGGCCGTGGTCCCGGCTGCCTGAGTGAGGCTCCCGGGCGCGATAAGGGAGAATATCTGGTTTGAGATCACCAGGTCACCCATGTTCGGCAAGCTATAGATTTGGCTGCCGTAGCCTCCGCTCGTGGGTTGGGCCGGCCAGGCGCTGTTTATATAAACTGCGCTATCCACACTACCGCCAGGAGTTATGTAGGTGTCCCAATTTGTAGGAACGTACGTGGTGCCCCAAGGATCTACTTCGTAAAAATTTTCACCGCCCAGTGTATAGGTTCCACCGTTGGTCAACAGTAACGGCGGATTAAGTTGCGCCCACAAATATCCATTAATGGCGCCGCTCACCGGAGTGCCATTGGTCACGGTGGCATACCCCAGCAAGTTGCCGCTGTTGTCATAAAGGTCGATGCGATGGGAATCCGTCAACGCCGTGTAGCCATTCAAGACCAGCCCGGTAGCGCAATATCCCAGGTGCGTGATCAGCAGTGAATTGGCCATAACGAACTTCCCGCCGCAAATGCCGCTCGGATTGTTGCCGGTGTCGCCACTGCTCCCGTTTTGGTTAGCCTCGTAAAAGTAATTGGTGGGGATGGGGCCGTGCAGAATATGTTGGGGATATCCAAAATTAGGCAGCACGGTCAACGTGGCAGAGTTGGTGACGGTGTAAGCCGTGGAGCCGACATAGTTGGATGCAACCGCGCTGTAAACATATCCATTGTTTGCTGTTTGAGCCGTGAATGTAAAAGTGTTGGTAAAGATAAAACCGTTCACATCAAAGTTAGTCGCATTGGCAATAGCAACGTTGTTGCTATACCACTGGATCGAAATTGGCGGAGCGCCTGTAACCACGACGGAGAAACTCGCCGGGTAATTGTTGAACACGGCTGTATTCGTCGGCCCTGCCAGGATGCTGACGGGGATGTCCGATACCGTGACAAAGACGTTCGGGCTGGCTTCTCCTCCCAGCGAATTGCTGGCCGTCAGGAAGTAAATGCCGCTATTGGCCGAGGTGGCATTGGCGAACGTCAGATTTGGACCGTTTTGGCCTGCTACCTGGGTGGGAGGGGAACCGGGCTGCCACCATTGGTAATTGATGGGCGACTGGCCGCTGGCAAAGCCAACTACTGAAAGCGGACCGGAGGCGACAGAGATATTGGTACCCTGCACGCCCACTCGGGCGCTGTCAACAGGCAGGTTTGCCATACCCTCAATGCAATAAGTCGTATTGGCATTATTGGTGCCAAAGTTGCTGAATCCACCTACGGGCCATACTAAATTCCCAGGCCCATACGCTGTCTCTGGCGCTGTGATTACGTTGTTTGTTGTTTGGCCGAGAAAAAACGGATTGAAGGTCGCTGCAAAGTTGTCCCCCCACAAATCGCCGTCTGCGTTGAGTGCCTGGGCGGCCACATAATAAGTCATGTTCGATTGCAAAAGGAAAGGCGGATTCAAAGGCATCCAGGCAAATTGGTTTGTGTAACAATCCGCTCCCGTGCCCGCGGGAACGATCACCTGCACCAAAAGCTGAACCGGGTTTGCACTGTAGATGCCCACATAATGGTTTGCCTGCAAACCGGCCGTGCTTTGCACCTGGGCCAAAGAAACGGCGTTTGAGCAGAAATAGCCCAAGTGCGACACCACCACGTTGGTAGGGCCAACGGTAAAAATACATCCACTCCCGCCGGTGTAATTGTCGCGCCAGGTTGGACTTCCCGGCGTGGCATATAATGTTTGGACGGTCTGCGCCGAACTGACGCCGACGGACAACAAAACAAAGATTCCTGCGCCAACAAAGCGCAGGCCGGAGAGGATGTTTTTAATGGTTTTGAGCATAATTGATTTTTTAGAGATCAGTTTTTTGAGAAAGTGGAGGTTGAGTATTCTGTGAACTTTTTTTCCAGAAAAGAATTCTGGTGATTACCGATGTTTTTTTGGCTTAAGCGGCCCACCGGCTCCGGAATGTCCGGTGTATTGACTATTTAAATCCCATTGGTAGACGGAATTCCAAGAAATAATGGGATAAGTTGGCACGCTGGTATTCTATCGTACAAACAGAAGGTCCGATACTATCCACTTGGACAGGTTTCAGCTCAAATGAAGGATTCCACGCTGCAGGGCAACGGCCACGGCCTCGGTGCGATCGGCGACGCCCAATTTTTGAAGAATATTTTTTACGTGAAATTTTGCGGTAAAACGGGTGCACCCAATCAAGTCGCCGATCTCTTTGTTGTTCAAGCCTTTGGACATATATTGCAATACTTCCAGTTCCCGGTTGGTCAGCTCCGACCCCGGCGCATGTTCCGCGAGGCGGCGCTTGGCTTCCGCCGAAAGATACTGACCACCCGCGTGAACGGCCTTAATGGCGTTCACCAATTCGTCACTGCGGACCCGCTTGAGCACGTAGCCTTTCGCCCCAGCTTTCAAACCGCGATAGACATCTTCATCACCATCATAAGTGGTCAACATGATAATCCTGGCGCCGGGGAATTCCTTGAGAATGGCAGTGGTTGCTTCCACGCCACTCATGCCCGGCATTCGCAGGTCCATCATCGTAATATCGGGAATAGATTTGCGAAACAGTTCCAGGGCACCCGGCCCGTCTTCCGCTTCACCCGCGACGCGGAATTCCGGTTCCAGTGACAGAATGGCCTTCAATCCGACGCGGACCATATGATGATCGTCTACCAGGAGAATTCGGATAAGATTCTTTTTTGTCGACATATTTTAGGGATCCCTCAAAGGAACCTCCACAGCGATTGTGGTGCCTGTGCCGGGCGCACTTTCCATTTCTATAGTGGCTTGCATGGTTTTGGCGCGTTCCCGCATTCCTGCCAGGCCGAAATGTCCATTCCGCGAGGCAGAGAATTTATCGACGTTAAAACCATGTCCGTCGTCACGCACGATTAGCGCTACTGAGCCGATTTCAAAAACAAGCTGTACCTGTATCTGGCGGGGGTTGGCGTGCTTAATTGCGTTGGCGATTGCTTCCTGAGTAATGCGTAGCAAATGATTCTCCACTCCGTCAGGCAGGCGGCGTTTTGTACCGAGTACTTCCACGCCTATGCGAATATCCGTGCCGGAGGAAAGTTGCTTGCACAATGCGTCCAGAGCGCTGGGCAGGTCATTATTATCAAGCATTTGTGAACGCAAATCCCAAATCGAGCGCCGTACTTCATCCTGGCTTTGATCCACCATTTGCCTGGCCAATTCCAAATGTTGTAGTGCCGTTTGTGGCGTCGCGGGAAAAGTTTTCACCCCGGCTTCCAGTTGCAGGCCAATGCCGACCAGCGCCTGTTCAAGGGAATCATGCAATTCCCCTGCCAGACGGTTGCGTTCCTTATTGATTGCGGTGAACTGCGCCTCGGCCTGGCGCCAGGCCCTGAGATGTTCATTAATCCGCCGCCGGGATTGGCCTACAACAATTCCCAATACTGTTGCAAAACCAATTGTCACTCCGGCCAACACACCTAGAGCGTGCTGTAAATTCCACCAGACGGGTGGTCGCAGTACGGCCACATCTGTGGACGACTGTGAGAGGAGTTGAAAAGTTCGCTGCCAGTTATCCAATTGAATTTCGCAGACACCCGCCACCCGCAGCAGGCTGCCTTTGGCCAGCGTTTCCAAGGTCCGCGTCTGATCATTCTCCGGCAAATGCACATTGAAAACAAAATTGCTTTGTTGCAGCACCAGAATTTCCTCCTGGTTATAACGGAAGAAATTTAAAAGCAGGGCGTCCATTTGAACTAAATCGTCATTATGATCGCCGTTGGACGCCTCTTCCACTGAGACCGGCGCCGGTGCTGGCGGCGGGCCGGTTCCGATTTTTCGAAAGACCGCGTCCTTAAGCTCGGGCGAATAATTGCCGTGAGTTGGAAAGCCGAGGACCTCTACCTGGTCTCCCGGGGTGACGGGTGTGGTTTGATCAGTGGAAACGCAAAGCGCCTCGGTCTTGTCCTTGATAAAAATTTCACCGGGCCGTTGCAGAAGGACTGTGCCAGCCACTTTAACCCGGTGTCCGAGGCCTTTGGCCGGGGAAAATTGTAATAAACTGTTAATGGGGCTGGTTGGACATGCAAACGGATGTTCCGGTTGCGGCAGAACAATCTTCAAATTTGCCAGCGAGGGCACCAAAATCACCACGTCATAAAGCTGGCGATGTGTGGTAAACATCGGGACCAAAACGCCGCTTAACCGCACTATGGCGTCAGGCAACAAATCAATATTTACACCGTTATAATCCAGGACGCGCGCCGTGAGATCGTCACCGCCCACAGATAAGTGAATAATCAAATATTTGTTGCTGAAGTCGGTCCACACTTGCGAGAGAACAGCCGAGTGCACGATGCCGCGAACTTCGACCCATTGACCATCCTTAAAACCGGATGCTAAATCCTCGTAAGAAACCGGTTTCGCGGGCGGGACGTTTGTCATGCCGAGAATTTCCAAGCTCTTCATGGTCACGCAGGACGCGTAATCACCTGGAGAGCTGACACCGGTCACATGAACTAATTGACCGGGATGCAGAGGCGCAAAGCGACTGGGCAATCCACTGAGGTGTTTGGTCCATCCATTCACATAAATACCGCCGGTGTCGTCCTGAATGATTAAATCACCTGCCAGAGGATCGGCATAAAGCACGGCACCAGTCAGTTCCACCGGATAGCGTTGTTGCGCCTGATCGGCCGAAAGCATGTGGACCTGCGCTGTATTGGTTAGACAAGGCAAAGCGGATGGGAGCTCAGCTGCCAGTAACACTTCATGCGTCGCCTGAAGCATGATGATGGCAACTGTGAAAATTTTTAGGCTTCTAATTGTCGATCTCGAATTCAAAGAATTAGCACAAACCTGCAGGTATTAATTTAGAACGTCGTGGCGCTTTTGCAATCTCATTCAAAGTGACAATACCGGTTTCTGAAGTGTTCAAGCAGGGAAACGGAAATCTATAAAAATAATCGTTCCCAAAAAACCTTAAACTTCAATTAGCATTAAGATCGCTTTGCCCAAAAGAGCTTATGTGCCCAATAAAACGGCAGTTAGCAACCTCATACAAGTGCAAATAGCCATGGTGCGATTGGCTTCTTGTCCCGTTCCGCCGAAATAGATCGGAACTCAAAGGCTAACGAGTTTTTGTAGGGATGGGCTTCTTTCCTATGGTTCGTGCCGGACACGAGCATTCATTTGATCTCCTGCAAATCCCGCCATAGATTGCCAAAACGGCGGCGGGTTAACTATTTAACGCGAGTCACGAACGGGACGTTCTTTCCCATGTATGGCAGATCCAATTTGACCGTTTGACCTTTTAACGGAGACCAGAGTTCCAGATAATAACCGTCCTTGTCAAAGCCGATGCCAAAATGTCCGGTGAAGAGCGCCTCCACGCCGTCCCAATTTTCAGGCAAATAGCCTTCGCCGCGACCGCGTGAACCATCCCACTCATAAAACGCGCTGCCAACGGGATTGCGCTGCTTCTGATGCGGCAGTTGTATGCCAGCATTGAATGTTCCCTTCTCGAAAGAACCCATCAGTGGCCACAGAAGGCGTTCTGCCGCATCGTACTGACCCGTTTGGTAGAGCGCCTGGATAAAGTAATATTCAAGGGCTGGGGTGGCGCCGCCGTTCATATAAACCTGCCAGGTATCCATTCCGTCGGCCTGTTTTGGAGCGCCGCTGGTGTGAGCGATGTAGTCGTCAGGACTCATTGGAGTTAGATTGGTCGGCAAACCCAATGGATAAGAATGAAAGCCGATTTTATCGAGCCTGGCCAGGAGGACTTGCGGGATGGCCTTAGCTTCTTCGGGAGGCACAAGTCCCTGGCAAATCGCGAAGCCATTCACCCAGGGAAACATGTAGTCATGCAATGTCCCGTCCTCAGTCCGCCAGCCAGCGAGCACGCCCGTCTTGGGATTGTAAAAAGATTTAAAATACATGGCCTTGATACGTTCGGCATCTTTCTTATAACGCGCGGCCAGGGTTGTGCGGCCCGCCAAAGTTTCCAAATCGGCCATGCACTGAAAAGCCTGGAAATCGGCGGCATTGGAATATGCGTCGGCCCCTTGCATCTTATAAGTGTCGAACCACATAGTGTGTTGGTCTTGATAGTAGATTAAACCGTCCGGGCCAAATTGTGCTTCTACGTGGTTGGCGAGGCATTCCAGAGGTTCGAGCCAACGGTTCAGTTGCTTCAATCCGCCAATAGTGCGGATGTCGTACCATGCCGAGACTACGAGATAAGCCGGGGTTTCACGCGAGGACTGCCAATTGGGGTCGCACACATTTCGGTTGGGCATTTGGTAGCCCGGAGCGCCCTGGAAATAACGGTCCACGGACGCCCCGACCATGGCCATGGGCGAAATGCCGTCCTGGAGTTGCGGGGCAAACAGGGCTTGCTGAGCATAGAAGAGTATCGCCAGACCGCAGGGCACGCTCATGACGCTGTTGCCGATGATGCCAGTATCGGGCCGCCATTGGATCATATTGAGCGAGTATTTGGGAAAGCGTTTGAGTTGGGGATCGTCTTTGACCAAATTCGGCAAGGGCTCAAGCGTCTGGACCGAGAAGTGCATGGTGGTGTGCCAGGGTTCTGTTCCAATTTTATGGAGACCATCTTCGGCAATCGGCTGGCCCGGCGTGATGTCCACCCAATATGTGGTAGCAGGGAAGAGCGCGGACGGTATGCGATAGAAGGCGGACGGATCACCACTGTGGGTAATATAAGCTGTGCCGAAGTCTGGTGCGTCCAGATAGGCAGGTGTGGCCACGTAGTTCATGATGTCTGAAGGCTGGCAGACAAATGTCGTCGGGGTTTGGTTCGCCGCGAAATGGAAACGAAATAATCCGCCGCGCATTAATATCGGACGATTTGCGGCCGCGGCCACTTCCAGGTCAAAACCGTGTTCATCGGCGCGGATGGATACTTGTTCAAACGCGCCTGCTGCTACCTCCACAGGAGCGTAGCGAAACATGTTGCCACTTTGAGTGAGAGTGCTTGTTTCCAACGGCGTGGCGCTTTGAAAGATGGGGTCCAAAACGGGGCAAGCTCCACTCGGTTGGAGGAGATTCACGCCCAGTTCGCCCTGGCCGAGCGAATCCCAGGAAAGCTCCTTTATTTGCGGGTGCGATTTATCCAAGACCAGGCGATACCACGGTGTGCGGATCTCCAGTGTTTGGCCGGTATCCGTGATGTCGGGAATAAACTTCGTTGGTTTCAAATCGGATTTTAGCGCAGGGGCGGGGGACGGGGACGTGGCAACTGCGGATGTTTCTGCGTTGGTGGCATCTTGGCCATAAACTTCCACCTGGGCCAGTTCGGCAACCCAGGATTGAGGCGTGTCCGATGCCGTGTTTCGTTCAATCAGCAGCCGAAAGTTGTCTGTCACGACTGGTTTAAAATGGATGGTGCAGGAAAGCGTTTTTAGATCATAACTGGCGTCCCAGATGTGGAAGAAAGTGTGAAACGTGTCGTTGCTATTCGACAAGAATTGGCCCGAAAATTCAGCAGGGCTCATGTTCGTATCAGCATAGAGAACCACTTTGTCTATTCGTCGCGGGCCGGAGAAATGAAACCATACCCATTGGGGCAAATGTTCATATTCGCTGCTCATCCAACAGTTAGACGAGGGTCCACCGGGAATGAACGGACGGTTAAGGGGGCATATACTGCTATGCACCATCGCGCCGTTGCGAAAGCTGTGCGAACTCACCGCTATTTGGACGCCCGGTTCACTCCAGAACGCGATGTTCCGATAACCACTGGTATTTGTCGTCGAAGCCGCAGTTTCAATGACCTGGGCGTGAGTTGCGCCCGTCAAAATTAAAGTGACCAGGAAAATTGTTACCATCACTCTTGTGCGCACACGAGGTTGTTGGTTTACGGCCATTGCTGCCAAGTTTGTTTTCATTCTCATCTGTTCCACCTCACGGGCTAGTTGATTGGAGGCCATACGACCGCTTTTTTCAGCGCTCTTTCCCGATCCATCACCGCCAGCAAAGCGTAGTAATTATCATTGAGCAAGCCCTCATAGCCATGAGGTTCGCCGTTCCAGGTTTTCCAATCCTTGCTCATGTGATTATCGCCAAAGCCCTGAAAATCACCTTTGGTAAAGGCATCCAGCATGGGGAAGAGAATTCGATCTCCGTCCTGAATCCTGCCCAAGTCGTAAAGCGCAGCCAGAGTAAAATAGGCAAAACACGCCGTCGCCCCGCCGTTTTCATAAATCTGGAAACCGTCGGAGCCATCCTCATTCGTTCCTCCTCCGTAACGCAATACATGATGCGCATAATCCTTTCGGGCCACAGGGATAAGATTTCCTGGCAGCCCCAAAGAAAAGTTTGTGTAATCCACTTCCCGCATTTTGGCCAGAAGGCGGTCCATGATGCCGTTGGCTTTGTCTGCTGGCACCAATCCGTAGTGAATGGCAATTCCGCTGACCCATGGGAAGTAATAGTCGTGAAGCTGCCCGTTCGCACTGCGCCAGCCAGCCAGAACACCCGTGGCGGGATCGTAAAATATCGTGAAATAAACCGTTTTTAACCTGTCCGCAGCCGCGCGGTAATGCGCCTGGTCATCAGCGTGTCCGGTTTGTTGCGCGAGTTGTGCCATGCCCACCAGGGCGCGATAGGCCAGGGCATTGGCATAGGCATCTTCATGCCCGAAACCAATGGTGTCCCACCAATTGGAGGGGCGCAAAGGTGGACGGCCGTCCGGCCAAGAATTGGAGTTTCCGCTGGCAACGTATTTAATCAACCCGTCGCCATCGGTATCGGTGGCCAGCATCTGGTCTGCCCACAGCTTAATTCGATCATAGTTTGTGGCGAGCCAGCCCTCGTCATGGGTGGCCTGGACATATTCCTCCGCAGAAATTAAAAACGAGGGCAGTGTGTCCGCGGTGGCTTGCGGGTGATCCTCCTGGCCTTGCGTATAACCGGGCATTCCGCACACGATTGCACCTGCAATAATTCGGTCCAACGTTTGGCGGACCATGTCCATTGCAGTAAGTCCTCCAGACAGCGGAGGTGTGTCTTTGGCGATGTCAGCATATTCAAAGTAACAGTAGCCGCAGGAATCGCTGCCGGAGTTGTTGGACAGCAGCCGCCGGACGGGATTGATTTGGAAAATATTCAGCCAATCCCGGCGGAAACCATCAAACCGCGGATCGGCATCGATATTTGGAATTTTCGGATAAATGGCGGTTACTTTCAGATGGTAGGTCAATTGGGGATGTTCCTGGGTCGCAGCGGGGAAGGTGATTTTAACATTTTTTCGCGTTGCCGAATAACCTAATGCACCGGCGTCATCGGGGTGGGCGGACATTTGGAACGAGCCTTGGTCTGGAAAGTGCATGATAGAGGGCAATCGAATCGAACCATTTGTTTCTAACAATCCAAGGAGGGTCAAATGACATACGTTGGCGTCCGCATTGAGCACTAGCGGTTCGGGCGGATCATCAGCCGACCAATGGGATTTTAGGATTAGCTCCTTCATTCTGATTTCAATGGCCCAGCGGGGAGTCACCGACCTTTTAGCGCCGGGACGCCGATATTCCACTTGGGAACCTTGTTGAATCCCCTCTATCGGACGCCAAGGTCTGGCTGGCGCGATCATGGGAACCAATGGAAAATGTTCTTTACCCAGGCTGTCTACGGACAGACTTTCAAAGCCGGGGTAGTTTACCGAAATTTTGGCATCAATGTATTGGGTGGTGATGTGCACTGCAGGTTGGTTAATGTCAGCGGCACATAGCGTTGTGGCGAGGGCCAGCAACGCATATCCCAGGATTTTGGTCTTTATGCTTTGCGATCTTTTCATATTCGATTGCTCATCTAAGGTATCTCGCGGAACCGGTAATCACCCGCGCCCGTCTGACACTCAATGGCATCGCCTGATTCTGACACTGCAAGCACCCCGGGATCTTTAATGGCTGATTGCGCGGGCCATAAATGTTTTCCAGATTCTGTAATGTTGAATTCACCATTCACGAGTTTAGGAATATAGATTGTCGCGCGGGTATTGGCAGGAACATGGATTGAAAGAGTTAACTGCCCATCGGCGCCTTTTTCCCAACGTGTGGTGATCAGTCCCTTTACGGTCGGAACCGCGCCTTCGGCAAAGGTTAGGCCGCCGGTTTCCGGGCGGACATCAAAGGTGGCAAACCCGCCGCTGGTCGGCTGGATGCCACAGATGTATTTCAGGAAAATATACCCCGGATAACTGGTCCAGGCGTGGTTTACTTCATTACTGGTATTCCAGGATTCCCAATTGGCCTTATTATCCTCCAACATTGGGGAATAACGGGCCAGATCTTGCGCGACAAAAGCCCCGCCACCCGCATTCAACATTCCACTATAAAACGCATCGCCGCCATAACCGCCAAGAGCCGGTTTTCCCGCCTGCTCAATGGCAGCAAGGATCTTAGATTCACTTCCGGCGGGCTCAATGTTGAAACGCAACGCCCAGGCTGAAGCCAGCGGAAACATTTTATTGGTGTCGGTTCGTACGAAATAGTATTCGCCATTGAATAATTTATCATTGATGCCGGTTCTAACTTCCACTGCCTGCCGCGCATAGTCGTCGCTTTGCTCCGCTTGGCTCAGGACTGAAAAAATGCGGGAGGCAATTCGTAGATTCTCATAATATTGGCAGGCGGTTGCGGCATTGTAGCCGCCATGGGGCGTGGTTTGGGGAGCCCAATCGGAAATTCGCCATTTGGGCGGATTGGGCAGTTTGGTTATCGGGTCCTGATAGGTCTTCATCCATTTCAAAAAATGCGCCAAGTGTGGCGCCATCTCGCGCAGAAGCGTTTTATCGCCCGAAAACAAGTATTGCTGCCACAATAACATCGGCCAATACATGGACCACTCAGGTATCTCGAACATTGGTGATGGGCTGCACGCATAAAAATCTCCATTGGCCATCTGTTCACCGGCAAAGTCGCGAACCACTTTGTCAATCATCATCGTGTCGCGGTCATTGTAAAGCAGTACATTACCAATGTTCCAACTGTCGGCAGTCCACTGAGATTGTTCCCGCTGGGCATCCACACTGATCATCCCCTGTTGAATGTTTTGCCGCGCCGAACGCTCACACATCTCATAGATCGAATTCAGCAAATCACTTGAACAGTGAAATTGCCCCGCCACGTCGGCATCGCTATATGCCCACATCCCCCGTACATCTGAAGCTCTCAATTTCCCTGCGTAACCCGTGATTTTAATTACTTGAAAAGTAGTATGCCGCCCGAAGTCCGCGTCCCAGGTTTCCGTGCCGCCGCGGCAGGTATATTCGTCCCAGCCGGCCGGCTTTCGTTCGCCGGTCATTTGAAAATATGCCATGCGTACTTTGTCTCCCGAATGATTTTTGTGCATTGTGAGTTTAGGCCAGCCGTCAATGCATCGGCCGAAATCCACCAGCCAGGCGCCGTTCGTAATGGTAACGCTCACGGGCTTGAGTACAGCCTGCTCACGTTCCAGCGGCGCCATTTGCGCAAACAGATGATAGTCAGAACGATCCACCACCATGGCAGAGTCCCAATCCAAATCATCGAAATCAATCGTTTGCCAGCCGGTGGGTTCCAGGCGCGAATCAAACTGAATGGCCGCACGGTTGCTCCCGCCACCCCCCGAACTGAAATACATTGCATTGGTTTCGATGAAGGCGATATGGGCCAAGACTTTCCATGAGTCATCACTTCCGATCGTCATGGAGGAACCGTTGGAATAATCCAACCGCGCCTCCAGCAGAAAAGCCGGCTTGGCATTGACGCCGGAGTCATGGAATGTGCCAATCCAATGTCCGATGGCGGCGAACACGTTTGTGCCAGGCCTGAGAAGGCCGGTGACATCATAAGCATTGTATTGGCCGTAATGGTAAGGATCGCACCGCGCCGGCCCGCGGCCCAGCGGCCGTCCGTTGCAATACAGAAGATAATCGTTGTGCGCGGTCACATAGATCTTGGCAAGAGCGGGAGCATTTGTGAGCGAAAATATTTTTCGGAAATAAGCGAAGTTGTTCTGATTGGTCGTGCCGTCCCAGATGTACTGGGCCTTCCATTCATCCTGATTTAATCCGGTATCGAAAAAGGCTGGCGCGCTGTAACGACTCGCTTCACCTGTCTGATCCCATATACGTACCGTCCACCAAAACCGTGCAGTCGCAGACAACGCTTTGCCCACGTATTCGACTGAAGCTGATTGGTCTGAATCCACTTTGCCGCTGTCCCAACAATCTGCCTTCTCCTCAGTCAACGCTTCGGCGCTAGAGGCAACCAATATCTGGTATGCCGTTTGTCTTTCTCCCCGTGTCGTGCCCGCGGGCATCCAGGTGAATTGCGTCCTGCCCCGGTCAATCGCGAGAGGATTGCTGACACCATTGACGAGCAAGCCTGCGGGAGCGGTCGGCATGCTCGAAGCAGCAAAAGCGATTGAAACCATTGCGGAGGCGATGGTTATCTGTAATTTTCTGGCAAGAATTTTCATGAAAAAATGGGTGTTGTATAAAGTTATCTGGAATTTGCAGGGACCTCGTAGAAGCGATAATTACCCCCACCTACGAGACACTTGATGGAATCGGGTGTATCCGAGATTGTCACTACTCCCGAGTCGTCAATGGCTGATTCTGCCGGCCATAAACGTTTTCCGGATTCCGTTACAATGAAATCTCCATTCACGAGTTTAGGAATATAAATTGTAGCGCAGGTATTGGCAGGAACATGGATCAAAAGAGTTAATTGTCCGGCGGCTCCTTTTTCCCAACGTGTTGTGATCAGTCCTTTCACGGTCGGAACCGCGCCTTCGGCAAAGGTCAGGCCGCCGGTTTCCGGCCGCACATCAAACGTGGCAAACCCGCCACTGGTCGGCTGGATGCCGCAAATATATTTTAGAAAGATATAGGCGGGGTATGCCGTCCAGGCATGGTTCACCTCGACGTCCCGTCCGGGATAGAAACCTTCCCAATTGGCCTTGTTTTCTTCCAACATAGGACGATAACGAATGAGATCGCGCACAACCAAATCACCGTCACCGGCATTCAACATTCCGCTGTAAAACGCATCGCCACCGTAACCGCCGATATTGGGTTTCCCGGCCCTATTAATTGTGCCAAGAATTTTAGGTTTGGCTGGCACCGATTCAATGTCAAAGCGCATGGCCCACGCGGAGGCTAGCGGGAACATTTCTTTGCGGTCTGGCCGGGCCAAATAGAATGCGCCATTAAACAGGTTGGAATTGATGCCGGTTTTTACCGCATCCGCCTGCTGCAAATAATCCTTGCTTCGATCTGTTTCTTCCAACACTGAAAAGATGTGAGATGCAATTCGCAAGTCTTCATAGTATTGGCAGGCGGTGACTGCATTGTAACCGCCATTAGGCATATTACCACCGACATAGTCCGAAATCCGCCAGACAGTGGCCGGGTTCAATAATTTTGTCGTTTGGTCCTGAAAAGGTTTAATCCATTCCAAAAAGATTATCAGTCGCGGCGACATTTCGCGCAGGAGTGTTTCATCGCCTGAAAACAAGTATTGCTGCCACAACAACATCGGCCAATACATAGCCCATTCAGGAATGCGGTGTCCCGGATCGGCATCAGCGATCCGATGCCCGGGGCTAACGGCCGGAATATATCCATCGGGAAATTGTTCTCCTGCAAAGTCGCGGACTACTTTGTCAATCATCATGGTATTTCGATGATTGTAGAGCAGAACGTTACCAATGTTCCAGGCGTCACCCAGCCAAGGCGATTGCTCGCGGTCAGCATCCACGCTGATGACACCCTGCTGGATGTTTTGGCGCGCTGAACGCTCGCACATTTCGTAAATCGAGTTGAGCAAATCGCTCGAACAATGGAACCGCCCTGCGACATCGGCGTCGCAATACGCCCAAATCCCACGCACGTCGGAAGGTTTTAATGTGCCGGCATACCCCGTGATCTTAAACATTTGGAACGTGGTATGTCGTCCAGCGTTTGCATCCCACGTTTCCTTGCCGCCGTGGCAAATATATTCATCCCAGCCCGCTGGCTTGCGTTCACCGGTCATTTGAAAATATTCCACGCGTACTGCATCGCCCGGCTGGTTCGCGCGCATCGTCAGTTTGGGCCAGCCATCAATGCAGCGCCCAAAGTCCACCAACCAGGCGTTGTTCGTAAAAGTGATGCTCACCGGTTTGAGTTCGGCTTGCTCGCGTTCCAGCGGCGCCATCTGGGCGAATAAATGGTAATCAGAACGATCCACTGGAATTGCGGAGGCCCAATTTGAATCGTTAAAATCAACGGATTTCCAACCGGTCGGTTCCAAGCGCGAATCGAACCGAATGGCGGCGCGATTGCTCGAACCCTGACCGAAATAGGTGACATTAGTCTCGATAAAGGCAGTATCGGCAAGGACTTTCCATGATTTGTCTGTTCTAATCATGGAAGAGGAACCATCTGGATAATTTAATCGCGCTTCCAACAAAAAAGCAGGCTTCGCATTGATGCCAACAGCATTACGCCAATTGCCCGACCAATGGCCTATTGCGGCGAAGACGTTCGTGCCGGGTTTCAACAACCTGGTGACATCATAAGCATTGTATTGGCCATAGAGATCCGGATTGGAACGCGCCGGCCCACGGCCCAAAAGTTGTCCGTTGCAATAAAGCAGGTAATCGTTGTGCGCCGTCACATAAACTTTGGCCAGTGTCGGCTGGTTCGTAAGCACGAACGTTTTTCGGAAATAAGCAAAGTTGTTCTGGTTGGTGGTGCCGTCCCAGATATATTGCGCCTTCCATTCACCCTGGTTCAATCCGGTATCGAAGAAGGCTGGTGTACTATAATGGCTGGCCTTGCCATCATGGTCCCACACCCGCACTTTCCACCAGAACCGCGCAGTCTCAGGCAACGCTTTGCCCGCATATTCGACTGAAGCCGATTGGTCTGAATCCACCTTGCCGCTGTCCCAATAATCTGCCTTTCCCTCAGTCAACCCTTTGGTGCTGGAGGCCACCAATATCTCGTACGCGGTTTGTCTTTCCCCGCGTGTCGTATTCGGAGACATCCAGGTAAAGCGCGTCGTGTCCCGGTCAATCGCGAGAGGATTGCTGACTCCGTTAACGAGCAACCCCACAGGGGCAATCGGTTTGCCGCAAGCTCCCAGGGCAATTGAAACGAGGAAAAACAAGAAAACCGATTTGGCCGTCATTACATAAATCCTGATCGTTGCGAAGCAAAGTTTTACGGAGCAAGCGGGCAAGTGCAAGCCTGAACGAGAAAATCCGTTTTTTTGACTTTTAGTAATCAAGCTAATTTCGAGACCTGCCCATAAAACAATGTATTTGTATTGGTGCATCCGGCAGGACTTGAACCTGCAACCTTCTGATCCGAAGTCAGAAGCTCTATCCAATTGAGCTACGGATGCATGCCCCAAATACGCTTCCATCCTAACCGTCTCAAAACTAAAAGACGAATGGAATCAGGAGTTTTCACCGCTCGTTTTCCGCTGCTTTGCGCGCTTCCAACACTTTTTTTGACGGGACATAGTTGGCAATGAAATCGCGGTAAAATGCCGTGAACGTTCCAGCGGCCAAATGCGCCCGGGCATCGGCCAAGATTCGCAGGAACAAATGCGAGTTGTGGACGCTGACCATGCGCAGACCAAGAATTTCATTTACGTTGAGCAGATGTCGTAGATAGGCGCGGGTGAAATGTTTGCAGGCGTAGCAGTCGCAGGTTTCGTCAATGGGACGGAAATCCGCCTTGTAGCTACCTCCTTTGAGACCGAAGGCGCCGCGACGTGTAAAGGCTGTGCCGTTGCGCGCCACACGCGTGGGCAGCACGCAGTCAAACATATCCACGCCACGCGCGATGAGTTCGAGCATTTGCGCCGGGGTACCAAGTCCCATGGCATAACGCGCCTTGTGTGCGGGCAAATGCGGGACGGCCAGTTCAATGGCTTTGAACATTTCATTTTCGGGTTCGCCTACGCTCACGCCGCCAATCGCGTAGCCGTCAAATTCCATTTCCACGAGTGCTTTGGCGCATTCCTCTCGCAGTGCGGGATTTGAGCCGCCCTGGACGATCCCGAAAACCTTTTGCCCGTCGGCACGGGGTTGTTCGCGGCATTCGCGGGCCCAGCGAATGGTGCGTTCGACGGCATGGCGCTGGTCACGCGACGGCGCATCGTGCGGTGGGCATTCATCGAAAACCATGGCGATGTCCGAGCCGAGCACTCGCTGGATTTCCATGGCTTCTTTCGGGCCTATGAATAGGAGCGAGCCGTCTATGTGCGAGCGAAATTCGACGCCGTGCGGTTTGATTTTCCGGATTTTGGCGAGGCTAAAAACCTGGAAGCCACCGCTGTCCGTGAGAATTGGTTTTTGCCAATTCATAAACTTGTGCAGCCCGCCGGCAGCGCGAATGATATCGAGGCCGGGTTTCAAATTGAGGTGATAGGTATTGCCAAGGATGATTTGCGTGCCCATTTCGTCCAGTTCACGGGGATCGAGAGCTTTGACGCTGGCTTGCGTTCCCACGGGCATGAACACGGGGGTGTCAACGTCGCCACGCGCCGTATGCAATTTGCCGAGGCGGGCTTTGGTATGCGAATCTGTTTTGAGAAGGTCAAACATCGCGCAGGAGAATAGAGGAAAAGGATCTGATTGAAGATGAAATTTTCATGAGAACTGAAATGCGTCGTGAGAAAATGTATATCAATGCAAAAGGCGTAACATCCGCTACATGGTTCATTCACAGATACTTAACCCGCTACACAACCCGCTACAAATTTTTTGAACCCGCTACATTATTGATAGCCAAGCACTTAACCCGTAACATTATCGTTAAAGGAATTTTCTACTCGCAGTTGGCATCTACAATGTGGTGAGTTAAACTTGGGCGTGATAGGAGAACATTCCAAGGATTCGCCCGGCGTGATTTCATGCCCGCCGCTGGTTTTTCTGGGGGCATTGATCACGGGCCTGCTTTTAAATTGGTTTATTCCCTTGCGATCGTTTTCGTCAGAATGTTTTCGGCTGGCCGGCGGTTTATTGGGTCTGGCAGGCACACTGGCTGGCATATGGGGAGTCTATACTCTGCGCCGGGCCGGCACGAGTGTTCGTCCCGGCCAGCCCGTTACCGCACTGGTGACGGATGGGCCCTATCGCTTTTCACGCAATCCGCTTTATGTTGCGTTAACCGTCATTTATCTCGGCATCGTGCTGTCCAGCGGATTGGTATGGCTGCTGGTAACGTTGATTCCTGTGCTGACGCTGGTGCATTGGAGAATTGTCCGGCGCGAAGAGGTCTATTTGGAAGCCAGGTTTGGAGACGTTTATCGCGCTTATAGGGTGCGGGTACGGCGGTGGATTTGATTTTTCCAGCGTTTTTTTAAACGCTCTACTTTTCCGTTTCCCCGAACGATACATCCACCAGCAAATCGGCGGCGATTTTTTCCAGATCCTTCTTTAGAGACGCAAGGTCGCAACTTGCGGGGAGCTGCAATCGCGCGAACGCTTTGAACAGCGTTTCACCGGACATCGGCCCGCTGGACACTTCGCTGGAAAATTCTTCGACGTTTACCCCGGCGCGAGCCAAGGCGGCGGAAATTTCGTGGACGATGCCCGGGCGGTCCTGGCCGATGATTTCCAGTTTTGTCTGGCGCGCACCGGCTGCGGAAATTTTCGTCTCACCCGCATGGACGATGACCTTGAGGCCGGAGATTTTTTGGAGAGCCTCGAGCAGGGCGGATTTTTTCTCCGCAGAAACTTCTACCCGTAAAATTCCCGCGAATTCGCCGCCGAGGCGGCACATGCGGCTTTCCAGCCAGTTGCCGCCGTGGCCGGCCACGGCACGGGCAACCGCCTCAACCAGGCCGGTGCGATCCGGACCGATAATGGTCATCACCAACGGAATTTGCATGGAAATAAAATTATGGCTGGCTGGTTATTTTCTGCCAGTTAAGGCCTTGTTTGCCGGCGTAGGCGGCAAACGCCTTTTCGTTTTGAATCAGCACGGCGCGAACCACGCTGGAATCATCCGCGCGGCCCAGTTCCAAAAAAGTTTCTGAAAGCATTCCGGTCTTTTTATGCGTATAGAGCAGAGCAAAGACCGCCTGGGAGATGGCGGTGTAAGGGAGGTCCTTGTAAGCGCCTTCCACGGCGTCCTCGACGGCATCGGCCAGAAATTCAAGCTGGTCAATAAGATGGGGAAATTTGGGGGCGCTGATTTGGGTAAATTCCAATTTCCATTGCGGCAACAGGCGGAGGACTTTTTCAGCGATAGTCGGCGTGATGCTCTCGGCACCGCCATTCACAAATTTGGCAATTTCGGACATGCAGACAATTTATGAAAACACCCGCGCCCGTCAAAGTTAAAATCATGCTGACAATCGCGCTTTCATTTGCCATGAAATTTTTGTAACGAATAGGCGTGCAGGATTTAATTGCCAAAGCGGAAACGCTCCTCGAGGCGCTTCCGTATATCCAGAAATTCAGCGGCGCAACCTTTGTCGTCAAATACGGCGGCAGTTTTATGGATTCGCCCGATGAAAACACCCGCGTGAGCGTCGCGCGGGATGTCGTATTCCTTGAAGCCGTTGAAATTAATCCCATCGTTGTCCATGGCGGCGGCAAGGCGATCACGCGCGCGATGGAAAAAGCCGGGCTGAAGGCGAATTTTGTCCAGGGCCAGCGCGTGACGGATGAGGCCACGGCAAAAATCGTGGACGATGTTTTGTCGCGGGAAATTAATCCCGAAATTGTCAAA